>WNGB01004703.1_pt1 | contig 20659 bp, 20 predicted proteins | sample 5400681 | NCBI WGS metagenome assembly WNGB01 (sample SAMN13153367, study PRJNA577476) | soil metagenome | isolation source: 115 cm soil or saprolite under grassland replicate 2 | place: USA:California | collected 2016-06-15
TCCCGTGAAATCCACGACCCCGTCGACGATCAGGAATTCCTTGCGGCACACGGAGCACCCGACGAGCCCCGACCGCACCATGCGCCCGATCATCTCGCCGGTCGAGAGCACCATCGCCTCTTCGGCGTGGGGCTCGGGGCACCGCAGCATCTCCGTCAGCTCGATGTGCATGGACCGGCTCACCCCCTCGGGGTGTAGACCGTCGGCAGTAACCGGATCTCCGTGACGTCCACCCGCTCGGGCCGCGTGACCGCGAACAGCACCGCCTCCGCGACATCCTCCGCCCGCATCATGTCTTTCCGCTTGGTGAATCCGGGCTTCGAGTCCGGGTCCACGGCGTCCCAGATTTCCGTGTTCACCGGCCCCGGAGAAATCAGCGTCGTGCGCAGCCCCGTCTTCGCCGTCTCGGCGCGGATCACCTCGTGCATCCCGCGCAGGCCGAACTTGCTGGCGGCATAGGCCGTCGAGCCGGGGAAGCCGATATAGTCGGAGATCGAGCCGATCGTGACAAGGTGGCCGTGGCCGCGCTCCACCATCCGGGGCACGAGCGCCCTGGCCAGCAGGAACGGACCCGTGAGGTTCGTGGCGATGGTGGTCGTGAAGTCGGCGGCATTCGTCTCGTCGAGCCGCTTGATGACAAAGATTCCGGCGTTGTTGACCACGACGTCGGGCACGGCGATCTCCAGCACCTGGGCGACGGCGCGGTCGACGTCGTCGGGTCGCGTGACGTCACACGCGACGTCGGTGAACGTGCCGCCCGCCGACGCGCGCAGGCTGCGCGCGAGGCGCACGACGCGCAGTCCCCCCGCCCGAAGCGCCTCGGCGACCGCGAGCCCGATGCCGCGAGAGGCGCCCGTCACGAGCGCGAGCTTCACAGCAGCCAGTTGCCGCCGTGCACGAGCCGCAGAAACTCGTCGCGGGTCTTGCCGTCGTCGCGGAACGCGCCCCGCAGCGCGCTCGTGACGGTCTTGGAATTCTGCTTCTCCACCCCCCGCATCATCATGCAGAGGTGATAGGCCTCGATCACCACGCCCACGCCGAGGGGCTTCAACACCCGGCACAGCGCGTCGGCGACCTGGTCGGTGAGGCGCTCCTGCACCTGAAGCCGCCGGGCGTACACCTCGACCACGCGCGGAATCTTGGAGAGGCCCACGATCCGCCCGTTGGGCAGGTAGGCCACGTGCGCCTTGCCGAAGAAGGGCAGGAGGTGGTGCTCGCACAGCGAGTAGATCTCGATGTCGCGGACGCAGATCATGCTCTCGTGCTTCTCGTTGAACAACGCGTCGCCGATGACGTCCTCGACCGCCATCCCGTACCCGCGCGTCAGCCACTTGAGCGACGCTTCGACGCGAGCCGGCGTTTGCCGCAGCCCATCGCGCTTCGGGTCCTCGCCCAGCTGCTCGAGCATGTCGCGCACCAGCGTCTCGAAGGGGATCCGCGCAGGGGTGGGCTCCGTGTGCGCCTCGTGGAAGCTGTGCCGGCTCGCCGACTTCATCTCGTCCCGTCCCATGTGGTCAGGTCCCGTCGTAGTCCACGTAGTTACGCTCGGTCTCCCACAGCCGGATGCGCGCGAGGCGCGCGGGCCGCACCGCGGGCTCGAGCACGCGCCAACACACGACCGCGATGTTCTCGGCCGTGGGGATCAGCTCGCGAAACCAGGACACGTCGACATTCAGGTTCTTGTGGTCCAGGTGCCGGACCAGGCACTCGGTCACGATCTCCTTCAGGCGGTTGATGTCGAGCACGTAGCCGGTGGCGGCGTCGATCTCCCCTTCGACCGAGACGTCGAGATTGTAGTTGTGGCCGTGGAAGTTGGGGTTGTTGCACACGCCGAACACGCGCTCGTTCTCCGCATCCGAAAAGCGCGGATTGTAGAGACGGTGGGCGGCGTTGAAGTGCACCCGGCGCGTGACAACGCAGCGCGGCATTGCTTGTTCGACCTCCTGGACCGGACTAACTTGGGCTCTCGTGCGCCTTCTAAAGCTACTCGCCTCCGCGCTCCAGGCGGGAGGCTCCGCGGTCTCCGCGCTGTGGACCTTTCCCAGCATCCTGCTCTCCGCGTTCCTCGTCGCCTGGGGCGCGGAAGCGGCGCAGTTCCTCATCTCTCAGGGCCTCGCCCTCGCCATCCTCGCCTGGCTCCAGACCCTCCCCGAGTTCGCCGTCGAAGCGGTGATCGCCTGGGAGGCGGGCAAAGATCCCGGCCGCGCGCACCTCGCGATCGCGAACCTCACCGGCGCGATCCGCCTGTTGCTCGGGCTCGGCTGGCCGATGATCTACTTCGTCTTCGCGTTCTTCGGGCGCCATGAGGCGACGCAGCGCCTTCCCCGCATCAAGCTGCACCCCGAGCATGCGGTCGAAGTCGTCGGCCTCGTTCCGCCCCTGCTCTACTTCATCGTGATCGTCGTCAAGCAGTCGATCAGCTGGGTGGACGCGGTCGTGCTGCTCGCGCTGTACGTCGCCTACCTCCTTGTGCTGCTGCGCAACCCACCACACAGCGTGGAACAGGTCGCGGACGCGCCCCGCGTGTCGCAATGGGCCTACCGCCAGCGGGGCTGGCGCCGCCAGGCGGCGATCGGGGGGCTGTTCGCCGTCGGCGGCTACCTGCTGTACGTCACGGCGCACCCGTTCCTCGAGTCGATGCTCGCGGTGGCGGCGCTGCTGGGCGTGAGTCAGTTCGTGCTGGTGCAATGGGTCGCGCCCTTCTTGTCGGAGTTCCCGGAGAAGGTCTCGGCGTTTTTCTGGGCCAAACGGGTCACGCACGCCCCGATGGCGCTGATGAACATGGTGTCGAGCAACATCAATCAGTGGACGGTGCTGGCCGCCATGATTCCGCTCGTGTTCGGGTACTCCCACTACCGGCACACGGGCGTGTGGCTGGATTTTCACTTCGACGCCGAGCAGCGGCTCGAGATTGTGCTCACCCTGCTCCAAACGGGGCTCGGCGTGGTGCTGCTCGCCAACATGGAGTTCGACTGGCTGGACGCGACCGCGCTGTTCGTGCTCTGGGCGGTGCAGTTCTTCGTGCCGCACCTGCGCGAGGAGGTGGCGCTGGGCTACGGTGCGTGGATCTCCACGCTCGTCGTTTGGTTCGTGATCCGCGGCAAGCGCCTGCTGGCAGCGAAGTATTTCTGGGAGACCGTCAAAACAACCGGCCGGTCACCGGTGTAATCCGGGCCGGCCGGTCGGTACCACAGGAACGAGGAGGATTATTGAAGCCCGAGAGTAATGACAGGTCCCTCACCACGAATTCTGTCTTCCCCAATCGAGGGGGCGTGACATGGGCCGCAGTATCTGGGTCCACAATCGAGCTTGTTGGCTCAATAATTTGACTCCCCGCTCCTGAGCACTAGAATACTCCCCGGACTGGAAACGTCAATCACCATGAACCTGACACTGCTCGCCGCTGTCGCGATGCTGTTCGCGTGGCTCCTGCTCGTGTTCGTCGTGCAGGCGCCCACGGGCTGGGTGCACGTCCTGTACGCGGGCGCCGTGGTGTTGTTCGCGCGCCGCGTCCTCATCGGGGCGCGCACGTAGCCTTACAAGCTTCCCTTATTCAGCAGCCGGTTCGGCGTCCCTCCCGGGTTGCCGGTGATAACGCCCCCCGTTGAATTACTGATGATCCAGCTCGATACCGTGGCCGACGGCGCGTCCCCGAACGTGCCCTTGTAGAGCGCACCCACGCCGGCGACGTGCGGCGAGGCCATCGAGGTCCCACTGAGCGACATCGTCGTCCCGACCAGGAAATCCGACACGATCGCCGAGCCGGGCGCGTAGGCTTCGACGCAGGTCCCCCAGTTCGAGTACGACGCCTTGGCATCGGTCTTGGTCGACGCCGCCGCGGTGAACGCACCGCTCGCGCTCGCGGGAGACGCGGTGCAGGCGTCCACGTTGTCGTTGCCCGCTGCCACCGCCACAAACACGCCCGCGTTCCAGAGATTGGTCGTGGCGTCGTTCAGAGCCTGCGAAATGCCGCCGCCCAGAGACATGTTGGCGACGGCCGGTTTGACGTGGTTGGCACGGACCCAATCGATGCCCGCGATGATCTGCGAGGTGAGGCCGAGGCCCGCGCAGCTCAGCACGCGGACGCCGTGCAGCGAAACAGCCTTGGCCACGCCGTACGTGGCGCCGCCGATGGTGCCGGAAACGTGCGTGCCGTGGCCGTGGCAATCTTCCCCCGTCGCCCCGTAGGCGTCGTACACGTTGTTCGCCCGGCCGCCGAAGTCGGGATGCAGGGTCCAGATCCCCGTGTCGATGATGTAGGCGTGTACGCCGGCGCCCGTTGAGGTGTAGGTGTACGTCTGCGACAGGGGCAGCGCCGACTGATCGATCCGGTCGAGCCCCCAGGGATCACCGTTCGCGTCCATCGATTGGGTCACGTCGGCGCGGAACACCTGGTCGGGCTCGACGTAGGCGACGAGCGGGTTGCGCTGCAGCGCCTGCACGGCCGCGGTCGGCAGACGCGCCGCGAAGCCCTTGATGGCGCTGGTGTAGGTGAACGACAGCGTTCCGCCGTGGGCCTGCACGAGCTGGCGGGCGAGGCCCGAAGGATCGCCCACCGCGTCCCGGAATACGACGATGTATTGGCCGCTCGCCACGGGCGGCGCATGCAGCGCGTCGGTTTGCTGAGTGGGCGCCGCGGCGTCGCGGCACGCCGCGATTGCCAATGCGACGGCAAAGACGGCGGCGGTACGCTTCCAGAGCATGACGGCTCCTCGAGGAGGTCATGCGCTGGGAAGGCAAGATTCGTTCTCGAAGCCGTTGTGGAGCCGACGGCCCCGCGGTGTGGCGGCCGCGCCATGATTCAGTGCAGGACGACGAGGGCCAGGATCCCCCAAGTGAGTGTCAGCAGCGTAACCGGCGCGCCCACGCGGGCGTACTCGCCGAACCCGATGCGCACACCGCGTGTCTCGGCCCGCTCCGCCACGATCAGGTTCGCCATCGAGCCGATCAACAACAGGTTACCGGCGAACGTCGAGCTCATGGCCACGACCCGCCACATGAGGTCGGGGTCGGGGAGACCGGGCACCGTGTTGCGCCACAGCAACACCGCGGGGACGTTCGAGATCAGGTTCGAGAGAACCAGCATCACCCCGCTCACCACCGTCGCCGCGCTCCACGCGGACCCGCCGTGGGCAAGGGCCAAGGCCTGCGCATCGATCCAGGCGACCGCGCCCGTTTGCTCGAGGCCGCGCATCACGACGAAGAGCGTCGCGAAGAAGAGGAGCAGCGACCACTCGACCCGCTCGATCGCGTAGGCCGGATCGCGCTGGGCAATCGCCACCATCAGGGCGCCGGCGGTGATCGCCACGAGCGGCAGCGAGCCGCCCGCGAGCCAGGCGACCACCGCGACGCCGAAGAGCGCCAGCCCTTTCCCGACCAGGGGCCGGTCCACGGACACCGGCACCGCCTGGAGCGGCTCACCGAACGGCTCGGCGAGCTCCGCGCGGAACGCCCAGCGCAGGTAGCCGTAGGTGATGGCGAGCCCGCCCAAGGCCACCGGCAGCATGCGCACCAGGAAGCCGCCGAACGACGTCCCGCTCCAGATCCCAACGAGCATGTTTTGCGGGTTGCCCGTCACCGAGAGGACCGAGCCGACGTTGGCGCCCATCGCCAAGCCGATGAGGTACGGCGTGGGCCGCACGCGCAGGGGGCCGAGGGCCGCGAGCAGGACCGGCGTCACCATCAAGCAGATCGTGTCGTTCACGAAGAAGGCCGAGAGCAGACCGCCGCCCACGACGACACCGAAGAGCAGCCGCGCGGGCGAGCGGGCGCGCTGCAACACCCATTCGGCCGCCCACTCGAAGAACTGGCCGACCTCGAGATAGCCCACGACGAGCATCAGCCCCAGCAGAAAGACCAGGACGTCGAAGTCGATGGCGGCGTAGGCTTGCTCGAGCGAGAGGACGCCGAACACGACCATGGCGACGGCGCCCAGCAGGCTCGCGGCCGGGCGGTTCAGGTGGACGAAGGGGAGACGCTGGACGGCGATGAGGACGTAGGTCGCCACAAAGATGACCAGCCCCGCCCCCCCCCCTGCCCCCGCCGTCATATCTCCCAGTTGGAGAAGAGCACGCCGCTCTCGGTGTGCCGCTCGGGGAAGCCCTCGTAGGTCATGCGCAGATCGGTCCACCGGACGCGGTAGCCGCGGGCGACGAGGCGGCGGAAGGCCTCGGTGTAGGCGGTCTGACAACGGATGGCGACGCGGCGAATCCCCGCCTTGGCGGCGGCCGCCTCGGTCGCGGCGACCGCGCCCTCGAAGGCGCGCGCGTCCCGGGCGGCGAGCTTCAACACGCGCACCTCATCCCGAGTGCGGGTGTCGGCGAGGGGCGCAGAGTGCCACAGCGCCATCCCGTCCAGCCCTCCGCCGTCGGCCGCCTCGACCAGCGACGTGTCCCCGAGCCCCAGCTCTGCGGTGAGCAGGATTTCGCGCGAAAAGTCATAGCCCGGCGCGAGATCCATCACCAGCCGGCGCGCGGCGTCGAGCGCGACGTCCTTGGCGCCGCTCTCCCGGCGCGACAGCAGCACCGGCGCGGGATGGCCGCGCGTCCCGATCTCGTTCGTCAACGTCACGGTGAGGTGGCCCGGCCTGAAGCCGAGGCGGGCGTAGAAGCCGATGTTCTCGGGCGTGCGCGGCATGGTCTCGAGACCGAGCGTTGCGACGCCCTGCTCGATCAACCAATCGGCGGCGGTTTGAACGATGGTCTTCCCCACGCCGGAGCCCTGGCGGTCGGGCCGGACGGCCAGCGGGCCCATCCAGCCTTCGCTGCCGGAGCGGTGGGCGACGTTGAACGCGGCGATGTCGTCGTGCTCGTCGCGCCAGACCATGGCGCCCGCGCCGGCGTCGAGCAGGGCGTAGCGCCACACGAGGGGGTTGAGTTGGGGGACGCGCACTCCGACGAGGCCGTCGCGGCGGTAGCGGTCCGTAAACGCTTCCGCGAACACGTGGTTCAGGCCCTCGATGTCGCGCTCTGTGGCGGGCTCCGGGCCCGTGACGCGTGTGTTAGGCAGCCACGCTCGCATCGGGCGGTCCCAGAGTAGCGGTATCGTCACGTATCACACTTGTGGCCGTCGCAGGATCATAAGAAACGCGGATGAGCCTATCCAAACCCATATCCAGACCCCCGACGCGCAGTTCGACGTGCGTGGTCAGGATGACTTGCGGGAAACGGTCCCCCAGCCGACGCAGGAGCAGCAAGACGTCCTCGCGCCGTGCCTCGTCTAACGATCCGAAAATCTCGTCGAGAATCAGCAATGAAAGTGGCTGGCCGGAGCGCTCGGCGATCATTTGGGAAATCGCCAGACGCAGTACGAGATTTACAAGGTCCTGCTCCCCGCCCGAGATCACCGGTTTGGGCACTCCCTCATCGAGCAGGATTGGCCGGTAGTCCTCGTCGAGGTCGACTTCGTCGTAGCGGGCGTCCGTCAGGTCGGCGAGGAAGCTGGACGCCAGCTCGCCGATCTCGGGGCGCATCGCGGCGTTCAAGTCGGCGCGGAGGTCCGAGAACGCCCGGTCGAGCTCGTTGTGGAGGCGCAGCGCGCTCTTCCGCTCCCCGATGGTTCGCTCGCGCGCGGCGCGCTCCGTCTCCCGCCGCTCCGCCTCCCGCACCGCCGTCTCGGCGGCCACCAGCTCGCCGCGGGTCTCAGCCACCGACAGCTCGGCGGCGCGGAGGGCGTGCGTGGCGCGGTCGTGGCGCTCGCGGGCCGCCTTGAACTTCTCTTCCGAAAATCCCTCCGCCCGCACCGCGTCCGCGAGCTGGCGCGCCTGTGCCTCGCGCGCCGACAGGGATTTCTCCGCCAGCTCCGCTTCCCGCACCAGGATCTCCGCGCGCTCCGCGCGCGCCGCGAGCGTCGCCGCCTGGAGGGCGACCGGCTCGAGCCGCGTCAGCTCGGTGCGCACGGCGTCGTGGCGTGTCGCCTCGTAACCGCTGGGGCGCGCGGCCACCCGCCGCTCCAGCTCCTCGGCCCGCCGCGTCGCCCGGGCCCGGTCGGCCTCGAGGCGGGTCCGCTCCTCCGCTTCGGCTCGCACGGTGCCCGCCCGCTCGCTCGCTCGCCGGCTCTCCTCGCGCACCGCGTCGCGCGCCGCTTCCGCTTGCGTCACCGCCGCCGGGGGCTGCGCCAGCTGCTCGATCCGTTGCCGGAAGTACTTGCCGTCGTCCACGATGGCCTGGAGTTGCCGGTCCAGCACCCCCAGCACCGCGGCGTGCTCCGCGCCCAGCGGCCGCCGGCAGGTCGGACACTCGCCCTCCGGCCCCAGCCGCTCGATCTTGTCACGCTGCTCCTTCACCTCGTCGTACTGCTTGAGCAGCTCCGCGCGCCGCGTCCCCGCGTACTCCTTCTCCCGCACCCACGTCGCCTGTTGCTCCTCCGCCGCCCGATCCGCCGCCTCGAGCCGCGCGACGAGCGCCTGCGCGTCCCGCTCGGCACGCTCCAGCGCCGCCGCGGCGCCGGCGAGCTCCGCGATCCGGCGGTCGAGCGCGGCCACGGTCCGCGCCAGCTCCGCCAGCTGCGCCTGCTCCGCCCTGCGTGCAGCCTCCTCCTCCTGCAGCCGGTCCAGCTCCGCCAGCTCGGCCTTGAGCCGGGAGATGGGCGCCACTTCCGCCTCGAGCTTGCGCAGCTCCTCCCGCGCCGCCAGCGCCTCCGCCATCTCCTTGTCGAGCCGCTGGAACTCCTGGCGCGCCACGACCACGGCCTGCTCCGCCACGCGCTGGTCCCCCTCGAGCGACAGCGTGCGCTCGCGCCGCGCCACCCACTGCTGCCAGCGCGGCTCCTCCTCGCCGAGGGCCGCTTCCGCTCGACGCCGAGCCTTGTCTTCGCCGGCGGCGGCGCGCCGCGCGCCGGCGAGCCGCTCCTCGGCCCCGCGGCGCTCCGCCTGCAGCTCCGCGCGCGGCGGCAGACCCGTCTCGAGGCCGTCCACTTCGTGCCCCAGCGCGTTGCGCCGCTCGCGGATCCGCTCCTGCGCCAACGTCAGCTGCTCGTGGCGCAGGACCCGGGACAAGAACGCGGCGCGCTCGGGCCGGCTCGCATCGGCGAGCACCGCCAGCTCCTTCTGCCCGGTGAAGTACGTGTTGAAGAACTCGTCGTGCGTCATCCCCAGCACGCGCTCCAGTCGCGTCGTGACCTCCTTCAACGAATTGGCCGCGAGAGTGCCGTCCTGGTACAGCTCGGCGTTGTTCAAACCGCGCTCGACGCGGTACTGGTGGCTGCCGAGCCCGAACTCCAGCTCGACCCGCACACCGGTGCGGGGCTTCGCCCGCAGGTTGCGAATCGAGTCCCGGTCGCCGCGCGCCGCGGGATTGCCGTAGATCGCCCACGCGATCGCTTCGAGCAGCGACGTCTTGCCCGAGCCGTTCGGGCCGATGATGCCGGTGATGCCATCCCCGAACACGATCTCGGTGTCGGCGTGCTGCCGGAAATTGACCAAGCGGAGCCGATGCAGCTTCACCTCTGCTCCTCGGCGTGGCCCACCGCCTCGAGGTACTCGAGGCCCAACCGCACGAACTCCTCGCGGTTGAGCTCGGCGTCGAGCGGGCGGCGGCCCAGGAACTCGCGCGCGATCTCGGCGAGGGTTTGCTTTCGCCCCGTCGCCCCCCCCCCCATCCCCGGCTCGCGCCGCGTCTCGAGCGGCCGCCGCAAGTCGAGCTGGAAGTTCAAGGCCCGCGCCTTGTAGCCGCGGATCGCGGCGTGGTCCAGATCGCGCGCCGTGGCGCGCGCCACGTCCCACACCAACAGCCGCACCACCTGATCGTCGATGGCGGGCTTGGCGCCGCTCACCCGCTCGGCGATCTGGGCGTCCAGCTCCTTGGCGGAGAGGCCGGCTCCCCTGATCGGCGGCAGGTCGATGTGCCGGCGCGACGGCGCGACCGGGCGGAAGGTCACGCGCGCCCCTGGCAACTCGACCAGCAGGTAGCCCTTGCCGACGCGCCGCTGCTCGGCCTCGTCGCCCTGCTGACCCCAAGGGTTCGGCGGGAGGTACTCGAGACTCCCCGAGTACCAGGCGTTGGTGGCGATCGAGAGCGCCGAGTGATAGTGACCCAGCGCGACGTAGTCCCACTTCTCCGGCGCGAGCGCCTCTCTCGGCAAGAGAGCTCCGCCGTACTCGAGCGTGCCGCGCTCTTCGCCCAGTCCCGGCGGGTGGCCGTGCGTCACGAGCACGTTGAGGGTCGGCCCTCCCGACTCGGGCCGGAGCGCGGGCCGGTCCTCCCGCGCGACGGCCTGATGCGGGACGGCGAGCACGGCGCAATCGAGCTTGGGGAACACAATCCGCCGCGGGACGTCCACGGCGATCTCCACACCCAGCGCCTCGTACAGCCGGAGGATCGTCCCGGTCTCACTCGACCGCGGCGTGTCATGGTCGCCCGCGATCACCACCACCGCAGTCTCCGGGAGGCCCACGCGGATGCGCTGCAGCTGCTGAAAGAAGAAGAGGATCGCCGCGTTCGTCGGCCGGACCGAGTGGAAGATGTCGCCGGCGAGCACGATGAGATCGGGGCGCTGGTCGAGCAGGTCGTCCACCGCCCGCCGGAACGCCTCGGCCACGTCGGCCTCGCGCTGGTTCCCGCCCCGGGCCGTCTGCCGGTCGAACTGGCGGAAGCCCAGGTGCAGGTCGGCGAGATGGGCGAGTCTCATTGGAGCCGCGCGGTAGTCTCGGTCGCCCCGCTCAGCGTCATGCCCTGCCCGCCGAGCAGGCCGCCGGTGACCTTGATCCGCATCGTGCCCTTCATGGCGCCGCGCACGACGGCGCCGCGCGTGAGGGAGAACAGCTGGTCTCCGGAGAGGCTGCCCGAGAGGTGTAGCGTCGCCGGTTGCCCGGCGAAGTTCAGGCGGATGGGATCCGCCGGAAACGTCGTCGCGACTGCGAGAAGGACGGTGGTATCGCCGCCCGCCACGGAGAACTCCCGCACGGTGAGCGTCGTGCGAGACAGCCCGGCGCCGCTCACGCCCGGAAACTCGCCGATCGGCAGCTCGGTCGCGATGGTCCACGAGTCCCCCGGCCCCACCGGCTCCTCGGGGAGGGTGAACGACATAGCCTTGACGCCCGCGGCCAACTGATACGCCAGCGCAGGAGGAGGCTGGGCGCCCGGGACGGTGTCGAAGCCGGCGCGCACGATGTGCTGCCGCTCGTCCAACAGCATCGTACTCCGCAGGCCCGGCACGCGTCCGACGTCCCGACCCACGATGTCGGGGGCCATGCCCGGCGCTTCGACGTGCGTCGAATCGAACGTGATCCGCACCTGGATCCCACCCGCCACGGGGCCCGTGATCGCCTGCGTGAAGTGCAGACGCGTCGTGAGCTGCTGGGCGCCGCCCCCCGCGCCGGCGAGCAGCCCCGACTCCATGTTCACCGTGTTGCGCTGCTCGACCGCGTAATGGTACACCGCGCCTGTGGGCGGGTGATAGCGCAGCATGACCTTGCCGGTGATGGGCGCCGATCGGTCACCACAGCCGACGAGGAGAAGGGTGCAAACGAGGAGGGTCGGGCGAGTCATGTCAGTAGGGCTCGTCGGAGATGGGGTTCAACGGCGGCACGGCCTGGCGCTCGCGGGGCACCTCGGGCGCCACTCGGCCGCCCAACACCTTGCGGAACGCGGCGAACACATCGCCGGACCGCTGCTGGCGCACCGCCGCGAGCGCGCGGCGCACGTCCTCTTCGGCGCGATCGGCGATCAGGTCCTTCACCTGGTTGGCCCGCACGCGACGGTCGAGCCGGACCAGCTGGCGCACCACGGCGTCCTCGAACGGCAGGTCGGTGGCGGGCGCGAACCGCGCCACGCCGTCCCGGCCGCGCAGCACCGGGGGCTTGGGGAAGCGCACGAAGATCGGCTGCGTAAAGTGCGGATGCCGCACCATCAGATCGCCCACCGGGAGCGTGGCCAGCTTGATCTTGGTCGCGGCAGACAGCACCTGGTAGCCGGGCGTGGCCAGCTCGTCCATGTCCATGCGGCCGAAGAGCTGCGTCCCGGCGTTCCCGACCACGCGTCGGTGCACCTGGGAGCGAAACTGCTCCGCGCCGAACAGGACGAGGCCCAGGTACCGACCGCGCTCCGAGATGTCGAGCAGCATCTTCTTCACGTAGGTCTCGGGGCCATCCCCCGGGGCGTACTTGTTCAGCTCGTCCACGAACACGACGACGGCCTCGACGCCGAGGTCGTGCCGCTCCAGTCGCTCGCGCAGGATGGAGACGACCCGGGCGAACACGAGGTCCTGGCCGAGCGGGTCCACGTTGGCCACGTCGATGACGTACACTGCGCGATCTTCGAACTCCCCCCACGGCAGGTCGCTCGAGGGGCCATCGTCGGTGACCAGCCCCTTGCAGCGCGTTGAGATGTTCGAGAGCCGGTTGCGCACTTTCCGCATCGTCGCGATGTGGTGGGTGCGCCAGCTGTCGCCGCGGCTCGACTGCTCGACGCCGTCGAAGATCGCGCGAAAGAGCCGGTCCAGATCGGCGAAGGTCTGCACGCGGTGCCGGCCGCCGAACCCGTCGTCGAACTCGCGTCCCACCACGCGATCGGCCAGGAAGTCGATGAACGCGTCGGCCTTGGCGTCGATGTCGTCGCGGTTCAGGAGCACTTCCGCGAAGTCGAGCACCTCCTGCAAGCCCCAGGTGAGCGGCTCGACGCTATCCACGAGGTCGGGATGGGTCCGCAGCGTGTTGAGGTTCACGCCGTCGGCTTTGAGGGGAGCGTAGTACCGCACCCGCTCGAACGGCTCCGCCGGCACGCCGAGCCGATCGTAGCGGCGCCGGTCCTCGTCGCTCAGGTCGCCGGGCTGGTCCAGAAAGCAGAGATCGGGGCCTTTCACGTTGAAGCAGACGGCCGCGATCCTGCCCTTGTGGGCCGGAAAGTGCCGGAAAATGGATGCCAGCAGGAACTCGACCGCGCTGGTCTTGGTGGCGAGCCCGGAGACGCCGGAGATGTTGAGGTGCGCCGCCTCTGGTCCGAGCAGGAAGTCGGCGTCGAGGTACACGGGCGCCTCCAGCCCTCCCGAGGTGTAGAGACCGACCGGGATCGCCGTCGGCGCGCTGCTATGCAAGTAGGCGTCCATGCGAAGCGCCTGGGCCACGTCGGCGTCGCTCGCGACGAACACCTCCCCGAGCGGGACTGGTTGCAACGGCTCCTCGGGAATCTGGCGCAGCACCGAGGCGGTCCAGAGGCGGGCGTCGGAGTAGGCGAAGGCATCCGTCACCACGCCGTACACCGTGCGCTCTGCCCCCTCGACCTTCACGATTGCCCCGATCCCGACGCTCGTCTCCGTCGCCGTCGAAAAATGGAATTGGTGCGGCGTCGCAGGCTTCAGCTCGGTCGCTACGACCTGGCCGATGTTCATTCCTTTACCTTAACGCCGACGACGAGACCATCGCGCACCGGGACGATCGTCGCCACTAGGCGCGGATCGTTCGCCGCCAGGCGATTGAACGCGCGCACCCCCTCCGCCGCGCCGGACCGGTCCGCCGGGTCGATCGCCGCGCCGTGAAAGAACGCGTTGTCGCACAAGAGCAACCCGCCGGGCCGCAGCAGCCGCATGCTCCAGTCGAAGTATTGCGCCAGCGGCTCTTTATCTGCATCCACGAACACCGCGTCGAACCCGGGTGTGAGCGTGGGGAGGACGTCCAGCGCCGCGCCCTCGATCAGCCGCACGCGCGCCTCGAGCCCGGCCTCGGCGAACGCCTGGCGCGCGATGCGCGCGTGGCGCGGGTCTTTCTCGATGGTTGTCAGACGGCCGTTCGCGGGGAGCGCCCGCGCCAGCCAGACCCCGCTGTAGCCGCCGAGCGAGCCGATCTCCAGGACGGTGCTCGCCTGGATGGCCAAGAGCAGCAGCCCCAGCAACTTGCCCTCGTCGGGCGAGATGTGGATCGGCGGGAGCTCGGCTGCGGCGTGGCGCGCGCGGATGGCGGCCAGGATCGGGTCTTCGACGGCGAACAGCTCCGTGACGTATTGCTGGAGCCGCTCGTCCACTATCCCAGCTCGCTCACGCGGTCGCTTCGACGTTCGGGAATGGCGGGACGTCGAGCAGCCACAGGCCGGAGAGCCGCGATTGCTTGTCCACTTCGACCAGGAGATGGTCCGCCACCCGCACGACGGTCGCGGCGCGCGCCCGTCCCACGCGAATGTGGAACAGCGTCTCCGCCTGGTTCTTCTCCACCGTCAGCGGCGTCTCGACCTCGACGGCGGCGATGCCGGGCTGCGACTTGCGGATGGGGAACACGACCTGGGCGTCCTTCGCCGGTTCGGGCGGCGCGAGGCTGGCTACCGTTTTCACATCGTCGGGCCAGGTCACGACGTCCACGCCGTGCAGCGCGCCGCCGGCCACGTCGATGACGACGAACGACCCGTCGCCGCCTTCCAGGTCCACCGTCCCGTTCATCCCATGCCCTTTCGGGACGCCTTTACAGGCCACGGTCAGGATGTCGGTCTCGGGGTCCCAACGGTAGCTCACCTTGGGAAGCTTGCCGTCGAGCGGCTCGATGCGGGCTTCGAAATGCATAGAGGCTGGATAATATCAGTCGCCCAACTTCTTCGCGAATCCCACGATCCGGTCCAACGCCTTCTCGATATCCGGCGTCGCGGCCGCATAGGAGAGCCGCACCCACCGGTCATCCCCGAACGCGGCCCCGGGGACGAGCGCGACCCCGCTCTCGGTGATGAGTCGCGTGCAGAACTCGGTGCCGCTGATCTTCCCGAAGCAATCCACCCGGAAGAAGAAGTAGAACGCTCCCAGGGGATCCACGAACTCGGATCCGCTGAGGTCTTTGCGGAACCGGGCGACCACCAGGTCGCGGCGCTTGCGGAACTCCGCCACCATGCGCGCGACATCCTGCTCCACCCGCTCGTCACTGAGCGCGGCGGCCGCCGCGAACTGCGCCGGGTGGTTCGCGCCGGTCGTGGTGTGCGATTGCAGCGCCGCCATGGCCTTGGCGACCTTGGCGGGCGCCAGCGCGAGCCCGATCCGCCACCCGGTCATCGCGTAGGCTTTGCTGACGCCGTAGATCACGACCACGCGCTCGAGCAGGTCGTCGGGCAGGTCGAGGAACGACGGGGCGGGCCCCGTGCCGTAGTGAATGCGCCGATAGATCTCGTCGGCGATCACCCACACCTTCTTGCTCTTCGCCCACTGTGCGATCGCCTTGATCTCGCCGTGCGTATAGACGCCGCCAGTCGGATTGCAGGGCGAGCAAAGGATGAGCCCCGTGGCGCCGGGGAGCATGCGCTCCAAGTCCTTGACGCTCACCTTGAGGCTCCACTCGGGATCGCCCGCCACCATGACGGGCCGCGCGCGCGCCAGGTGAACGATCTGGGGATACGACACCCATGCCGGCGTGGGGATCGCCACCACGTCGCCGGGGCCGAAGAGCGTGAAGCAGACGTTGAACAGGGATTGCTTGGAGCCGCTCGACACGACGATGTGGTCGGCGTTGACCGGCCGTCCCCCCGAGAGCAGGGAGAGGTGCGTCGCCGCGGCGGCGCGCAGCTCGAGGATTCCCTCGTTCGCGGGGTAGCGGGTCTTGCCGTCTTTGATCGCACGGATGCCGGCATCGGCGGGAATGGGCGGCGTGGGAAAGTCGGGCTCCCCGGCGCCGAGGTCGATCACGTCCTCGCCGGCCGCCCTGCGGCGCTTGGCCTCCGCCGAGATCGCGATGGTGGCCGATGTCTCGAGGTGCTGGAGATTGACCGAGAGACCGTCGGTCATGGGCGCACGGCGCCGTACCGCTTGAGAATCGTGAGGGTCGAGTCGATCGGCAGGGCGCGCACGAGGCCACGATAGCCCCGCACGGTCTCGGCGCGCAACAGGGAATTGTAGATGGCTTCTTCAGTCGCTTCGATGGCGGCTTGGAATAAGGGAGACATCGCGTCGTTCGCCACCACCTGAGTAGGAGCCCGGTTCGTCGAGAACGCAATCACGTAGTCGCCGCTCCCATTCGAGAACGTGCTCCCCGTGCGCGCCAGTCCGGCGAGCGCGCGCCGCGCGAGGCGCTCAAGACGCAAATGGTCGAGTGGTGCGTCTGTCGCAAGGACCATGATGATCGACCCGTCCCCCGTCCCTCGTCCCCCGTCCCCCATTCCCAGCTCCGCTCCCACGGGCGCACCGTTGATTCGGAGATCGCCCCCGTAATTCGTCTGCACCAGCACGCCGAGCGTCCAGCCGCCGCGATCCGCGGGAAGCCGGCGACTCGCCGTGCCGATCCCGCCCTTCCAGCCGAACGCCACCGTCCCCCGTCCCGCGCCCACCGCCCCTTCAGCAACGGGCCCCTCGGCCGCTCCGCGGATCGCGGCAAGCACGTCCGCCTCCGTAATAGGCCGCGCGCGGATGGTGTTGAGATAGCCGTCATTCGTCTCGGCCACGACGGGGTTGGCCGACCGAACGTCCTCGTTCCCCGGCAGGCCGAGGAGCCAGGTGAGCACCGCGTCGGCGGCGCGGGGGACGCACAGCGTGCAGGTCAACACGATGGGCGACTCGAGCTCCCCCAGCTCGTTCACCTGGGTCGATCCCGCCAGCTTGCCGAATCCATTCCCGACGACGATCGCGGCCGGCACCTTGTCGCGAAACGGATTCCCACCGTGCGGGAGGATCGCGGTGATGCCGGTGTTGATCGAGTCGCCGCGGGCGATCGTGGTGTGGCCGACGCGCACCCCCGCGACATCGGTGATCGCGTTGAGGGGGCCGGGGGGGAGCGAACCGACAACGATGCCCACGTCTCGCGCTCGGGGGCGCGGGGACTGGGCGAGGGCTGGCGCGGCGGCGAAGGTCAGGACCAAGAGAACGCGGAACGCGGAAGTCGGAACGCGGAACAACAGGGTGAGTGAGCGACGCCTAGCACGACCGTTCCGCGTTCCGCGTTCCGAGTTCCGCATTGTCCCTCGCCGTTGCGTCGCCCTGCACCGCAAGTTACCATCCTCACCGTTGCCTCGCCCATTGACAATTGAGGTGTTCGTGAAGGCTGAGCGCAGTCGGCACGTGGTGCTGGTCGTGCCCCCCGCCGTGGAGCGGGCGGGGGAAGTGTGGGCTTCGATCGCCCCGGGGCATGGCCCGGGGGATCACACACCCGCGCCGAGCGTCGTGGTGGTTTGTGCCGACCACGAGGCCGCCGCCCAGTGGGCCGCGGCAGCACCCGCCGAGCTTCGCGCGCACGCCGTCACGGGCCTCGTCCGCAGCGCCGCCCTATTGAAGGAAGGGCGCGTCGGCCTCCTCGCCGGCGCCCCCGCCGATCTCGCCGCCCTTGTCGCCCGCTCCGCCCTGAAGCTCGACTCGGTCGAGACCGTCGTACTCGCCTGGCCCGAGACCTTCGCCGACAGCCTAGACGCCCTCCTCGCAGAAGCTCCCGAGGCCCGCCGCATCGTGCTCAGCTGGAATCCGGCGGCGCTGAGCGATTTCCTCGAGCGTCACGCGCGCCGGGCGGAGATGCGTGGCTCGCTGGCCCTTGGAGCGGTGAGCGGTGCGCGGTACGCGGTTGTCTCCGGTGCGCGGAGAGAAGCGGCGGCGCGGGACGTCCTCAACCAAGAGCCTGACGCTGCTCTATGCAAAGTGCTCCCCACGCCTGAGGAGCTGGCGGAGCGGGCGAAAGCCGGCCAGCCCGTCGTGCTGGTCACGGCCGCTCAGTTGCCTTATCTCCAAGCGATCGCGACGCTCAGGCCGATCGCCCTGCCGGGCGCGGCGGACCGGGCGCAGGATCGGGCGGCGGCGTTGCGGGCGCGGATTGCCGCGCGCCTGGAGGCGGGGAACGTGGATGCCGAGCTGGCGCTGCTGGAGCCGCTGTTCGAGCGCTACGACCCAGCCGAGGTTGCCGGAGCCTTGCTCGGGCTACAACGGGAAACGGGACACGAGAAACGGGACACGTCCGCTCAGGTGCCACCCGACGGGACGGTTCCGTGGGTCAAAGTGTTCGTGACCGTCGGGAAGAAGGATCGCGCCGGGGCGAAGGATCTGGTCGGGGCGCTGATCAGGGAGGTCGGGCTCGAGAAGGGGCAGATCGGGCGGATCGAGGTGCGCGAGACGCATTCGCTCGTGGAGGTCGCGCCGGCGGTGGTGGAGCGGGCGGTGCGGGGGCTGGGTGGGGTCTCGATAAGGGGGAGGAGGGTATCGGCAAGGGTGGATCGTAGTCCCTGAAACGCCGACGGGCCGCCCAGCGGGACGGCCCGTGATCAGCGTGCTCCTGTCCAACGTCCAACCTTCCAACCTACTTCCGATTATTCACCGCCATCTTCAGCTGCTTTCCGGCGCGGAACGCGGGCGCGATCGACGCCTTGATCTGGATGACGCTGCCCGTCTTCGGGTTACGCCCCATCCGCGCCGCGCGCTTGCGGGCTTCGAAATTCCCGAAGCCGGTGATCTGCACCTTCGCGCCCTTCTTCAGCTCGCCGGCGATGATCCCCTTGTCGTCGAACAGCGCTTCGACAGCACGGGCGGCGTCGGCCTTGGACATCTTCGTCCGCATGGCCAGCGCCGCGGTCAGCTCGGCTTTGTTCACTGCGGTCTCCTTGTAAAGGGACAGGGTCCGAAAAAGCCTTGAGAATCCGCCCCTATCGCGGGGGGGCGCCCGAAAACCCGCATAAGACCGGCATTATCATAGGGTATCCCCCGGAAAACCGCAAGTTTCCTGGACTTCTTGACCCCCCTTCCCCTACCCACTACCCTTCCCCCGCCCCGTTAGACGACGCTACGTCGCTACGTCATACGTGGGATCCCTCGTACAACGTACGTCGTAACGTCGTACAACCTGAGGTTCCCATGTTCCACGGCACCCGCCCCGGTTGGATCGAGGTCATCTCCGGGGTCATGTTCTCGGGCAAATCCGAAGAGCTGATCCGCCGGGTGCGGCGGGCCGTGATCGCCCGCAAAACGGTGCAAGTCTTCAAGTCCCATCTAGATGCGCGCTACGCCGGTCTCTACTCCGTCACCTCCCACGACGGCCTCACCGTCGAGGCGGAGCCCGTGGACAGCGCCGAGGAAATCGTCCGCAAGCTGCGCCCCGACACCGAGGTCGTGGCCGTCGATGAGGCGCAGTTTCTCGACGACGGCATCGTCGCCGTGGCCAACACCCTTGCCGACCGGGGCGTCCGCGTGATCCTCGCGGGCACGGACGTGGACTTCCGGGGGCTCCCCTTCGGGGCGATGCCCACGCTGATGTGCGTCGCCGAAGTGGTGGACAAGTTCCAGGCCATCTGCGTCGTATGCGGCGGCCCCGCAACCCGCAATCAACGCTTGGTCAACGGCAAGCCGGCGCCCTGGAACAGTCCGACAATCATGGTGGGGGGGCGCGAGTCGTATGAAGCCAGGTGCCGGCACTGCCATCGGGTTCCGAGACAAGATGAAGATCAGACTGCCCTCCTCTAAACGTGGAACGCGGAACGTGGAACGCGGAACAGGTGCACGCGCCGCGTTGTTCCGCGTCCCGACTTCCGCGTTCCGCGTTCCATGCTCAACGTAGCCCTGACGGGCAACATTGCGGCGGGCAAATCCACCGTCGTCGATTATTTCCGCCGCTGGGGCGCGACCGTGGTAGACGCCGACGCGCTCGTCCGAGAGGCCCAGGCCCCGGGCAGCGAAGTGCTCGCCACGATCGTGCGTCGCTTCGGCAGCAACGTGCTCGCCAAGGACGGGACGCTCGACCGCGCGGCGTTGCGCGCCAAAGTGATAGGGGACGACGAGGCCCTGACCGCCCTCAATGCAATCGTCCACCCGGCGGTCCAGCGGCGGCGCGAGGAGTTGCAAGACGCCGCGCGCCGCCGCGGCGACGCGCTCCTGGTGAACGACATCCCCCTGCTCTTCGAGGTGCTCGATCCCGCGCAGTTCGATGCGATCGTGCTCGTAGACGCGCCCGTCGCGGTCCGCCGCACCCGGCTCCGCACCCTGCGCGGCCTGACGAACGAAGACGCCGACCGCATGATCGCCTCGCAGATGACCGCCGAGCGCAAGCGCGCCCGGAGCGATTTCGTGATCGAGAACGACGGCACCGTCGGCCGGCTGGAAGCCAACGCGCTCGAGGTGTTCATCGCCCTGCGGCGTCGAGCGGCGGGGGAAAAGACCGGCACCTTGCTCTTGACCGCGGCCGACGGCCGGGACGGCGCCACCATCCTCCGGGCGATCGCCGCGCGGTACGCAGACGCGGGCGCGCGGGTCGAGCGCGTCACCGGCAAGACCGTCGCCCCATTCCTCAAGGCCATGCGGGCCACGCCGCCGACCGCCACCGTCGCCACGGCCGGCCAAACGAACGCCACCCGCGAGGCCTGGCTCCAGGCGGGCCGCCCCGGCACGCTGCTCTATCTGTCGGACGACCCCGATCCCGTCGCCGTGCATCTGGACGTGCGCCCCTGGGGGCACGACCCGGTCGCCCTGATGGAAGAAGGCGGCGCCGGTCTTCCGCCTCGTTCCGATCTGTGGTAACCTTCGCCCCGACTCAAACTTCGACCCCCCACCATGTCGAGCATCCCCAAGGACCTCCGCTACACGGCTGACCACGAGTACGTGAAGAAGACCGACGTGGCCGGGGTCGTGCAGGTCGGCATCACCGATTACGCCCAGGGCGAGTTGGGCGACGTCGTGTACGTCGACCTGCCCAAGCCGAAGGCGAGCTTCGGGAAGCGCGACGTGTTCGGGACGATCGAGGCGGTCAAGGCCGTTTCCGAGCTGTACTGTCCTCTCGCGGGCGAGGTGGTGGAGGTCAACG
>WNGB01012288.1_pt1 | contig 20656 bp, 19 predicted proteins | sample 5400681 | NCBI WGS metagenome assembly WNGB01 (sample SAMN13153367, study PRJNA577476) | soil metagenome | isolation source: 115 cm soil or saprolite under grassland replicate 2 | place: USA:California | collected 2016-06-15
TAAGATGCCCAAAGGAGCCGGATACAGCGCATTAGACGACAGAAGGACATATGCGCTCGTACAACGGCGTACGAAAATGTCCTTTTCAACGATGTTGGATAATCAACGGATTTGAGTGACAAGGAAGATTCTTCAGCGCAAACAACGTCGGGCTTCAAGTTGCTTACACGCCGACTGGTTTACTGTGGCTTATTGGCTACTTTGGAAAAAGTCGGATTTGCGGATTCGGGGCTTAACTAAACTTATCAATTAATTGTCAACAAAAGATTTGTGACCCGTTTACTCCTTTGATCGAATTTCCTGCTTAGCGGAGTATCCATTGATAAACGCTGGTAAGCCAACTTCGATGCAGCGGCGATTCTAGCCAATCGAAGAGAAACCCAGTTAATATGAACGCCCAAATACTGATGAATTCGGCGCCGGAGAGTCGGCTCCCGAAGGAAAAGTCGCGCATAGGCAAAGCCAACGGAATATATTTTGGAACAGAGTCACAATAGTTAACAAACCCTGCGCCATACTTTTCTTTCAGGAACTCCTCTTCCGCGGCAATGACAACACCGTGATGCAAGGCAAAGAACGCTAGAAGAAGCACAATGAGAGGGAACGCATCCGAGAGAAAAATCATTCCGATACCGATCAGCACAGCGGCCACCGACACGGGATACCGTATGTAGGCGTAAGGGCCGGTCGTGATAAGCTTTAGCTCGTGTGGTCGGTATAATCGAGCGCCTTTGCCGCCATGGCTCACAGCCCACATGCGAACCAGCCCGCCGGCAATCAGAAGTCCGAACCCTACTGCGTCGGTTAATTCTTCCGTCCACGTTCCCTCGGCAAAGATAGCCGAAGGAGGAAAAAACCAGGTATAGATCAGCAGCGAAAGGATGAAAAAGCTCGGCGCATAACGGGTAATGAACAACGGCATTCGCAACGCGACCGACTTCTCGAGCCGACGAAGGGCTTTGCTTACTGCAGGGATAGACATCAAGGGTGAGGAATCAAAGTCCTCTCCAGTAGCATCCGGGACCGGGGCGGGGTCAAAGAACCGTTCTTCGAGACAAATTCTGAAAACTTCCTCTGCAGAGCACCCGCCGGGTCCGTAAACGATCCGTGCGAGGCTGGATGGAGGACCCCAATGGTCGAAATTCGGATTTTCAAATATGGCTACAGTGCGTATGCCCAAGCCGCAGGCCATATGCATAGGACCGCTATCGCAGGTTACAAAGAGATCACAATTCGAAATCATCGCTGCGAAATCTCTGGGCGCCGGTTCGAAGACGATCGGAATGGCCGATTCTAAAGCATCGCGGAAGTATCCCAAGGAATCCTTTTCTTCAGGCCCGATGAAAGTAATCACATTCAGACCCTGGCGGTACAGGGCTGTAATGAGTTCGCAGAATTTTCTGGTCGGCCACTTTTTGCCCCACGCCTTTCGTCCGCCGACAAAAACCCCAACGGTACACCTCCCGGAACCCTGGCCAAGCAAAGCATGTAACTTTTTTCTGCCGTCTTCTTTCTCTGTACTAGAAAGAGCCAATGCGGGCAGGCTGTCGTAGGATTCCAAGCCAAGGTTCTTGAGAAAGGCCGGCAGAATCCTGTACTTGTTTCTCTCTGACGGTCTGGCGATTCTAACATTGAACCAGCGATCCCATCTCCCTTTGAGACCGGCTCGGAAGCGCGCGCCTGAAAATCCCACGACAAAGGAACCCATAGCCGACTGTGAACAGCTCACGTCCACCGCGAGATCATACCCGACCGATCTCAATCGTCGAAGAAGTAGTGGGTAGTCCCACGCGGAGCCGGGACAACGTCGTGTAATGGTAAAATGATTGTCGATCGGCAAATTGTGAAAAAGCTCGGCGGATATGGGCGCTCCGACAAAATCAATCCTGGCGTGAGGAAAACGTTTACGGAATAACCATACCGCCGGTATCGCAAGAATCGAGTCCCCCATGCGAAAAGTCGCCCGGACGATTAAAATTCTCTCAAGCTCTTCTTGGCGCACATCAAAGTGCTCTTCCTTTGAGCAAGGCGTCGCCCATCGCATTATCCAGTTAGTTGTGCGGCGCAGCTTTTGGTTTAGGGAATATCGGAAGATTTTCGGTCGAGACATATAGCCCTTCCTCACATCCCCTTCGAACTGCGAGATGAGTACGTACTAGGCAGGCTTTACGAGACAGAAAGAGCGTGTTGCAAGTCTAACCCAGAGAATATCTTTTGCTGAAGGGGCGGTGAAATGTTTTGCGCAAAACTGGTTTAACCGCCTTGGCATTAGCAGCCGATAGTGCCAAGCCTCCTAGATGAAATTACGTTTCCTAGGAGAGCAGGTCAAGACTTGGGAAAGAAGGGGAAAGAAAGGGGGGAAAGAGGGACAGGCCTGAGTTGTGAGAAGGGTGAGTGCAGGAAAAGACTCTCGACCCTTTCTCGTGTCTGCATAAAATTGCCAATTGACATTAAATCGCCAATATCAATATCAATATCATGCCTGACCGCTTTTCGTTTCCGGCCAAGTTCAAACGTGGTTGGTTACTGGACGGGCATATCGGCAGGTTGCTCCTTTCAAGATCTTATCAATATAAACGGCTGCGCGTTGGAACTACTCTCACCATGGGTACATCGTCCCGCACGCGCTCGTTGGGTAGTTTTAACTTCTTCGAGATTCTTCCCTTCCGTCTTGCGCCCCACCGCAAAGTGCCCGCTGCGCCGTCCTTTCCGGATTTGTCTTTCCTGGCTGATAACTGACCGTTGACGTTTGCGTAAGTCGATCCCGGCTTAGAATAATCCTGGGTTCGCAAAAAGACTCTGAGGTCTACTACTGCTACCGTAAAGACGATGAACACTTATTTTGTTTGGATTTGTTAAGAAATTTTGAATCTGCGTTCAAGTGTCAGAAATCTTAACAGTTTTCGAAAATAACAATTGGGAAGCCCGGTAAACGGGAAATTCCTTTAATTAAAGAGCTGTTACAGTATCTTAATCATACATACGGTCAGTTAAGGAGAAGTTATGCAAACTCATTGTAAGTATTTTTAACAAAATGTCAGCCAGACCAAATTTGTAAGCTTTCGATTTTACGGCTGTTTCGATCTCGGCATGGACATTGCTCGCCATTAATTGCCAAACATAGGCATCGCTTGGCACTGATTGCCAAACATAGGTATTGCTGGGTCATTAATTGCTATAATAGAACTATCTCGAATGCCCTAGTACGCGGAAAGGAAGAGATTTATGAGGAAATTCTTAGTAGCAGTCTTAGTCGTTTTTGTTTTTGGAAGCATGATTTCTACTACGGCGAATGCACTCACCATCGTTCCGCAAAGTGCTCTTGTTCCTTCCACGACCTACTATACCGAAGGTATCGGCGGAGGAATTGGAACCGCGCTCATTATGACCGGTGGCGGGAGCGCGGCCAACGTCGGTCAGTCTCGCAACGACGATGGCTTTAGCGGTCCGATCAACCTCGGATTTACTCTGAATTTCTTTGGCACCAACCAAACGCAGTTCTTTGCCAATAACAATGGCAATATCAGTTTTGGTGCCGGGATTTCGGAGTTTACTCCGTCAGGTCCGACCGGCGCTCCGCAGCCGATCATTTCTCCCTTCTTCGCCGATGTCGACACCCGCGGGGCCAACAGTGGATTGATGTTCTTGCGAAACAATATTGCGAACGAAATCATTGTGACATGGGATGCAGTCGGGTACTTTGGCGCGCATGACGACAAGCTGGACAGCTTCCAGCTCGTGCTCCGCGGGCCAGACTTTTCCATACCAGCAGGAGAAGGTGCTATTGGGTTTTTCTATAAAACCATGCAGTGGGAAACCGGAGATGCTAGCGGAGGTACTGGTGGATTTGGCGGAATTCCAGCCGCCGTTGGTTTCGGTACTGGTTTGGGCGACGGCGTAGTGCTGCAGGGGTCCACGCTAAACGGTATCTCTGGAGTGGTGAACAATCATCACATCTGGTTTGACATTGTAGGAGGAGTTCCGACGCCGATTCCGCCGAACGGCGTCGTACCGGAGCCGGTCTCACTCCTTCTCCTCGGGGTAGGGCTGTTAGGAATTGCCGCTTGGATACGACTGTTACGGAGAAACTCCGTTCACGAGTCAACTGAGCGAAGCCCTTCACAGAATGCTTGATCGTCCGGCAGTCAGGAGGGCCACATGTCGAACTTCAAATCACTCAGATTGGCCATCGGCGTCTTGGAGGGCAAAGAAGAGAGGTCACCAGTGCACCATCTAGCGAAGGCAGTGGCGTTGTTCGCGCTTCTTATCTCGTCAACCACTCATGCGGGCTAATCAGTGGCTTCGAGTCTGGCCTGAATGGATGGGAGTACATGGGGGATGTGTCCTTCCAGTCGTCGGCAAATTGGGCTTGCGCCGACGCAAGCGCACACATGGCATTCATGTCAACCATTGTGACCGCGACAAGCCACCAATCCAGGGCGGCTTCTGCGATATTACCATCAACGAACATCCGTACTCTGGAGTGTCGAGTCCAGATGCGGGCTACGCGCCCAGTGCTGATCGATCTCTCCCCCCAATGGCTAATGGCAACTAGGGAGATTCTTAATCTCACCCTGGGTACGTTTCCTAGCACTGCTGAGTCTGGGGGTTTGCTCCAACTGGAGCTTTCAGTGCGAATGCGATCGAACACCACGATGCCTAACCTTTATGATGGTGGAGATTCCGAACCCGGAGAACTGGCATGTACAACGCTCATTTTAAGTTTCGTGAAGCGCCATTTTGCGTGACGCCCGACCCGCGGTTTTATTACGCCAACGCGGTTTATCAGGAGGCCTGGGCCACTCTCCGTTACGGCATCGAGGCACGCAAGGGCTTTATTGTAATTGTCGGTGAAGCGGGTACCGGAAAAACTACTCTGCTCAGAAAAGCCATGCACGCTTTTGGCCCCAACATCAAGACAGCTTACATATCCAACACTCTGGTCGGTCGCACCGACTTGCTTCGTCTGATGTTGACCGAGCTCGGGTTAGCGGGTTCCAAAGAGGACCGGTCGGCGATGACCGCGCGCTTCACTTATTATTTAATCGAACAGTTTGAGCAAGGAAATATCGTCGCTCTGCTGATCGACGAGGCACAAAATCTGACCCTTGAGACGTTAGAAGAGCTGAGGTGTCTCGGTAATCTGGAAACCGACAAAGACAAGCTCCTGCAAATAGTTTTGGTAGGGCAACCTGAGCTTGAACAAAAATTGGATCAACCGGAACTTCGTCAACTGAAACAGCGTGTGGTGCTGCGCTGCCGGCTCAAACCGGTTGCACGCGACGAGGTGGAATCCTACATGGATTCGCGGCTCCAGATCATTGGCCACAGGAGCGAGGATCTGTTTGACCCTGATGCCGTCGAAAAGATTGCGTTTTATTCGACTGGAATTCCCCGCCTCATTAACATTATCTGCGATAACGCGCTATTGACTGCTTACGCCGTGTCCGCGCGAAAAGTCAGCGCCGCTATGATTGACGAAGTTGCTGAGGATCTACACCTTGGCCAATCGCGAATGGAACGAAAGGTTCGCGCGCAGGCGCTCATAAGTCCATTTGAAGAGAAGGGAACGTTCGAATCTGTACCGGCACAGGAAGACGATCTCACGACAAAAGAGGAGCCGCTATTCAATGATTCCAACGATCGTCCGTTGAGTATGCACAAAGAATCAATATCCTCCGATAGGGCTTCCCGCCACTGGTTCAGGCCGATCATTGGCACGGGGGCGGCCATCGTCCTACTGACTGGTTTAGGCGTTTTCCTCTATCCACATGAATGGAGATTTTCCGATTCCGGCTCTCATAGCGATATTGCGCCGCCCCTCGACAGTGGACCGAAAATGAATCAGTTCGACTTGGCTGCATCTGCGGTCGGAGCGAAGACTTCCACCAAAATTCCTCAGCCAACATTACCCGCACCTCAGATTCAGCCATTATCACTGCCGGATCAGAATGCCTCCCGTGCACGACTGGAAGAAGCAACCAATGTCTCGGCTGGGGAAAAGATTGCGACCGCGCAGCAGGCCTCGACAGGGCCGATTGCGTCTGATGTCAAAAAAGCCCAACGGCCTCGGCGCGGCGAGAAACAGAAAACCGCGTCCAACAGTGCAGATTTGCTTGTCATAGGAGCTTCCTTCGTGCGCTCCAGACCTACCGCGAATGCGGAAATCATCGCGACCCTCGGACCCGGCACGCGCATCCAGGTCACGGGTCCGACGGGAGAGTACTACGGAGTCCGTTCTCTAGGAAGGAAGACGATCCGCGGCTATGTTCATAAAGAGGACGCCTTCTTTGAGCGAAAGGGATAACCTTGTAAAATCCAACTGACTCACGAGAGCTTCACATCGCATTGAGGAATTGGTGTCTCTAAGAGAGACCAGACGATAGGAACGAGAGCCGTCGCTCGGAAGGTAAACAGACGAAACCTTTCGCAATTGCTCTTCCCGCCCTACTAACGGGTTGGGATGAGTCCCTGGACTCTGGTCATCCCGAGCTACAGAACCTAGACCGACAAAACAAAGCCCCTAGCGCTGCCGTAAATCGTAGTTCCTGGGGGGTTGCATCACGTACCGTACAAACGGAATGGCTGAGATTTAGTTGTAGGAGAATTCAACCTAAATCCTGCATGAAAAGTTAAATGAAGACTGTATCTCAAGGCCATTTTGTGCAACGAAACTTGATTTTCGCCGGTCCCGGTGAAAGCTACCTAATAGGTAGGGTTCACCGGGATGCCCAAGGGGCCTCGAAAACTGGTTATTACGTTTGGAAACCAGACTCTCACCCATTATGGCGGGGTGTATCTGCTTCATCGTTTTTTGACCCGCATTGGACTCAAGAATGCGATCGCAACAGAGATACGTTTGATCCAACGGAACAATCGCTACACCGTCGGGGAATTGTTACTTGCCATCCTTTACCCGATCATTCTTGGTCTCGAACGAATCGAGACAACACAATTGTTGCAGCACAATGGTGTCTTTCGGTACCTGAGCGGACTGCCGACTTACCCCGACCCCAGCACCAGCAGACGTTTCTTGCTTCGCGTGGCACCCCAGGCCCTGACAAGGCTGCGCAAACTCCACGACCGGTTATTGGCCAAGATGATTGCCAAACCCGGTCTGCCCTCTCGCGTGATCTTCGACCTCGATTCCACCGTCCTTGTAGTCTACGGAAAACAACAAGGCGCAGAAGTCGGTTACAACCCCACCAAGCGGGGACGACGCTCCTATCATCCACTGCTTTGCTTCGAGGGACGAACCAAAGACTTCTGGCATGGGGAGCTGCGCCCTGGAAATGTTCATACTGCCAGCGGTACCCTGGATTTGCTCAAAGCTTGCTTTGCCAAAATCGCTTCGGAAATCAAATCTGTGATCATCCGCGCCGACAAAGGATTTTACGACCGCACGATCGTGGAGTGGCTGGAGGAGTGCAAAGCTCGCTTTGTCATCGTCGCCAGACTCACCCGACCTATCAAACGCAAGCTGGCTCACCTGAAATACGTCTCGGTCAGTACAGGAGTGCAAACAGCCGAATTCTATTATCAGCCTCTTCACTGGTTCCATCCTTACCGCTTCGTGGTTATTCGACGACCTCAACCCGAAGAGTCCGAGCCACAGCTGACGTTGTTCAAGCTCGGGAGGTACCACTATCAAATCCTGGTTACCAATCTCGATCTGAAGCCCGTCAACCTCTGGCGCTTCTACAATGGTCGAGCAGGAATCGAACGGATTATCCGAGAGCTCAAGGGAGATTACCCTTTGGGCAAGATCCCTACCCGTCACTTCTTTGCCAACGACGCTTACTTTCATCTATTGCTCTTGGCTTACAACTTAGTGAACTGGTTCAAGCGGCTGTGTTTGCCCCGGGAGTTTCAGGCCGCTACGCTCGATACGTTGCGCAATCGCATTCTGTTAATGCCTGCACTACTGCTTCGGACAGGCAATCGGCCCCGACTGGCTATGCCCGCCGGTGGCCCACGGGAAAACGCTTGGAAGCATGCGTTGCATAAAATTGAAAAACTCAGGCTTTGAAATAATCACTTTTCACGCCGGATTTAGGTTCAATTCAATCCTAACATCGCCCGCGTCGCTTTCTTTGCTCACTTAATCACTTTATCCGCCCGCGCCAGCACCTTCTGCGGAATCGTCAGACCGATCAGCTTCGCTGCTTTCAGATTAATACCTAGGTCAAACTTCATCGGTTGTTCCACTGGAAGATTGACGGGCTTAGCGCCTTTAAGAATCTTGTCGACATAAGTTGCCGCGCGCCGGTATAGATCAGGAATGTTCGCTCCGTACCGCTTCTGACATGGTCTGAGACCCAAAGCGAGGACACAAAAAATTTCCGCGGCGGGTGAAATGCACAGGGGCCGCCGCCCTAGTGTCCAGTTGGCAAAGTTTAGCCGCTGCCCTTATCTACTGGCGGGCGTCGCTGTCCTGATTAAAGGCACGGCATTGGCGGTCTCGTGAAAATACGCCGTCCAGGAAAGATGACACCGGCGGCCGGGCGTACCGCACTATCGCGCTTGCCTCAATATTTGGATAGAACGGCCATTAAGTTCCGCGCGCCCCCAGGCGGCTGTACGCTGCCGCTAAGAATGTCTCCCGCCGTAACCGGCCTGCCGTAATAGGCGGCGTTGGTGTCATCTCGCGTACCTATGCCGGTGCCCTCGAGAGAAATGCCGGCAAATAGTCCCTGGCTCCGGCTATAAGTGTACACCGCGGCCTGCAAAGCCACGCCAGCCTCGGCCGCGCGTCCCACAGGACCCGCCGCTATACTCAGGTTGCCGCCAAGCGTGACGTTGCCCTGTTTGGCAAACGCCTCAACAGCAGCCGGAGTGTTGAGGATAATAACGAATTCGGTGATCTCGACTCCGGCTTGAAAACCGACCCCGAGTCCTCCCGTACCGATCGCGGAGGGGCCGCTCCAACCTTTTTCCGTCCGCGCAACGAGAACTCCAGTACCGCCCCTGGCACTACCAATGAACCCGGCCTTTGTGACGGTAAGAATCGCCACGCCCCTGGCTGCGCGCATGACGGCGGGCGGAATTCCTTTCTCCGGGATCGCCTCGAACCGTTCAATGATGGCCGCTGCTTGATCGACATCTGCCTGCATCGCATCGCGCGGAGAAACCGTGAGAAACCGTAGCGCACGCGCTGAATAATGCTGCGGCGATTACACAAATAATTGCATTCATCCTAACAGCCCTCCTTTCTTGCTGACATTGCATCCATTCGTTGGATTCTGTGGCCTGACTGATTGAATTTTTGCTGACTGCTGCGCCTCGGCTATGACTACCACAGCAAGCAGTACCGCTACGAACAGGATTGATAAGACACCCGCTCTCTTCATTGCACACACCATTGCTCGTTATTATCACGCGGGCGGTAGAAGAGAAAAGTGAGATTTACGACGGAACGTATTCGTCGAGTGGAAAGACCAGATCTAGCCTGAGATTGAATTGATCGCCGCATCAGAGCGAACTTGACGAGATTGGTGGGCAGCACGGACAGTGACGCTCCAATCGTTGACGAACGACTCGTTTATGCCGTAGCCTTGTAGCTATGATAAAAGGTTATCAGGGCGACCCGGGGGAGCTACCCCCGCATGATCCTGAGCGAAGGCAGTGCCAACGGACATTAGTATGGTAGCCAAAAGATAACGACTAGGGATTGAGTTAAACATCCAACGCTCCAAGGTGCTTGCCCAACTTTGTTAAAGACAACGGAGCAACTTCCTACGGTCAACGCTATCGCGATGGATCAGTCGGACCACGGGGATTCCCGGGCGCTCCCCTGTCAGCGGGAGTGCTTCTCGATATCTTCTCCAATTCATCAGCGTTCCTTGTTTGATCAGCGTCACCGCCTTGACAGCTCCCAAGAACGACTGTGGCGCATAGTAGGATGGCGACCGCGAGAAGCGTTTGTTCCTGCATAATCTGCCTCCTGACCAATGATCGATATCGTTCAATTCCGAAAATAAGTTGCCGTTGAGAGAGCTGAGGGGTGAAACGAGCCGTTGGAAACTTCAGGAGCTCATCTCATGATGCAGACCTACGCATGAGAAAGCTTGGGACAACTGCGGCAAGAATTAGTTAACGTGACGAGAATTGTCAAGATGCTGAAAACACATTTTGTCTTGGGCGCGCGGCCCCTGACGGACAACATCCCACCTGAGATGCGGGACTTAACTTTAACGAAGCATAATTTCACTCGTTGACAAACGGCTCGTTTCCCCCGCTAGCCTTTTAGACATAAAAAAAGTTATCAAGGCGATGAACTTTGGACTGCGATGAATCCGTCGACTGGAAAACAGCAAATCGTCGACCCAGAGAGCGAATTCATCCCGGATGAAACAATTATCAAGCTGTACTATTGGAAACGGATTGACGGCTATGTGACTGTCCCTGGGGATTCGATATTCAAAGTCGCGGCGGATGGGTATACGCTCGAACTTGTTAGCTAAGACTCATCCCCAACAAACACTTCACCAGTAAAGAAATCGTCGCGCCTGGATTCCATCCAGGAGAGGGCGGTGTGAATCCGACCGTGGCGCTCCACTCTGAAGAGAATGGAATTGAATAGATGGAGAATTCAGTTCAATACTGGCATCGCTGCTTCGTTTTCTTCGATTACTTGATAACCTTGTCAGCCCGATACAGCAGCGACTGCGGAATGATCACGCCGATCTGCTTGGCCGTTTTCAGATTGAACGCCAGCTCAAACTTTGTCGGCTGCTCCACCGGCAGATCGGCGGGCTTGGCTCCCTTGAGAATTTTGTCGATCATCGACGCGACACGCCTTAAGCTTTCGTCTGGGTCGGGTCCGTAGGACATTAAGCCGCCGTTGTCGACAAATTCTCCCCGAGGGTAACTCGCCGGCAACCGATGTTTGATCGCGAGGTCCGCGATTAGTTTTAAATTAGAACCGGCCAACGCGTCCTGTGCCACGACGAGAGCGCTGCTACGTGCCTTAACTGCCTCTTTGAACGCACCCTCGTACTTGTCGGCGCTGCTTACCTCCATGGAATGAAGTTGGAGTCCCAACTCTCGTGCCGGCAGTTGGCTTTCTTTCCATTGTTGCGCATTGCCTGGATTTTGTGGATTCCACAGCACCGCGACGCGGGAGAGCTTGGGAACCGTTTCTTTGAATAGCTCCAGTCGTTTGCCAGCCAACACCTCCGAAATCTCGGTGAACCCCGTGACATTTCCCCCGGGTCGGGAGAGGCTATCAACCAGCCCAAGCGGAACAGGATCAGATACGCGAAAAAAAACGATGGGGATCGTTCTAGTAGCGTTCTTAGCAGCTATGGCAGCAGGCGTCCCGGGCGTGACGAGCACGTCAACTTTGAGACGGACCAGCTCATCGGCAAGGGCAGGGAGTCGGTCGAGCTTATTCTCAGCGTATCGATAGTCGAAAGCGATGTTCATACCCTCAACATAGCCGAGCGCACGGAGCTCTGGCGGGAGTCCCCGGATCGTAGAACCGGGACCAGAATATAAACCGATCGAGAGCCACCCAATCTTAGCTACCTTTGCCGGCTGCTGCGCACCGGCTATGACTGCAACAGCAAGCAGTCCCACTACAAACAGGATTGATACGACACCCGCTTTCTTCATTGCACACACATGTATCACGCGGACGGCAGTAGAGAAAGGTGAGATTTACGACGGAAGACGACAGGTATTCGTCGAGTGGGAAAACCAGATTTTTAGCCTGAGATTGAACTGTACGACGCGTCGATCAAATCTTCGCTCCGTTTGGCGAGTCTCGATCAGCCAGAACGGCGGGACTTTCCGGCCCGAAACCCACGGTGTCCGAACCAAAGCTCTGAGAACCAAAACCGGTTTATCTATTTTCTCTGTAATGGGGTGGTCTTTCTCTATTGTGTGACAAACTAGCTGATTGAGTCGGCGAGCGTTGGAATCAAGGCGCCGGTCAGATGCGACTTAGCGGCCTTTCGAATGTGAATATGGGTTGGAGAAAACAATTCAATCCTACGCTGCTGATGAGCTGGTGGAGATGGCGCTTACCGGCCCCTGATAAAAACCCCGTTCTCCCAAATTCCTGATCGCAGGACAGAGCCGTCGGCACCGTATTCAATACCTTGCCCGTTGGCCTGGCCGTCCCTCCACTCGCCGACGTACTTCGCGCCACTGGGATACGTCTGGGTTCCATGGCCGCTGCGCCTACTGTCCCTGAACTCACCGACGTACTTCTGGCCATCGGGCCATGTATAGGTGCCTTGCCCGTTGTACTTGCTGTCCCTGAACTCACCGACGTACTTCCGGCCATCGGGCCACATAAAGGTGCCGTGCCCGTTGGCCTGGCCGTCCCTCCACTCGCCGACGTACTCCACACCACTTGAAAGCTTAACGGTGCCGACACAATTCGTCCATTTCGCGTTGTAGGCACCTGGACACGACGGAAGTTGGCCCCTGTTGCCTGGCGACTCTGGTTGGGCCGACTGCGTTCTTGGCGGTTGTTGTGGCGAATTGCCTTGACTTCGCGGCGTCTCAACACTCCTCATTGGGGGCGCTGTTTCTTCTTCAGATTCCATAGTCATGAACATCGTGGGCTGACGCGGACCAGTGCTACAGCCAACGACAATAAACATAAGGAAATAAAAATACTTCATGGCGTAACGTATATAGCCCTTAACGATCTGGCATCAACAACCCATTGGAGTAAACGTAATCGCCATACATTGCCGGTGGTAAGAAACCAGTTTTTTCGTCCAGCGCCGAAAAATTCTTCCACAAATTCCTTTTAATGAATGATGGCGGCAGCTGCGACATCTTAGGCAAATCTCCCAAGATTTGTTCGATAGAGAAAACGTAAATTGCTGGTCCAAATAATTCGCTACTCACGATGGGCAAAATACCCCAACGTACCTCTGAAAATCGAGAGATGTTGCCGTAGGATTGAACTGTACGACGCGTCAAGCAAATCTCGCGAGATTGACTCGGATGAACGACGCATCACTCAAATCTCAGGCGGAAGCCCGATAGTTCAAAAACGTGGCAAAATTTAGCGACTCATTCGCTAGATATTTTGGGGTTCTTCGGACAAGAAAACGCAGTGCCAAAAAGAAATGATTTTGATCCAGATGGAATCAAATCGGAGTTTATCCAAAACCGTTTGTGTTTAGTCAGCTTTACGGCGCTCGATGTATAGGAAAAAGCTCACTCTACGTCGGTTAGCGTAAGGGCCAAAGTTGAAAGTGGCGCATCCGCGGGTGCAGAAGTAAGTGCCCTAACGGTCACAGGCGCATGGAATCTCTGGGACAACCAGTCGAGCAATCTCGTTATAGAAACGGAGATTCATCGAAGCCAAATGACTCGGCCAGGCGCTGAAGAATCATTCGTGCCGCATTCTCCGGATCGTCCAGAGAATCTATCTCCATGCAGTCTAGATTGACATGCTCGGACGGCCATGTGTGCGGCTCTCCAGGTGATCCCCTGCCGGTACTCCTTCCACGGACGCTGACACCCTTGATGTTCCACATGTCGAGCTTGGCGATCAGAGGCTCTCGGATCCCACAATGTTCGTAGACCCCTTTGCCGAGTGCGCAGAGACCCGCCACCTTATCTCTTACTGCCCAGGTGGAGAGCGGGCGAAATGAGCCATCAGGCTTATCGGAGCGGCCGATATCTCCGGTCAGGTCGACCCAGATGTCCAGATGACCGTTTCGGTCCAACCGAAGCCATATTCCTTTGATCCGCCTCATCTCTAGGCCAGTGATGCATGGAGCGGGCAGATACCCGTCATTCAGCGCGGAATCCCGGATTATTTCTCGAAGTCGCTGGTTCTTTGTGTCGACTATCTCTCTCGCGATGAGGAAGGGTGTGAGGGACACCGTCAGGGTTGGTTGCCCATGACTGAATGCGTGCACTTCGCCCAGGCGCTTTTCCAAGAATTCGGTGATTCGTGTGGTAAGCATCTCCACCCTCAAGCATGCTTCCCGTACTTCGTGTACCGACATGGGGCTTTTTTGCCGGTCATGGCGAACCCAGAACTGGTTCAGGCCTTTGAACGTCACCATGTGGGGAGCACGCAGGCTTTGAGGCATGCGAATGACGATGGCGTGATTTCCATTCGAAATTGGCACGGGCCAGGCAGCCAATCCGCTAATCCGTTCCTCTATGTTACTCAGACAAGAAGAGGTGATGCGTTGAGCCTCTCGCTTGCCATCGGGGATGCCTACAATAGCGGAGGCCACACCGTCTCCCACCGTCTCTACGCCTAACAGGATGTCCCCGCCGTATGCATTCGCCATGGCGGAAATATCCCGGAGCATCTCGCGTGTTCCGTCGTCGTTCCTCCCATAGCTGTCACGCTTGAACTCGAGGGTCTGTCTCTCCCGCACCTCCTCTTGGATCAACGTCTGCAGATCTCCGTGCCCTACTTCGTTCAGAGGCTTCCCAAAGAACGTCATGAGTGGCCTCTCCTCGACGCTGAGGGGTCATCGTAGCGTTTTGTTCCCCTGCCACTCATCCCCGGGACCATCCTAAGCTTTCTCGATTTCCCATTGTATTTCATTCACGTTTGCTTTCAACGGCAACAAAATTGCGGTTTTCGCGACTGCACGGCCAAAAATATTTCCTTTTGCACCTGTAGTTTCTTGCGTGAACGCCCCCCAAAAAATCTACCGAATTGATAGTTCATTTCGCTGATGTTTTTGAACCAAGGGTTTCTCGTAGCATTTGACTGTCCCTGGATACAGCTTTAATCCTGCACCTTCTTGGACCTGGGGCCATTCGAATGTCTTAGTTGATATTTGACATTTGAGATTAGACAATTTGAAGATGTTCCTCCCGCGCGCTCAACGTTTTTGCCTGGAACCTTTCAGAAAACCCGCCTCACTGCTGTAGCAAAGTACGCTGTCCACGACGGCGGTGTGCTTTCGTTCTAACGCTCGTCGTGCCAAGGATCGGAATGCCTTCATTAGAGAACGCACCGCGGCGATGAGTTTTTCACTTTCCCCGCAGCTAAAAAAGAGTAAAATCGCTTACGCCAGCATGAAGAGCATTTTCGTAAGCTCAACATACACCGACCTCCAAAAGGAACGAAAAGCTGCCATCGAAATATTGGATCGCGAGCACCACGCGGTCGCGATGGAAAAATTCTTCGCTGAAAATCATCAGGCGACTGAAGTTTGCCTCAAAAAGCTTCAACAATGTGATGGAATCGTTCTGATAGTAGGCGAACGGTACGGCAGCGTGGACCCGAAAGAGCATGTCTCGATAACTGAAATCGAGTACACAACCGCGAAGGCGCTGGGTCTCCCAATATTCGCTTTGATCAAAACACGAAGTGACGGCTCTTGGCAATCTAACGAATCGGATCCCGATAGGGTGCAAAAACACCATGCGTTTAAGAAAAGAGTTGATGATGAAAAGTATAGGAGAGAATTTCAGACGCCGGATCAACTCAAGACTGAAATCCTAGGCGCAATTACGAATTGCGAAAGGACGCACGGAGAATTAGGCGTTCGCGTATCAGCTTTTGTTACCGGCGATAGGTTTTTTAAAGCTTTTGCCGACCCGACCAGGCTTTTTAATCATTGTTGGACTCTTGTTGGACGTACCGAAACAATCGATAAACTTAATTTCTTTGTTAGATCTCCCAAGCGAGTTGCGATTATTTCCGGTCGTGGGACTATTGGCAAGACAAAAATTCTTTTTGAGTTTTCAAGAATATTCCCATCAGAGCATCCGGAGAAACATGTTTTGTTCCTTCGAGAAGGGGTTCCCCTGGACCACGAGTCGATCAAGCAAATTCCCGCTCAGCCGACAATAATTGTTGTTGATGATGCTCATCGGCGGGCGGATCTTAAATTTATACTCCAAGTTAGCCAACAATATCCTGAACGCATTAAGCTAATTTTTTCTGCGCGACCTCAAGGGAAAGAATTCATGAAGACGGCCTTAGCGGAGACCGGCTTCGGCACTTCAGAGGTAGAAGATCTAGGCGAGCTTAAGGATCTGAGTCGGGCAGAATTAAAGCAGCTAGCCGCTCAGGTGCTCGGGCAAAGCAATGCACATCTAGCCGACCAACTCGTGGCAGCAACCGGTGATTCTCCTCTAGTGACGCTGGTAGGTGCTCAACTACTCGTCAATCATGCCATAGATCCCTTGCTGCTAGAGCGCCACGAAGAGTTTCAATTCGCTGTACTTAGCCGTTTTGAAGATGCAATTACAGGTAAGATAAGTCCTAAGGTCGACGCACAACTTGGTCAAAGAGTTTTGGCATTGATTTCCATTTTGGCTCCGATTCGTCCCCATGATCCTCATTTCCAGGAGGTGGCGGCGGAATTTCTAAACATCGAAAAACGAACTCTCGTTGATGTGGTTGGAGCATTTGAAGAACAAGGAGTTCTTCTACGACGTGGTTATTCACTACGCATCACACCTGATGTTCTCTCCGACCACATTCTACATAAAACGTGTTTAACGGAATCCGGTCAACCCACCGGCTTCGCTGAGGATGTTTTTCAACAATTTGCCAAGATTGCAGCGGACAGAGTACTGGTAAATTTAGCAGAGCTAGACTGGAGAATAGGCAAGACAGTTGGCAAGAGCCCTTTGTTCGATCGAATATGGGAAGATATCAACCGGAGTTTTCGTAAAGGTTCGAATTATGAAAGATCCGTCATTCTAGAATGGTTAGGCAAAATTGCTTATTACCAGCCTTCGCGTGCTCTGGCTCTGGTAGAATTTGCGATCCGCCACCCATCTAAACAGAGCGGCAACAATAACCTTCAGGCTCTTTTTAAACTTACTCACAGCGACATTTTACGCGCTCTCCCCAAGGTGATCCAAGCAATTGGTTACAACGTCGATTTCCTACCTCGCTGTTGCGACCTCCTTTGGGAGCTGGGTCGCGATGACAATCAGCGGCCGAACTCGAATCCTGATAGCCCCATGAGAATTCTATTAGAGTTCGCCAAGTATGACATTGGAAAGCCATCTTATGTTAACCAAATTGTCTTGGATGCTGCAGAAAAATGGCTGAAAGAGTCGGGTTGCCACAACCATCTTAACTCTCCGCTGGACATCCTAGACGTCCTTTTAGAAAAAGAAGGGCTCTCTTGGCGTTCCGAAGGGATCAACGTAATGCTTCGGAGCTTTCCGGTCAGTCCGAAAAATACAAATAAACTAAGACAACGGGCAATCAAGCTTATAGAGGAGTGCGCCCAATCCGCATCCATCAGGGTGAGAATAAGATCACTCCACAGTCTTTCGGAAGCACTCCGTCCGCCTCATGGCAGCCTGGGAAGATCAGTTACGACGGAGGAGCAAAAACATTGGACACGAGAACGTAGACAAATTCTTGATGTCATCTCCAGCATTGCTGCCAGCCACAAGGCTCCCATCGCACATCTCCGCATAACACGAGACCTCCGATGGTATGCTAAACACGCGTCCCCCACAGCACTTCGCGAACGAACCAAATCAATTATCCAATCGATTCCGGAGACATTTGACTACCTTCTAAACAAAGCGCTCTGGTATAACTCGTGGGATTGGGAAGATGATTTGGACGACAAGAGTTCAGGTGATCACGTCAAAAGGGCACAGGAAACAGAAAAAAAATTGAGGCTGATTGTAAAGAAGTTTCTACGAAAATATCCCAAGCCTGATCGCGGCTTCCGTATTCTGAGTGAGTGTGTTGAAAAATTGGAGCGTGCCGGTATTGCACCAAATCCCGGATATTTTCTTAATGTCCTTTCGAGGACGAACCCTACCTATGCGGCAAAAATATGTCGCCTGCTCCTTCGAAGACCCGGTTGCAATTTGGCAGCTTACATGGCCAGTCTCCTTAGCAGCGTCCGACGAGACAAACCTTTAGTAGCTAAAAACATCATCAACAAAGCCATTGAATCAAAAGATGAAACCCTGAGTGTTGCGGTCGGGCAGTTTTATAACTGGGGCGAAGACAACGACAAAGGCGACTTAATTGCAATAAAAAAGCTACTTAAACATACGTCGCTAAGGGTAAAGAAGATTGCTGTCCACGCACTGACAAGCTTCAAAGAAAAATGGCACAGAAATGTTATTGAAGTCATTAAGACCATCAAAGTATCCAAAAACACGGACTTAGCTGAAGATATCTGCCAAATATTCCATGAGAAGAATGAGAAATACGGCATCCCGTTCTCGGCGCTTCGCGACGCTGACATTTCAGCAATGTTAAGCCGGCTCGTGTATATCCCTGAAATCGGCGACCATCATTACCACATTGATAAGTTTCTAGGTTACGCAACCGAACGAAAACCCTACTTAGTAACTCAACTCTTTTTCAAACGGCTCGATGTGAAGAACAAACAAGGGAAACGCAAAGGGAGCTACCACCCACTTCCTTTTCTTGGTTTCCGCTTTGCGTTAAAAGGAATCTCGTCCAAGCAGGACTATCCAAACATCATACTTGAACTTCTAAGGCGGGCGGCATCCGCGACCCGCTGGGATAATTTTTGGCTTCCTATTTTTTTTAAAGCTATCTCAGATGGATATTGTGAAATTGCTTTGACACACCTTAGACAGTGGGTGATTTCTGGTAAGCGGAGAAAAATAGAAGCCGCGGCGCTCTTACTCAAATCAGCACCATCAAACTTTCTTTTCGACCATAAGGACTTTGTCGTCGAGATCCTAGAAAATGCCCATTCTATAAGTGACGATTGCTATAAGAACGTTGATGGCAGTCTTTTCTCTTGTGCTGTCTCAGGGCTTCGAGAAGGTACTCCGGGTGAACCGAAAAGCCATGATCTAAATATTCGTGAACGAGCAAAAGAGGCAATGACAAAGCTTCAAGCCGGGTCTCCTGCGCATCGTTTTTACGAGTCACTTGTTCAATACGGGGAGCGAGAGATTGAAGACGATCTTGCTCGCTTTGAAGAGGATTTTGGAGATTAGATTACGAGCCGATTCACTTGAGCATTACGAAATCGAAGGTTAATGCGATGCTACCTTCTTTCAAGTCAGCGAACAGCTACCACAATTTCCAGCAGCATGTCCTTCGAATTTCACGCTACGTTCGCGATGCTGAAACCGAAGAGTTTCTCGCGACCCTAGTTGCACAGTCGGAGACGAAGGTTGACACATTACCGGCAGGTGCAGGTATCTGGCGCGCTCAGTTAGGCTGTGAGTGGGAACCGGAATACCAAAACGGGGAGTACATTGACCACATGCCCCGACCGCTAGCACCGAAACGGATGGTTCCGCTCGAGGACCGCGCGTACGAAGGGCGCGCTAATCCCAAGGGGATCCCAGTGCTTACTGCGTAACCCATAGAGACGTCGCATTGGCCGAGGTTCGTCCATGGATCGGCAGCTACGTTTCGGTGGGGCACTTTCGACTCGCCCGTGAAGTTCGCATCGTAAACTGCACGACGGAGGACCGGCCAAGGTATTTGTTAATGCGAGATATCCCTCAAGAAGACTGGGACAAGGCCGTATGGGCCGATATCGATCGCGCTTTCGCTCGGCCAGTAACCCGCACTAATGACGTGGGCGAGTACGTCCCCACCCAGATCATCGCTGAGACGTTAAAGTTTCGTGCTTTCGACGGTATCGCGTATCGGAGTTCACTCGGCGAAGGGCACAACATTGCCCTGTTTGACCTCCGTGCGGCTAGCCTGATCAGCTGTCACCTTTTTGAGACGCGACAGCTAAGCTTCGAATTTCACGAGACCGCTAATCCGTATGTTCTCAAGGAACGAGCCGCCAACATTCCGCCGCGTGACCCCTAACTGACTTTACGGGATGGTCCGACTCACATGCGAGAAGGCGCCCAGCCCACCCCTGGTGCAACGTTGCACTTTTTCCGCTATTTTTCCTCACTTTTGTTGGTAGTTTGTGGGCTGTCGCAAGCTGTCTGATCAGAGGCATTTTCTCCGATTTTCTCAAAATTTAACCCACTTGTGCTATCATCACGCTGTATTGTGGGGTCCTGGTTCGATTCCCGTCGGGACCGAGAATCTTCTCCTTTCCGCAGCGCATTGTGACTCTAGCCTCCATTGATCCGGATGCTCCTGTACATCAACAACCGGCACCAGCCGCGCGCTTGGCTTCGAGGGATTCAGATAAGTATTTGAAAAAAGTTGGTGGGCCCCACCTGGACTCGAACCAGGGACCAACCGGTTTATGAGTAAGGCGCTGCCTGCCGTCGTGAGGAAAATCTAAACCGTGCTTTTAAGGACTGCGTAGATCTATTCGTGAATACGACTCGTTAAAGCCTTTAACGCTTCCGCTGGAGTTATCAGCTGCCTCGGTCTCGTAATGATTCCAGTTGTTGATGTGGTGCGCCGCAATATTGGTTTATAGACGGCCGAATACGCGCCTTTTTCACTCGTGTTACCTATGCGCTTTCTGGCTGCCTTAATTGTATTCCATGTGCATATTAAATCGATCTCTTGCAACGATAACCATTTGCAAAGTTGAGCGATAGCAAATTTTCTCCGTCTTTGACGTGCTGGCTTGATCAAACCGTTTTCGAACCGCTGGTCGATAAAGCCTTGACAAGGTTGGTTGCGGGGCCGGGATTTGAACCCGGGACCTCAAGGTTATGAGCCTTGCGAGCTACCAGACTGCTCCACCCCGCGGCAATGAATTGAATTCTCTTTCTACCTTGCGCTTTGAGAGGAGTCAAGGTAGTGAGA
>WNGB01005063.1_pt1 | contig 20653 bp, 11 predicted proteins | sample 5400681 | NCBI WGS metagenome assembly WNGB01 (sample SAMN13153367, study PRJNA577476) | soil metagenome | isolation source: 115 cm soil or saprolite under grassland replicate 2 | place: USA:California | collected 2016-06-15
CATGCGGTGGGCGGAGCGTTTGATTCCCAACTTTTCCATTCTGTGTCGCAACGTATTCGGATGCATACCAAGAGTCTTCGCCGCGCCGTTTGCGCCCTCTATTACCCCGTGGGTCTGCTGCAGCACGGCGGAGATGTGTGCCCGCTCAACCTCGTCCAGAGTCTTAAGCGCAGAAGATGGCTCGGTAGGCTGAGCCGCTTCAGCCACTTCCCGCGCTGGGTCGCGAACAGCTTCGGACGCCGAGACGCTGACTAGATCGGTCTCCAACTGGAGAATCGGGCCGGGAGAGAGAATCAAAGCCCGCTCAATGACGTTTTGCAGCTCTCTTATATTGCCGGGCCAGGAGTAGCGGCTAAGCCTTTCAGTGCCCGCCGCGGAGATGCCCTCCATCCTTTTGCCAAGATTCCGGGAATATCGAGAAAGGAAGAACATCGCAAGCTGAGGAATATCGGAACGACGCTCACGCAACGGGGGCACTTCAAGCGGAAATACGTTCAATCGATAATAGAGATCCGAGCGGAAACTGCCGGCGCTGATTGACTCCTGAAGGTTTCGATTTGTCGCGGCGATGATCCGCACGTCAACGTGCACGGAACGGTTGCTGCCGACCGGCTCGAATTCGCGCTCCTGGAGAACGCGAAGCAACTTAACCTGGGTCTCCAAAGGCAGTTCGCCGACTTCATCAAGAAAAAGTGTCCCGCCATTTGCGAGTTCGAAGCGGCCGATGCGCCGCTCAAAGGCGCCGGTGAAAGCACCCTTCACATGCCCAAACAGTTCACTCTCAACCAAACCCGCGGAGATGGCGCTACAGTTCACCTTCACCAGGGGACGATTCTTGCGCGCGCTGCGGTCATGAATGGCCCGCGCGATCAGCTCCTTCCCCGTCCCTGTCTCTCCATAGATGAGCACGCTGGAGTCAGTGGGGGCGACCTGGTCGACTCGTCGCAGAAGCTCAAGGAGCGTTGGGTCGTTACCCACGATCTCCTCGAAGTTATGGACGGTGCGAATCTCCTCCTGAAGATAGACATTCTCTCTCTCGAGCCTTGCTTTCAACGCCGCGATCTCTTCATACGATTTCATGTTTGCGATCGCTAGTGCGACCTGATTCGCGACTTCCTGCAGCAACTCGGCATCTGCCTCGGAGTATCGGTTCTTTGTCTCGCTCCACACTGTAAACGTGCCGATGCTGTTGCCCATCGCCACAAGTGGTACGACGCAATAGGACTGAATGCCTTCAACGACAAGACGCTGGTCGCCGGGGGACTGCTGTTCCTTTTCCAGATCGCCACGCACGACCGCCTGTTGACGGTCAAGAACCCACGCCGAAATGCGGGTCTCTTGCAGATCATATTCCTTTCCCAGACGGAAGAAGTCAGACTCCGTGTCGCTGTCCATAGAGAGGAGCTTCAGGGTTTTCGTTTCCGGCCGGTAAAGAAGGAAGGCAGCCCGGTCGAAGGAGACGACGCGACGGATAGCTTCATAGGCAGAAACGAAAAGCGCTTCCTGCGTGAGGTTGTTTATGATGGCATTGTTAATCTCGAGAAGGGTGCGTTTCCGTTGCTCGCTCTTCCTCAGTTCCTCTTCCGCCTTTTTTCGCTTGGTGATATCGAAGAAGGTTATGACGGCACCGACGGTTTTGCCATCACGGACCATGGGATGCGACCAATACTCCACCGGAAAACTGGTGCCATCCTTTTTCCAAAAAATGTCATCGTCAATATAGACTCCCCGGTTTTCATGAAAACCTACATAAATTGGACACTCGTCAATGGGAAATGGAGTGCCGTCTTTGTGCGTGTGGTGTTCGAGCGCATGCATGTTCTTGCCCATCAATTCGACGGGTTCGTCGTAACCGAGCAAGCACACTGCTGCTCTGTTGCAGAAGAGACATGTGCCCTCAGGGTCGCAACCAAAGATTCCTTCTGCCGCGGAATCGAGGATAAGACGGACTCGCTCCTCGCTTTTTTGCAGGGCTTCTTCTGCATGTTTTCGTTCAGTTATGTCTTCCGAGAGCGCCATGATAAATCGCGGAATACTCTCGGTACCCGGAACGAGGGAGACACTGTTCCTTACCCAGATAAGACTGCCATCCTTACGTCGATACTGCTTCTCGATTTGAAACTGCTCTCGTTTTCCTTCCAGCAGTTCCGTAACCAGAGCCAGGTTGGCCTCTCGGTAATCCTCATGGGTAATCTCGAGAAAGGAAACCGTTTGGAATTCCTCTTCCGTATAACCCAGCATTTTTTGGTAAGTGGGATTTGTGGCCAGGAAGCGGCCATTCAGATCGGTGAGCGCAACGCCAATGGCCGAATTCTCAAAGACAGATCGCCACCGCTCCTCACTCTTTCGCAGAGCCTCTTCCGTTCGGTTGCGTTCAGTAACGTTCGTTGAAGGAGCGAAATTTTGCGGATTGTCCTTATTTGGCCCAGCGCGCAGCATGCGATTTCTTCCTGCGGCTGCTCGACACACTGAATGCAATTATTCAGCTAGAGCGGACAGCAACTAAAAAGCTCAGAACAGAAGTCCGAGCGAAGACTTGGAAACAAATGAAATACGATAACGCGTTTCAAGGCTCGAATCGTGTGACCTGGATATTTGCTTGCGGACCATGGAGGCGGAACCCAACAGTTGGATTTAGTCTCTAAGTGCCAGCAAATCTTGTTTTACGTAAGTCTCGAAGTCAAGGCACAGAGCGCCTAGTCCACACCCGCCAGGCTCAATGATGTTCATGCTGCCCAAAAAGGCTTTTTTTGGGCCCCAACCTCCCACCAACTAGATATTCCCCCTATTTCTTGAGCTGGCGAACGTATGCGACCAGGGAGTTGATTTCTGCTTCGGAAAGCTTCTTGCCCCAGGCGGGCATATGTCCGCGACCATTAGTAATTGAATTGAATAGGCGTTCGTCAGTCACGCTGACCTGCCAGTCAGGATCGGTGAGATTCCGCGCGTGATTGAATTTTGCCTTGAACGTTTTTGCCTTTCCATCCTTACCATGACAGGTAGCACAGTTTTTCGCAAAAAGAGAGTTGCTGTCAGGATTTTTCTGTGGTCCACCTGGTAGTGGAGAACCAGGCGAGTAAGCCGCAAGTGCGACCAGAAAAACCACGGAAGCTGCAGATACTATTAAGGACGATTCGCGCATGATTCCCTCCATGTCTCACCTTTCCCGAGGCTGGTTTAGCCCTTCGCTAGCCAGCCTGGATTTAACGCTTTGTTCCGTTCCACTAACTATACCGCCTGAGCGGCTAAGATATTCCCAGCCGTCGTTGCTTCTCGCGCAAGACCAGGCAATTGGATTCTCCCAATTCCGTGTGAATGATTTAGCTCGGGGAATAAAATAGTCGGCACCCACCAGTAATCAGCCCAATACATTCAAGATTCGCTCACTGACGAACTTGTTCTCGCCGTCTAGTGGTAATCACCCGTGGAATTTTTTGCGTGTTCTCGCGGTATGGAGTAGCAGAAGGCGATAAGAGCTCGTCAGGTTTGACGACAATTCTCGTTGATTGATAGCCGCCTGGATCATTGCAAGGAGAGAACCAACTTTGCTCTCGAAAAGGTAAACGTAGGTGGGCCAGTTTGGGGCAGTCAATTGGTTGCCGCTCGCCGAAAACAGATGGGAGATTGTATGGAAGGAAAATTTATCAAAAGGCTCACGATGCTGAGCCTGGTTTCGATGTTCACTCTTTTCGCGGCGGTCGCATCCGCCAACGCACAACTAATTTATCCGGTCAGGGCGAAGATCCCTTTCGACTTCAGCGTGGGTGATAACAAGCTTCAGGCTGGACAATATACGTTCAGTCGTTTATCGCCCGGAAGCAAAGTGATGTTGGTCAGCAGCGTGGATGCCAATACAAGTGTGTTTCAGTCAACCTTGGGGATCCAAGTTCTTACCGCTAAGAACGAGTCGAAATTGGTCTTTCACAAGTACGGGGACCAGTATTTCCTTGAACAGATTTGGACGGGTGGTCAACAAGCGGGAACGCTGGTGCCGGAATCACGCAGTGAGCGAACTATCCGGCAGCAATTGGCAAAGACTCAGCAGAGCAATCTGTCTGGAAAAGTGACGAAAGTCGAGAAGATCGAGATCGTCGCCAGCTTGTTTTGATTGTCAAATTAGGAGGCACTCCGGTTGGGGCGAAAGTGGATCTCAAGCACATGGCCCTGACTGGAGTGACCTAACAAGGTTTATCCGGAGCAAGAAGGAATCAAAATAGTCGTTAATGATAAGGAGAATGACTAGCTCTTGGAAACACCAAACACTGTTTGGGAAGGGGATGATCATGATCGCCACAATTGAAAGTCAGTTTAATAGGTCACCAGGTCACTTCAACATATCGCCCGCTATCCTTCTCGACCCCGAGCGAAAGAGCCTGCGCGTCGAAGAGTTTGAAGAGAAACTATCTGGGTTCATCATAGGCCAGGAGCGAGCCGTTCGCTCCATGAGCAGCTTGTACCAGATCTTCCTGGCTGGCATGAATCAGCCAGATCGTCCCCTCGGCTCCCTACTCTTTCTGGGACCCACAGGCTCAGGCAAGACTCATACGGTGGAAGCAGCCGCCGAGATATTATTAGGGGCACGTAACGTCGTCCTCAAGATTGATTGTGCGGAGTTTCAGCACAGTCACGAAATCGCCAAGCTGGTCGGGTCCCCTCCAGGATATTTGGGCCACCGCGAGACTCATCCTCTGTTGTCGCAGGAAAATCTGGATCGCTATCACACTGAAGATACCAAGCTTTCTTTCGTGCTCTTTGACGAAATCGAGAAAGCTTCCGATGCCTTGTGGCAACTTCTCCTGGGCATCCTCGACAAAGCGACATTAACGTTGGGTGACAACCAACACGTGGATTTCTCGCGAACGGTGATCGTGATGACGTCTAACCTCGGAGCGCGGGAAATATCAGAACTGATTTCAGGCGGGATCGGATTTGCTCCCGCTCATTTTTCGCTGAATACAGGCCAAACCGAAGTGGAACAGAAAATCTATCGCACGGCCCTGGAAGCGGCTCGGCGAAAGTTTTCTCCGGAGTTTATGAACCGCATCGATAAGGTGATCGTCTACCGGCCCTTGAAACATTATCACTTGCGACAGATTGTCGATCTGGAATTGCAGGCCGTACAGGACCGAATCATGCATTCTGTGGGTGCGAAATTTGTCTTGCACTGCTCCGACGCAGCTAAGGACATGCTTCTCAGAGAAGGTCTCGATTTCCGGTACGGGGCGCGCCACATCAAGCGGTCCATCGAGCGCTTTCTTGTCTATCCACTGTCCAACCTAATCGCAACTGGACAGATGCAATCAGGCGACGTGGTTTATGTAGACATAAGTGATGAGAAAAGTAAGCTCGTCTTCATGAAATATCCTGGGGGCTCACCGGTCAACGGCATGCCTCAACCAGTATCAGAAACGAATTCAAAAGACGATCGCTCGAGTGTGGTGACGTTAACGTTTTCTCGGGCGAAGGGCGCGCGTAACTGACAGGACACTCCAGCAGCCTGATGAGTTTGGTATTGGCGCCCCGCCCACCGTATATCGTAGCTCGCCTACCAGGAAATCTCTTAGCTGCTAAATATCGTAGACGCTGCGCGGATCGGTTCCGCTGGTCGCGGTGAGTCGTAACACTCCTACAACGCAAGTACTCACTCACATCTCCAACAATTAAGCGTGAAGCTTGCAGCGAGATTTCCGCTGCCTGGTTGCGCGGCACGCAATCTGCACTCGGAGCCCTCTGGTCCTCTTAGCAGTCGCTCGTGTTCAGTTCAAGGTAGAGGACAGGTTGGGAGGCTCGTCAGAAAAATCAGGACTGATTTCGTTTATCTCTCCTGCGACCGGATTTTAACCCCGCAAGTGCGCGACGCACTTGTTGCCGCCCTTTCGGAGAATATATATGCGGTCTGCCTTCAGTACTTCTGCTCGTTCGTCTCGTCTGCCCAATCATCGTTCGCGACGTTTTATCTTCCATCATCGGGTGATGTTGACAGTGCTGATGTTGATGGCGGCGCTTCTCTTGGCCGCTATCGACGGCCCGATCACGAGTGCCGCCACGGCCAACTTTGCAGCCAAACAGGACTTTGCTACGGGACCCAACCCCCGAGCCGTCGCCACCGGTGATCTGAACGGGGATGGCAAACTTGATCTCGCCGTCGCGAACCTTAATTCCAACTCCGTGTCAGTGCTGCTCAACACCATCGCCCCTGGCGCCGCCACGCAAAACTTTGCCGCCAAACAAGACTTCGCCACGGGCGCCGGCCCAGTCTCCGTCACGGTGGGCGATCTCAATGGAGATGGCAAGCTTGATCTGGTCGTCGCGAACTTTAATTCCAACAACGTGTCAGTGCTCCTCAACACCACTGCCCCGGGCGCCGCCACGCTCAGCTTTGACAAACACGACGTGGCTACCAGCGAAGGTCCGATATACGTCACCACGGGTGATCTAAACGCGGATGGCAAGCTCGACCTGGCCGTCGTGGACCTTCTTGTCAACACCGTGTCGGTACTGCTCAACACCACTGCCGCAGGCGCCGCCACACCCAGCTTTGCGCCCAAACAGGACTTCGCGACGGGCGATGGCCCGTTATCAGTAGCCCTGGGCGATTTGAACGGAGATGGCAAGCTTGATCTGGCGGTCGCGAACTTTAATTCCAGCAACGTAACGGTGCTGCTCAATACCACCGCACCCGGCGGTGCGACGTCCAGCTTTTCCGGTATTCAGGACTTCGCGACGGGCGACGGCGCGGCGTTTGTCACGATGGGCGATTTGAACGGAGATGGCAGGCTCGATCTCGCCGTCGCGAATTTTGTTTTCGACACCGTGTCGGTGCTGCTTAATACGACGTCCGCTGGTGCCACTACGGCCAGCTTTGCCGCTAACCAGGAAGTCGCAACGGGCACCGGCCCGATATTCGTCACGGTGGGCGATGTAAACGGGGATGGCAGGTTGGATCTGACTGTTGCGAACTTTAATTCCGACAATGTCTCGGTATTGCTCAATACCACAGTGCCTGGTGCCGCCACGCCAAGCTTTGCCGCGAAGCAAGACTTCGCCACCGGGGAGGCTCCGTTGTTTGTTGCGTTGGGCGATCTGAACGGAGATGGCAAGCTTGATCTGGCAGTCGCGAACCTTAATGCCAGCACCGTGTCGGTGCTGCTCAACACCACTAATCCGGGCGCCTCAACGCCTGGCTTCGCCGCCAAACAGGATGTGGACACGGGCCCCAACCCGCGATCCGTCACGGTTGGCGATCTGAACGGGGATGGGAAGCCCGATCTGGCAGTCGCAAACGTTGGTTCGAACACCGTATCGGTGCTGCTCAACAACACTGCGCCCGGCGCCGCCACAACCAGTTTCGCCGCCAAACAGGACTTCGCCGTGGGCGTCAACCCGGTATCCGTCACGGTGGGCGATCTAAACCGGGATGGGAAGCTCGATCTCGCCGTCGCGAACATTAATTCCAACACGGTGTCAGTGCTGGTGAACACAACCGCCCCGGGCGCCGCCACGCCCAATTTTGCCGCCAAACAAGACTTCGCGACCGGCGACGGCCCATTATCCGTCACGATGGGTGATCTTAACGGGGATGGCAAGCTTGATCTGGTGGTCGCGAACTTAATTTCAAACGTGTCAGTGCTATTCAACACGACTGCCTCTGGTGCTGCCGCTTCCAGCTTTGCTATCAAACAGGACTTCGCCACGGGCGACGGTCCGCGATCCGTCACGGAGGGCGATCTCAACGGTGATGGGAAACTCGATTTGGCAGTCGTGAACTTTAATTCCAATACCGTGGCGGTGCTGCTCAACACTACTGACCCGGGCGCTGCCACTCCCAGCTTTTCCCCTATCCACGACTTCCCCACTGGCATCAGACCGATATCCATCTCCGAGGGCGATCTGAACGGTGATGGGAAGCTTGATCTAGCTCTCGTGAATTTGATCTCCAACAGCGTGTCGGTGTTGCTCAACACTACCGCGCCCGGTGCTGGCACGCCCAGCTTTTCAGCCAAACAGGACTTCGCTACGGACTTCAACCCGACCTCCATCACGGTGGGCGATCTGAATGGGGATGGGAAGCTCGATCTCGCAGTGGCGAACATTAATTCGGACAACGTGTCAGTGCTGCTCAACACCACCGCGCCGGGCGCAGCCACACCCAGCTTTGCCACCAAACAGGACTTTGCTACGAGCGATGGCCCGGTATCGGTCGCGAGAGGCGATCTAAACGACGATGGCAAGCTCGATCTGGTCGTCGCAAATGTTGATTCCGACACTGTCTCGGTGTTGCTCAACACCCCAACGATCGTGACGGCAACTGATTTGTCACTGCAGCAAGGCTCAGCGCCCAGCAATAGACAAATCGCCACTGTCACAGACTACGGCGGCAACGGCAGGTTGAGCATCACAGTCACCTCCGCCAATCCAGCAAATGGCGTGACGATTTCAAACATCATCAACTCGGACGGCGATATCACGGCTGACATCGTTGCGAGTTGCGGGGCATCAACTGCCACGTTTATTTTGCAAGCGAGTGACGAAAGTTCGACCGTTACCGATACTCTGAATATCACCGTGACGGCCAACACCGCGCCGGCGGTGACTTTCCAAAATCAAACTGTCGCTCTAAATGGATCAATCATAATTAATCCTGCAACCGGGCCGTCAGACAATGGAAGCGTCTCCTCCATCGTCAAGCAATCAAGCGGGACGTTCACGGGCAGCATCAGCGTGAATGGCGCGACGGGCGTGGTCTCCATCACTAATGCTGCTCCGGCAGGCACGCACACCATTACGATCCGCGCGACTGACAACTGCGGCGCCACTACCGATGCAAGTTTCACGCTGATAGTTGGCAACGCCGACCAGACGATCACGTTTGGCGCATTGGCAAACAAGACGTTCGGCGATCCGGATTTCGCGGTGAGCGCAACGGCGACTTCAGGTCTCGCTGTCGCCTTTGCCGCCAGCGGTCAATGCACATTGAGTGGCAACACCGTGCACATTACCAGCACCGGCTCGTGCACAATCACTGCTTCGCAAGCGGGTGACAATGACTTCAACGCGGCCCCCGATGTGGCGCATAGCTTCACGATCGCGAATGGCACGCTGATCACGTTAAGTCAATCGAACTACATCGTGAACGAAAGTGCGGGATTCGTCACGATCACGGTAAATCGCACTGGGGATCTTTCGCTTCCCGTTAGTGTCGACTATGCGACGGACGACACGGGCTCGTCTGACGTGTGTGGGACACTCAATACTGGCCTTGCATCCTCGCGCTGCGACTTTGGTTTAACGTTGGGCACGTTGAGGTTTGCCGCCACAGAATCGCAGAAGACTTTCATCATCCCTATTACCCAGGACTCTTATACCGAAGGGCCTGAGGTGTTCACTGCGAACCTATCTAATCTCAATGGCAACGGCGTAAATTTCGGTAGCCCTTCAAGCGCTACCGTGACTATCAATGATGGAACGCCTCCGCTGCCGCCTAATGCCAATGACGACACCGACGCCTTCGTGCGCCAGCAGTATCGTGATTTCCTGAATCGTGAAGCTGACCCCGCGGGTCTCGCGTTCTGGACTGGCGAGATCAATAATTGCACGCCCAAGCCGCAGTGCATCGAGTTGAAACGCATCAACGCCTCGGCGGCCTTCTTCCTTTCGATCGAGTTCCAGACGACGGGGAATCTGGTGCGAAACGTCTACGTGGTAGCGTTGGATCGGCCGGCCACCAACAATACGCCGGCGTTTGAAGAGTTTGAGCGCGACACTCAATTCATGCAGCGCGGGTTAATTGTCGATCCGAACAATAACGCTTGGGAAACAGTCCTGAACAACAACCGTGATGCGTTCATGAGGGACTTTGTCACGCGCACTGAGTTTATCGGGTTGTATCCGACGACCGACACGCCGACGCAGTATGTGGACAAGCTCTATCTGCATGCCGGCATCACGCCGACGGCAGTCGAACGTGGCGCAGCGATCGCGGAGTTCGGCAACGCGACAACAGCGACGGATCCGGGAGCGCGTGGCCGGGCACTGGTCGATGTAGCGCAGAACACGACTCTCCAACAGCGAGAAACTAATCGCAGCTTTGTCCAGATGCAATATTTCGGCTACCTGAGAAGAAACCCGAACGACGCGCCTGACGGCAACTTTGCAGGCTTCGACTTCTGGTTGACCAAGTTGAACGCATTTGGCGGCAACTTCATTGACGCTCAAATGGTAGAAGCGTTCCTTTTATCGAGCGAGTATCGCCAACGCTTTGGACCGTGATCGGAGGAATGATTAGTGGAGACTGTTGGCGTCCCGTAGCGGAGTCGAACCCGTGTCGCCGCCTTGAAAGAGAAGCGACCTGTTGTATTTCAAAGGAACTTGGCGGCATGGATAGCACTCTACCGCACTTAAAGGACTCACGGGAACGCTTATTGGACTCTTAGTGGACTCTTAGTGGACTCGCATTTTCCGTGACGGCGGAGTTTCTTCGGCTATTAGTTGTCGACCCAGTGATACAGCCTCTACATCCCGCTCTACCTTAAAGCCAAGTAGGGCCTGGAGGGCTCGAACCTCCGACCTGCCGAGTGAGAGTGAGTTCACAGACTCTCCGGCAGGGCAAGGCTCTTACGATTCTTAGGATCAAAGCAACTACGAAAGTGCGTCAGCGCGATTGTAGCCCCCATCACCCAGGCTCCGCCGTCAGGGCCTGGATAACTGAATGGCGTGATGGGATTACTGGTCGGTTTTCGCCGAACGAGTTGAAGGCAGTTAGACGAAAGGAAAGGAGCATTGAGTCATGAGCATACAGAGTCAGACGTCGGATCTGGCGCAGCCCCACTTCGAACTGATGGCCGGAAAGGCAAACTGACGATGAACGCACTAAGGATCTCGTTTTTCGCGGCGGCATTCGTCCTCTGCGCCTTTTCATCATCCCGCGCCGATGAAGTAGACGACTACGTCGAGAGGCACTTGCACCAGCTTCACATCCCCGGGATCTCGCTCGCCGTCGTGGCCGACAGTCAGATTATCAAGGCGAAGGGCTACGGCATCGCGAATGTTGAGTCGAACGTTCCAGCCACGAAAGATACAGTGTTTGAAATCGGGTCTATGACCAAGCAGTTCACCGCAACCGCAATCATGATGCTGATCGAAGAAGGCAAAGTCAGTCTCGACGACAAGATCACGAAGTATTTTCCGGCAGCCCCGGAAACGTGGAACCGGATCACCATCAAGCATCTCCTTAGTCACACGTCCGGCATCCAGAATCATGTAGCCGTGCCGGATTTCCTCAACGTATTTCAAACCAACCTCGAGTTTCAACCCAGCCTAAAGCGGGATGAACTGATCAAGCTGTTCTTCAAACTACCGCTGGAGTTCCAACCGGGCGAGACGTGGGCCTATGACAACACCGGTTATTACCTTCTCGGACTCGTGATTGAACAGGCGAGCGGCAGAACTTATTGGCAGTTTCTTGATGAGCGGATTTTCAAGCCGCTCGGCATGACTGCTACGCGCAACACTGACCCGCGACCGATTGTTCCGAACCGCGCTTCCGGCTATGAGTGGGTGAATAGTGCATTTGAAAACCGCCCCGTACTAACTCCATTCGTAGCCTTCTCCGCAGGCGCTCTTCTGTCCACGGTCGAGGACATGGCTCGGTGGGACGCCGCGCTCTACACCGAAAAGCTACTTAAGAGATCGAGTCTCGACCTTATGTGGACTCCCTTCAAAGCTAAAGACGGGGCAGCAGCGCCTTACAGCTACGGCTTCGGGTGGTTCATCAACAGCCATCACGGTCATCGCATTATCCAGCACAGCGGCGGCACGCCCGGTTTTTCGTCGGCAATCTACCGCTTCGTAGATGACAAACTCACAGTAATCATTTTGACCAATCATGCCGACAGAATTGTGGACCAACTCGCAATAGATATTGCAGGAATTTACGTTTCGGCATTGAGGAGACCGCAAGAGAGTTCAGACCCGGACCCCCAAACGTCGCTCAGGTTGAAAGAAATATTGTCCGGCCTACTGAACGGCAAACACGACCCAGCTTTGTTCACGCCGGCAATGCGCGTCTTCCTCAGTACAGCCACCGGAAAAGCATTCTGGAAATGGCACGCCTCCCACGGCGAGTTAAAGTCCTTCACGTTCTCGGACCGAGAGGAAGCGGGCGACACTCAGGTCCTCCGTTACAAAGTTGTGCTGGGAGGAGATGCCTACTGGTTCTCGTTCACGACGGAGAGAGGCGGGCGTGTCGCGCGTGTCTGCTTCTGGTAAGCAGGAAATTAGATCGCTACAGTCACGTGAGCAGAGTAATAACGGAGAACGGTTTGGAGGATACCGATGCCAGCAATGACTTTAAGCGGCTTTCTCGCGACTACTTCCTTTGGATTCCTTCTACTGTGTAGCATGCCTTGCTCTGCACAGCAGGGAATCTCAGCCAAAGTTGATGAGTTCATCAATACTGAGATGCGGCGGCAACGCATCCCCGGACTCTCGCTCGCTGTGATTAAAGACGCGCAGCCTATTCTCATCAAGGGCTATGGTTTCAGTAACGTCGAGCAGCAGGTTCCAGTCAAACCTGAAACAGTTTTTCAATCTGGTTCAATCGGTAAACAATTCACGGCGACGGCGGTGATGATTTTAGTTGAAGAAGGCAAGCTCTCGCTCGACGACAAAATCAGCAAGTACTTCCGCGAAGTGCCCGAGACTTGGAAGAATATTACTGTGCGACATTTGCTCACGCACACGTCTGGTTTGGGAGATTTTCCACCCAACTTTGATATGCGCCGCGATTTTACGGAAGATGAATATCTCGCCCTCATCAAGTCAGTTCCGCTTGCCTCCGCACCCGGTGCAAAATGGGATTACAGCAATCTGGGATATGTAACGTTGGGGATACTGATTCGCAAAGTGACCGGAAAGTTCTACGGCGACTTTTTGGCTGAGCGCGTCTTTCAGCCGCTCGGGATGACGACAGCCCGCGTTATCTCGGAAGCAGACATCGTCCCGAACCGCGCCGTTGGATACCGTCTCGTGAAAGGCGAATTGAAAAATCAGGAATGGGTTTCGCCTTCAACGAACACGACGGCCGACGGCTCGCTCTATTTCACGATTCTGGATCTGGCAAAATGGGATGCAGCTCTTTACACCGGCAAGCCGCTCAAGCAATCGAATCTCGCTCAGATGTGGACTCCCGTAAGACTGGACGACGGCAAGACGAAAACTTATGGCTTCGGCTGGCACACAGACGAAATACACAATCGCCGCATTGTTTATCACGGCGGCGCGTGGCAGGGTTTCAAATCATTTATCGTCCGCTTTCCCGACGACAAACTGTCAATTATTTTCTTTGCCAACTCGTGGGAAACGAGAGAATTCAAACTCGCTCGCGGGCTGGTGGCAATTTTCTATCCCCAATTTGCCCTTCCCGCCGTTCGACCGATTGAAGACAAAGAACCACAAGTAACCGCATTGGTGAGACGCGTTTTGTTACAGTTTGCGAGAGGTACAGTCGACCCTAATCTTTTCACGCCTGAAGCGCGTGGGAAAATTTTTCCTGACCAGGCCAAAAAAATCGAACAGAGTCTGGATTCATTGAGCCTGCCGATTGCAATTATTTACACGAACGAATTGATTGAGCGTCGAGAAGAAAACGGTCTTCGCATCTATCGATATGTCATGAACGACATGGGGACAAGCTTGTTCTGCACAGTAAAGCTAACAAAGGACGACAAAATCGCAGGCCTTCAACTAGCGTTAGAATAGACCACAATCGTTGTTCTCACACGAGACTGTTCATGTCTGAAAGTCTCACAGGTTGGGAAGGTGGGCTTGCCCCCGCCTCAAGTTGGAACAGCCTTCAGCGTGACAGGAGACTCTCTGACTTGAATAATTTTTTCTGATCTGAATGGCATCCAAACTTGAGGCGGGGGCAAGCCCACCTTCCCAACCTGCAAATTTGCGAGGGTGCATAGTCTCTCAGTTGTTGAGTGGGGACGGATCTGGAGCGGGGGTGTATTCGTCTCTCGTTGATCAACTTATTGCGGGAGGCCGACGCGCCGCAGGAGGGCCGCGAAGCGCGGGTCCGAGCGAAGACCGTCGTACGTCGGCTCCGACTTGAGGTAGACCAGGATGGAATCTCTTCCGTCATAGGCCTTATCGAGCCATGCGAAGGCCTGGTCCTTCTCCCCAAGTCCTGTATAAATGAACGCTATGATAGTGGGTGGGATATAGCTTTGCTTCGAGCGTTCTTTCAACTGGTCTAAAATCACCCGGGCCTCTCGCCTTTTCCCTGATAGCGCGTAGGCGCAGGCAAGCGATGCCGGCTCGTCGGGACTGTCTCCGGAAAGAGGAATCGCCTTTTGATACTCCGCGATGGCTTCCTCGTACCTTCCTTTTTCTACATAAACATTCCCTATGGCCCAATGTGTAAGGCCGGAGTTCGGATCCATCTCAAGCACTCTTTGGTATTGCTCTATTGCCTCGTCGTATCGGCGTTGATAGTAAAGCGCTTCCCCAATGCCCACGTTTCTTTCCAACGACACCGGATCAAGTTCCTGAGCACGCCTCATTTCTGCAACACCCTCATCGAACCTCCCCATCGCTGACAAATGATAGCTGTACATCTGGTGAGCGTCCGAATAGTCCGGGTTGATCTCGATGGCTCGCCTAAATTCTGTCTCGGCGCCTGCCCAGTTCCAGTCATAAAAGAAATTGACGACCCCAAGCATGGTGTGGGCTTCGGCCAACTTGTCATCAAGTTCTAGTGCTTTCATCGCCGCTGCCTTTGCCTTCGCGAAACCCTCTTTTGGCGAAATTGCATTGAAGCCACTAAGTCTGTTGTAAGCGTCTGCCAGTCCGGCGTAGGCGAGCGCGTAGTTCGGGTCCTTATCAATCGCCTGTTGAAAATAGTCGCGACCTTTCCTAAACCCATCGTCAGTCAATCTGTTCAGGTGGTAGCGCCCAATCAGGTAAAGCTGGTACGCCTCGACGTCACCCGTTTGGCGCTTTGTCAACTGCTCCTTCTCATCGCCGGTCAACGTCACTGCCAGCAGCCCCGAAACTTTACTGGAGACCGAATCCTGCACGGAAAATATGTCCGTCAACTTCTCGTCAAACTGTTCGGCCCAAATCTCGCGCCCGTCTGCCACGCGTACCAATCTCACCGTCACCCGTATCTTCTCGCCAGACCTCTGTATGTTTCCGTCGAGCACCGCGTCTACTTTCTGCTCGCGTCCGGCGGTCGCCGCATCCTGTTCCAGGCCCGCGTACTGGCGCACCGCGCTCAGCGGGCGGACAGTCACTTGTCTGATATTGCTTAACTTGTTAATCAGCGTATCCGCCATGCCCAGCTCGAGTGCTTCATCTCGACTTTCTGCAATTAGCGGCTTGAAAGGAAGCACCGCGATTGATTTGATGGGCATGTTTGTGGGCGGCTGCTCGCGTCGTGAGGAGTAGATTGCAAGTGCCAGTCCGACGAACAACACCGCCATGACCGCAAACAGGACTCTCGCCGCCCGACCTTGAATTCGGCGACCTGATACTCCGAGCCACCCCTGTCGTCTGGGAGGCACAAGTGGCACCACACCGCGCGGTAGGTCTGAAGAACTGAAGAGGCGATCCAGCCCACCGACTTCCTTCACAACTTGCCTCAAGTCCACGATCACTTCACGCATCGACTGGTAACGCTCAGCAGGTTCTTTCGCCAGCGCGCGATCAATCACCGCCGACAAGCGCGCCGGTATCTCTTTGTTCAGCTCCGTGGCAGGCGTGTGTGGTTGGTTGAGCAGTGCGCTGATTACGTCGGCCTTCGACCTTCCGCTGAATGGAATGCGCCCGGTCGACATCTCGTACAGCACTACGCCGAAGGAGAAGACGTCACTACGATGATCCACACGCTCGCCCCGCGCCTGTTCCGGCGACATCGCGGCGGGCGTGCCCATCACCGCGCCCGTCATCGTCATGTGGGTCTCGGCTTCTCCCTCCGCTCGCTCCAGCAGCTTTGCCAACCCGAAGTCGAGCACCTTCGCCTGCCCACGGGGCGTGATGATGATATTCGCAGGTTTGATATCGCGGTGGATAATCCCCTGGGAGTGAGCCGCGGAGAGCGCGTCGGCTACCTGCAGACTGATCGACAGCAAGGAGTCGAGGCCCAACGGCCGTCCGCCAATCACTCGTCTTAGAGTCTCGCCCCCGACGTACTGCATCGCTATGAACAGACGGCCCGCAGCTTCGCCGACTTCGTGGATGGTGCAGATGCTCGGGTGATCGAGCGCTGAGGCTAGACGTGCTTCACGGAGAAAGCGCGTGCGCGTCGCGCTGTCTCCGGTGAGGGTAGAGTCGAGCAGTTTGAGCGCCACGCTGCGGTGCAATCCGACGTCCTGGGCGAGATAAACTTCTCCCATCCCACCAGAGCCGAGTTGCTTCTGGATCAGGTAATGACCGACTTGGCGTCCGGTGAGCGAGGAGAACTCTGCTTCTTCGAGTAACACGGAGGCGTCGTCAACGGCGTTTCCCGTCAGGAAGCTCTGCGCTGGCTGGGCCGCGGCAATGAGTGACTCCACTTCCTCGCGCAGGCTTGGATCGCCGGTGCACTCCCGTTCGAGTAGCGCCGCACGTTCCGCTGGTTCGCACTCAAGCGCTGCCTGGAGTACTTGTTCTATTTGTTGCCAGCGTTCGGGTGTCATAAGAATAGTGCTGAGTGATGAGTACTGGGTGATGAGTAATTGATGAGTAAGAGCACTTGGCCTTTACTCATCACGCATTACTCACACTTTTATACTCCGTCTTACTAATTTCCCGGTGCAACCAAATCTTTGCTGTGCGCCAGTCGCGCTCGACTGTAGGAGTTGAAACGCCAAGAACCTCCGCTGCCTCTTCGATAGTCATTCCTCCGAAGTATTTCAACTCGACTATCTGAGCTTTACGCGGGTCAATAGCTGCGAGACTCGTAAGCGCGTCGTCGAGTGCCACTAAATCGGCGGCACGCTCATTAGACACATTCGCAGCTTCATCCAGAAAGACTTTTTGCGCTCCGCTGCCGCGCTTTGCAGAACGACGGCTGCGAGCGCGCTCGATCAGAATACGGCGCATGGCCTGGGCGGCGATAGCGAAGAAGTGCGCCCGGTCGCGCGGTCGCACACGCTCGTAGTCTACCAGGCGAAGATAAGCCTCATTGATCAGAGCCGTGGTTTGCAGCGTGTCGCCGGCGCGCTCACGCCGCATCTGGCGATGGGCCAGACGCCGCAGTTCCTGATAGACCATCGGAATCACACGGTCGAGCGCGGCCTTATCGCCGTTGCCCCAATCGAGAAGTAGGCCGGTGATTTCCTCCGGAGAGGGCTCACCATCTTGTCTGGTTGATTTGGTCAAATTACTCCGCGTGTTACGCGGATTATAGCACCTCCGAAACCACGCAGATTCAGCCCTACAGGCCGAGAAAAATTTGGTAGTGGGATTTCACGCCGTAGGTGTGAGATGTTTATATGCGGAGCACCAGACCTGATACTAAAACTTGGACTCTTGCTTCACAGAGACCTCTCAAATTAGGGTCCCACCAATTTTCCACTGCTAAGTTCGGACAAAACTTTCTGCAAGGGCTGATGGGATTTCGCGTCGGATTGCGCCGTACTGTATGAGGGCAGCAATCGCGCTGCTCCATACGTCACCCCGGCGGACGCTCTCGTCGTTGAAGCTCGAAAAAAGAAGGTAGTGGAAAGTTATGGAAACCAAAAACAGAATCTCGTGGACGCTCGCACTTGTGGCGCTGGTCGGTGCGGCGCTGGCAGTCCTCATCTTTGGCAGCCCCTTAGCGCACGTGGGCGCCGCAAGCCCGCCCGTTCGCGCGGTGATCTTCAGACCAGATGCCTTAGCCAACTCTCAAGCCACAGAAGTGATTGCCTCCGGCTTGAACAATCCGCGCGGGCTGAACTTCGGCCCGGAGGGAGCACTCTACGCGGCCGAAGCGGGCAGCGGCGGCGCGGGTCTCTGCGCGGAAGGGCCGGAAGGCCTACGTTGCTACGGGACGACCGGCTCAATAACTCGCATTGACCTGCGCGGAGGAGCAGTGACCCGCGTCGCGTCTGGAATACCCTCGCTGGCACTTGCGGATGGAAGCTTCGCCACGGGAATCCAGGACATCTTTTTTAACGGGCTCGGCAGCGGAGCTTTCACTATGGGATGGGGAGGCGACCCGGCCGACCGCGCGGTTCAATTCGGGGCCGCGGGCGCTGATTTTGCCAGGCTTGGCCGCATGAACGCGTTTGGAAATTGGAGCATCGGGGAAAACCTCGGTGATTTTGAAATGGCGGCAAACCCGACGGGTGACGAGATTGATTCAAACCCCTATGGGATTTTGGCGCTTCCCGGCAAGCGGATCGTGGCGGACGCGGGGGCGAACGACCTGCTCGAGGTATCTCCGAAAGGCCAGGTATCCGTGCTTGCGGTTTTTCCGAACAGGGACGTGGAGCCGTCGCCGATTCTCGGATTCCCTCCCGGGACGCTGATCTCGATGGATGCGGTTCCGACCTCGGTTGCGCTTGGCCCGGACGGGAATTATTACGTGGGCCAGCTCGCCGGTTTTCCGTTTCCGGCTAACGATTCGAATGTTTACCGTGTTCCCGCGAGTGGAGGAACGGCCGACGTTTATGCCGGCGCCTTCACGGCGATCATCGATGTCGCTTTCGGTCCGGACGGTTCGATGTACGTTCTCGAGATCGCCAAGAACGGGTTACTCGATGCCTTTATCTTCAACGACTGGACTGGCGCTCTGATCCGCGTTGACCCAGACGGCACGCGCACCGAGATCGCCGAGGGTGCACTCTTTGCGCCGGGCGGAGTGGCCGTTGACTCAGACGGAACGCTATACGTAACCAATAACAGTATCTTCACCGGCTCTGGTCAGGTGCTCCGGATCAAGCCCTGACATTTTGATCCGTGGGCCTCGCTCGGTTAAGGAAGTGACGGCCCAGCTCTTGAATGGCAAATACTTCAAATCTATTGGGGTTAAGTACGGACGTACGACAAGATAAGGAGTGAAGGACATGAACAGACGCGCCTCGTTAGCCTCATTAATCGCAGAAACGCTCCTCACTTTCCACGCCGCGGCCCTCGCCGACGAGCCCCGTCCAATCGGCGAGACGCGCGTGCTCAGAAGGAATGCGGTTTGGAGAGTGGGAGTAACAGGTGAAGGCGAGTCGTAAGAAGAGTGGCAAGGGAGTGCGACGCAAGGCGCAGACGCGGACGAACACGAACAGCTCGTTTGCGTTCTTTCACTCAGACTCAACAATAATTTGAGAAAGAGGTTGTGAAGATGCGTTTTCCAGATATTCGGCGGTCGGTGATTTAGTTATGGACTTTTCTGGACGCGCGTCAATGGTGATGTCTCGTAAGTGATTGAAAGAATTGGCGTCCCGTACGGGAGTCGAACCCGTGTCGCCGCCGTGAAAGAGAAGCGACCTGTTGTAATTCAATGGAACTTCGCGGCATGGATAGCACTCTACCGCATTTGCAGGACTCACGGGAACGCTTATTGGACCTTTAATGGACTCGCGTAGTTGTGGCTGTGGATTTTCTTCGGCGTTAGTTGTGTACCCAGTGACACAGCCTTAAAGCATTCTCTCCCGTGCGTAGCTTCCCATGAATGGGTGCGCAGGAGAGCAGCCCACGTCATCTTTTCGGCAACGGATTTTAGTGTGGCAGTCCGTCCAGGTCTTCGCATCGCGTGCGTTCCCGCCAGACATTTCTCGGGGCGCGGATTTAGTGACGGAGACGCCACGCTCTGGTTTGGTTATGAATGAACACTTGAGAATGAGCTGAGACTGAGACTGAGTCTGAATTGTCATCGTCGATTTCCTGCTGCGCCACGTGGCTGATTCTAGAGGCTAGACCTGACATTCAACATACATGTCTTTGACGTTGCGGACGGAATGTTCTGCAACTCAATCAACACTGAGCAGTGAGTCGAATTTCTTATCTCTGGGTAGTAATCCTTATCGCGTGTGCGATTTTGTGGGCAGCCGGCCTGCGTTTGTTCCTCAGATCCGGTCTGTCTCGCTCACGCAAGCTGGCTTGGACTGCGGTATTGGTCCTCGTAGGCGGAGGAATCGGTGCTCTGTTGCCGCTGCATGGAATCTCGCATCGCTTCGTATTCGTCCTCTGCGCTCTACCGTTGCTTGGAATCGCGGATGTCTTGCTTCTCAGTTCACGCCGCTCCTTCTCATTTTGGCTTCGGGCATGCGGCTTCGAGGTCTGCACGGTCTTCGCCGTCGCGACTCTCATTCGGATGTTTCTCGATTTTCTCGGTGTAGCTCCTCTTATTCGGGCGAAGTAAGAATCATCGGCTTACTACGTCGGCGGCATAGCTGAAGAGCGAAGTCAGGGCCTCGCCGATCTAAACAACCTTGGTGCCGAGAGCAGAATGGGTAATCTTCTTGTTTCCTGCCGTGAAGTTTGCGCAATATGACCAGAGAATGCGGAGAAGTCCGCAAAAAAAGCGGCCACCAAGTGAAAGTACGAGGCTCAGTAACGGACTTGTCCATCAGTTAGAAGAGGGACTACAGTTGGGTCCCGCAAAAATCCTCTAAAACAGGGTCTCTCGCCCAAATCCTCAAGCCGCAATCAAGTCCTGAAGCATCGTGGCGTGAAATTTGCGCGGATCGAA
>WNGB01004707.1_pt1 | contig 20652 bp, 18 predicted proteins | sample 5400681 | NCBI WGS metagenome assembly WNGB01 (sample SAMN13153367, study PRJNA577476) | soil metagenome | isolation source: 115 cm soil or saprolite under grassland replicate 2 | place: USA:California | collected 2016-06-15
CGAAGGCGTCCTCGAACGCGGCGACCCGCGGCCCCATGCTCCACCAGCCCGATGCCACAGCCTGCTCGGCCGCCGAGCGGATTTCGTCGTCAACGAGCAGATCTGAAAGGGGGATTTGCCAGCTCAATGCCTTACCCAGCGCTCGGGCAGCCGCGGGTTTTGGTGAAGGCGGCGAACCTGCACCGGGCCTAGATTACGGGCTCGGGCTCACTCTTCTCTCCTCGGAGTCTCGAATCTCCTCGGAGTCTCGAAGCCGCAGTGGATCACGCTCGCGCTCCGGATTCGTCCAGAGATTGCCGGGTCGTCATACGGCGCCCGCCACGAAGCGGGCGACGCGGTCGGCTTCAGCCTCGAGCGTGGTCCGGCGCGCAAGCTCGAGACCGTGCGCGACCAGCCGATCGCGCAGCTCGCGGTTCTCCACCAGGCGGCCAATGGCCTCAACGAGCGGCTCGAGCTTGCCGGGCGGCACGAGGAGGCCCGCATTGCCTCCGTCGAGTGCCGCGCCTACTCCCCCGACGTCCGTCGCCACGACTGGCGTCCCGCACGCCAGCGCCTCCACCAGCACCTGTGGGACACCCTCGGTGAACGAGACATGGACGAACACGTGCGCCCGCCGGTAGAGATCGAGGAGGGCGGGGCCAAAGGGAACGTAGCCCTGGAGCTCGATTCGCTGATCGACTCCCAACGTACGCGCGCGCCGGCTCACCGCCTGCTCGAGCGGCCCGCGGCCCACCCACCGCAGCAGGTAGCGGCCGGGCTGCTCCTGCTCCAGTTGCGCCAACGCCTCGACGAGCAGGAGCGGGTTCTTCTCGGTGTCGATACGTCCGACGGTGAGCAGCTCGATCTGACCGGTCCAGTCGCGAGTCGGCGGCTCACGCGCGACGTCTTGCATCCGCACGAGCGTGACCGTCATAGGCAGGACCGACGGCCGCGTCTCGCCGTAGGAGCGGGCGAGTTCAGTCCCTACGACCGTCGTCGGCAGCCGCCGCGCGAGCAACCGGTAGAGGCGGTCCATGCCCCAGACGACAACGAGCACGGGCGTCCAGCGCCGATTCGGCAGCCGGCTGCGGTAATAGGCGATGGTGTCCTGGCGTACGCCGAGCGCGACCCGCCTGCGCCGGACGAGCGCGAGCGCGATCAGCACGACGCCGAACGGGTTCGGTCCGAGCACCCAGACGACGTCGAGGTGCCGGAGCCCACGCCACATCCGGATCACGGTCCCGGCGGTCGCGCGAAGTACCTCGCGCGGCCGACGAAGGCTCTCGTAGTGCGGGAGCTCCACAAGCTCGGTGCCGGATGTAAGGACGTGGTCGGCGCCCTCATCGGCGTGGACCGTGCGGCCGAAGAGCACGCATCGGTCGAAGCGCTCGCCGACCGCGCAGGCGAAGAGCAGGAACGCCTGGTCGGTCGAGATCCGCAGTCCCGACGACGTCTCCTCGAGCCAACAAACGTCGTCGGAGTAGATACCGAGACGGCCGGAGCGGTACTCGCACCCGCCCTCCTCGAGGACCGACCTGATCGAGTCCGCCTTGTTCAGCGGATCACAGCACAGCGGCTCGGCAGGACTCTGACCTCGTGCCTGGACTGGGCCGGCAACTTGAGAACGCGCAGGTAGGAAACCAGACTCCGCGGCAGGTAGACGTAGGTCTTGTCGCCCCAGCCGAAGGGGTTGTGGGCGTAGCTCTGCGGATTCTGGGCGACCAGGCCCACGCCGCCCCCGCCGCGATCGGCGAGATACATGCCGTAGACCTGGAGAGCGCGCGCAATCGTTCGCTCCCAACGATGCTCGAGCGTATCGACGTTGAACGACGGCGCGAGCTGAACCCGCGCGCCTTCGGGGATTGCGCCCGCGAGCGTGCTGTTTCCGTCGCTTTCGGTTGCCGGCGGGACGGGCCCTCCGCCCTTCACGTACTCGGGGGGCAGGGTGAAGACGAGCGCGTGCCTGATAGCTCCCGCTTTCAGTTCTCCCGGACGAATCAGTCCGGCTCCGAGCGCGAATCCTGAGCCGCGAGCCGAAGCCCCCCTGTCGTAGATGCCGTCTGAATTCGCCTTGATCCGGCTCAGGCCACGCGCGGTCCACGAGCCGTCCGCCTGCTTATCCGCCTCCCAGAAGTCATACTCGCAACTGCTGCTCGGGTCCAGGATCATCATCGCTCCATCCGTCTCGTCCGGCGGGAACGGCGCAGACGGCTGGGCACTCGCAGGTATCGGCACCCCGTAAGCGGCCAGCCCGGAGTCGATGATCGGCACGTTGTAGCGCTTGGTAGTCGAGCCCGTGTAGTAGACGGGAACGCTCCAGCGCTTGACCGCGACCACGAAGTCACCGAGTGACTCGGTCATGCGGTGGACCATCAGTCTCGACTCCGGGTCGATCGCCGAAGACTTCGGAATCGGCGTGTTGAGGGGGCTTTTGTCCGAGTACCACCGGCAAAAACGCAGCCTCGCCTTCGCCTGGCGACGTGCGCACGCAGTGGCGGCGTCGTTCACGCGGATCGCACGGGAGGCTGCTTGTCCTGCGGGGGCGGTGACTCGCGCCCCCGCAAACCCGATCAGGAACAGCGCGGCAAATGCGGCTGCCGACACTGCCGCGAATCCAGTCGTAAGACGCAGACGCAAGGCTGAAGCGCCTCAGCGTAACGGAAGCTTGCGGAGAGGGCTCGGCGGCTAGGCTCACCTAACCCGAGAGGTACTGATTGGACGCGTCCCTCCGGCGGCAGTGATCTTCGTTCGCGAACCGGCCCGGTCCGTGGAATTCTACCCTGTTGGAACTCGATGCCGATGTCACCTCGGCCGAAGCAGTGATGCTTTCAGGGCTTGCCGGCGATCATTTGGTCCTACGGGCGGAGCGACCGCACTTCGAGTAGCAGATCGAAGAGGTTACCCAGGCGCTCTCACCCGCAGCGTCAGGGGCTGTTTTAGCGCGCCGCGTATTCCCATAACGTGATCCACCCTTACAGAGCCCATACGAACGTACGGCGCAGTGGACAATCCCGCACCGACCGTGCTGACTATCCTCGTGTCGTGCGGCGTTCGGGCGACTCGATCTGGCAAACGGGAGAGCCGGAGAGTGCCCTCACAAGGCCTTCCCGAAGCGCTGAAGCGCCGGTGCGTCCCGAAAGGCGCGCCCAACGGTTGCGCAGGATCGCCTCAGGCACTCGAACGTCGCGTCTCCGAGCGTGGGCGTTCACTGTCTTTCTTCCGATGGGCTTGTTCGTCGCGCTCGCGGCCGGGTCGCCGCGGGACGAGCCGTCCTCGTGGGATCCTCGACTCACGTACTACATTCAAGGCCGGCAGGACGCGGGGGGCCTCGTGAACGAGCTACTCGGCGTAGCTTTGCATCCCTCCGTTCAATTGCTCGGACTCGCTGTGCTCGCAGCTGCTGTTGTGTCGTTCTGGCCGAGTCGCCGCGTGGCCCTGTTCGTTGTGTTGACGATCGCCGGCGCCCTCGTGTTCGAACCGGTCGTGAAGGAGGCGCTCCAACGACCGCCCGTCGAAGGTCCGGCGACGGACTATTCGTTCCCGAGCGGCCATGCGCTGAGGTCGATGGCCGGCGCCTTGGCTCTCACCCTCTTGCTTTGGCAAACTCGCTTCCGTTGGACGGCCGTTCTGGGCGGAGCCCTCGCAGTCGGCGTAATCGGGATTGCAGTCGTCCATGAGGATTGGCACTGGGTTTCTGATGTTCTTGGGGCGTGGTGCCTCGGCGGCGCCTGGGTCGCGCTGCTCTACCTGATCATCCGACCGGTGCCGCGCGCGGCCGCAGCGAAGAAACCGGCCCGGGACGCTAGTTAACGCATGGGGACCAGAGGGGCCGCGCTTCTATCCCCGACACGGGCGGCGCCGGATCTACTGCGAGCGGGACAGCGAGGTCACAGCGGTCGTCGGCGAGCGAGCGGTGCGTCAGACCGCGGTGGCCCAGTCCGCGAGCGCGGCGGCTATCCGCTCGACGTCGGCCCGACGAAGCTCCTGATGGACCGGAAGGGCGACGAATCGCGCGTGCCACGCGACGGCACGGGGGAACTCTCCGGCAGGAAGCCGGGGGTGAAGGACGGGCCAGAGACGGGCGGCGCCGACCCCGTCCCTGGCCAGGCGGTCGACGAGCGCCTCCGAATCGTTCGTCGCAACCGGGAAGACGAGGGGGCATGTTCCGTCGCCGAGCTTCGCGAACGGCGAAGGGACGAGATTCGAGAACTCGTCCAGCAACCGCCGGTAGTTAGCACGGCGTCGCGACGCCACCTCGCGATCGGGGATGCGGCGGAGCAGGAAGAGCGTGCTCGACGATGGCCCGCGAGGCGGTCCGTCGAGCGCGAAGTCGATGTCTGATCGGCGTTCGAAGCGCGAGAGGAGTCGATCGACGGATCCCGATCTCGACATGAGCCACTCCGCATGCCGCTTCGCGAGCGGAACGAGCCCGAGACGACCCGGCATGTCAGGTGGGAGAGGTCGACGAGCCGAGACGAGTGCGGCCCCGTCCGGGAGCGCGAAAGTCTTCGCGAAGCTGTAGATCGCGAGATCGCCGATCGACCCCACCGGGCGGTCGTCGACCGATGTCAGCCAGGCCTGTGCACAGTCCTCGATCAGAAGCAAGCCATGCTCGTCGCACCAGCTTCGCCAGCGGAAGACGTCTTGTGGGAAGCCCAGGTAATGGATCAGGAACAGCGCGCGTGTTCGCGGGCCGAGCAGGGCCTCGAGTTCCGCAGTTTCCGGTTCGAGCGTCTCCGAAGCCTCGTAGAAGCGACAGGTGAGATTCGCTTCCGTCAGCGCCTGGATCTCGGCCCCGCAGTGGTATGCAGGGACGAGGATCTCGTCCCCGGGTTCGAGTCCGTTGGCTCGGACGCCGAACCAGAGCGCGTGGCGGCCGCGCGCAAACAGCAAGCGGTTCGGCGCGTCGAGCGGGAAGGGGACAAGGCTCGCAGGACGACGTGCGTAGATTCGTGGAGGAAGCGACGGCCAAAGGCTGAGACGAGTCCTCACGATTGGCAAGGCTCGGGCAAGCCGTAAGGGCCGGCATGGCGGGCGGCGTTCACCGGAGCGTTCCCAGACCCCGCCCTGTAGAGCCTAAGATCGTGAAGGTATCGCGGCTCGCAGGCACTTGCGCGCCGGACCATAGTCGGGGAGGAAAGCTCGCTGTTGTTACGGAAACGTCCGCTCGCCTGCGTGATCGGGACGATCGATCTCGTCCGGCCACTCGGGCTGGCGGGAATTCGGTGCGCGGTCGTTGCGGAACCCGGCGACATCGTCCGGTATTCGCGGTTTACCAGCGCGACGGTCGATTGGGTCGATCCATGGAAACACCCGGAAGAACTGGTTGAGAGGCTGATTCGATTTGCGAAGGAGGAGGAGGAGAAGCCGGTTCTCTACTACGAGGGCGATTGGGACCTGCTCGTCGTCTCGCGCTACCGCGACCGGCTAAGCGAGGTCTTCCGCTTCGTCGTCCCCGATGCGACGCTCGTCGAGGACCTGGTGGACAAGGCGCGGTTCCGGACGCTCGCGAACAGATTGGGCCTCCCCGTTCCCCGCAGCGTCCCCATCTCTCCGGCGCACACCCGGCCCGAGGACGTCGACCTGCCGTTCCCGCTCATCATCAAGCCGCTGACCCGCCAGAACCAGACTTGGGAGCCGTTCGCGGGAGCGGCGAAGGCGGTGCGCGTCGAAACCCCGACAGATCTGCGCGCGATGTGGTCGCGGCTGGCCGAAACCGATGAGGACGTGCTCGCCCAAGAGTTGATCCCCGGGTCCGAGACCCTGATTGAGAGTTACCACGTCTACGTGGATAATCACGGCGAGATTGCCGGAGAGTTCACGGGAAGGAAGATTAGAACGTATCCCGCGTCGTTCGGCTTCAGCACGGCGCTGACGACGACCGATGCGGCAGATGTCGCGGACTTGGGACGGGACATCGCACGCCGGTTGGACCTGCGGGGCGTAGCGAAGCTCGATTTCAAACGCTCCCCGGACGGACAACTCGCGCTGCTCGAAGTCAATCTTCGGTTCAACCTCTGGCACCACCTGGGCGCCAGAGCGGGTGTCAACCTGCCCTCGCTTGTTTACTCAGACTTGGTCGGCCTTCCGCGCCCGATCGTGGCAGGCGCCCGTGCGGGCGTCCGCTGGTGCTATACCCGACACGACGCGCGCGCGGCCAGGGCAGCCGGGATTCCACTCGTTCGTTGGCTTCCCTGGGCCCTGACGGCCGAAGCGAAGTCTGGTATGGCCTGGGACGACCCCCTTCCTCTGGTCGGTGGCAGCCTCTGGCGGCTATCTCGACGGCTCAAGGCGGCACGAAAGCCCGCTGCGGGTGTGTCGGCGGCTACCGTCGCGTCTCCCTCCGACGCCCGAACCACCAACCCCGATGCGGCACGGCGTCATCGCTGACGTTCACGGGAACCTTCACGCCCTCAAGGCCGTGTTGGAGGTTCTCCGGCGCGAACGCGTTGAAGGCTACCTCTGCGCGGGCGATCTCGTCGGCTACGGCCCATTCCCCAACGAGTGCGTCGAGCTGGTGGCGAGCCTAGAGCCGGTTTGCGTGGCGGGAAACCACGACTTGATCGTCCTCGGCCGCCTCTCCGACTCTCGCTGCATCCCGCTCGCACGGGAGAGTCTCCGTTGGACCCGCGGGATGCTCCGGGACGACACGCGGGCATACCTTGAGTCGCTGCCCCTCCGCGCCGAGGCGAACGGAGGAGCAGTGATCGCGCACGGCTCGCTCACTGACCCGGAGGAGTACACGAGGCGCCCGGCGGAGGCGGCAGAACAGCTGCGACATCTGGCAGCCGAGCTTCCTGATGCGACCACGCTCATCCTTGGACACACACATCGGGCGTGGGCCTGGGACGCCGGAACCGGGTCGCTCTATCCGTCGCACGACGCGTCGGTGTCGCTCAGCCCGAACCGAAGCTGTCTGCTCAATCCCGGTAGCGTCGGGCAGTCGCGAGAGCGTCTCGTTCGCGCGCGCTTCATGGTGCTCGACACAGAGCGCCGGCGGGCGACGTTCTACGCCGTCCCATACGACCTTGAAGGCTGCAGGCTCGCGCTGCGAGAACAGGGCTTGCCAGTCGACTCCTGCCACCTGCCGCCCTCCCTTCTGCCGACGGGCCTGGCGCCAATCCGCGGGCTCGCACGCCGTGGCGTCGGCCTCGTCGCCGATAGGTTGCGGCGCGGGAAGTGAGTGGCCCAACGAGCCGCGACAGGGCAAGCGCAGGCTCTGCACATGCATGCGTCGTCAGGCCAACAAGCTCGGGAACAAAGTCCCAGCGCGCCATGAAGTTGCTCCAGCATGGTAGTGCGACGGAGCGGTTTCGAACCTTGTGCCGAGAGAATCGCTCGTCTTGAATGCAGGACGTGGCCGGGCATCACGAGATACCTGCGGACGTTGCGCAGGACCCCGTACCTCACATGCCTTGCGACAATGGTGCGATGGACCTCTGGCCCCGGGTGGACGAGCTCGTCGAGCGTGCGAGGGCGGTTTCGGATCTCCATGCGCACCGTCTGCACCTCTACGCCGCCTGGCGGTGGCGGTCGGCTGGGCGCCCCGTTCCCGCTGAGTTGGTCGAGCTCGAGCGAGGCGCCAGGGTCTTCAGGCTGGCGGTGCCCGCCGTCGTCAGGCGTGTCCGCGATGCGTACGACGGACCTTTGGTCTTGCTGAAGGGGGCGGACGTGGCGGCCAAGTATCCGAGGCCTGAGCTTCGTCCCTCGATTGACCTCGATTTCCTCGTACCGGATCCCGAGCGAACGCAAAGGGCCCTCGTCGCCGCCGGTTTCAACGAGCCACCGGGCGCCGTGCATGGGGTGCATCATCACCTTCCGTGTCTTGAGTGGCCTGGCCTGCTGGTCAAGGTGGAGCTTCACAGCACACCGAGCTGGCCGCCATGGCTCTCGCCTCCCCCCGTCGAGGAGCTGTTTGCGTCCGCTACTGCGACCTCGGCGCTGGGACAGGGTGTGCTGGCTCTTCCGCCACCCCACCACGCTCTCGTGCTTACCGCGCACATGTGGCGCGAGGTTCCGCTCGCTCGGTTGGGCCATCTGATCGACGTTCTCCTGATGGCAGAGGCTGCAGCGCCCGGAGAGACGGAGAGCCTCGCCCGCCGTTGGGGCATCGATCGACTCTGGAAGGTGACTGACGCAACCGCGCGTCGCGTTCTCCTCGCCGAGCGTGTCGAGGGTGGTGCGCCGCGGATCTGGAACAGGGGTCTGCAGTCGATGCGTGAGCGTACGGTGATCGAGTCGAAAGTCGCCCAACTCGCGGGGCCGTTCTTCGGGCTGCCGAGGCCGAGGGCACTGTCCGCTGCAGCGAGGATCGCGGGCTCCGAGCTGCGCCCTTCAGGGGACGAGACCTGGAGCGAAAAGGGGAAGCGAACGGTTGGCGCCCTTCGGGATGGCTTCCGGCGACGTTCGGCCCGTGATCGGGAGCTCACAGCAACCGCGCAGAGCCGGTCCTTCGCCGAGCGCTCCGTCGAAACCCCCACTTCAGGCGAAGGCTGATAGCAATGAGGCGGGGGCGCGCCGGCTCGTTCTGGCCGAGCCGGCAGCAGGAGCTTCTGCTTCGTGTGGCGCTCCTCGAGAATGAGCATGGCGAGCGAGCGTGGAGCGAGCTGACGCCGCAGCTCGACATCCAACGACTCGACGCCGGTTCGACGGTCCTCCTGCCGCTTCTCTACGAACGGCTGCGCGACAACGGAGCCGCCGACCCGTTCCTTCCGCGACTAAAGGGCGTGTACCGGTACGTCTGGTACCGCAACCAGGTCGCGATGAAGGCGCTACTGGAAATGCTTGAGGCGCTCGGTGGCGCGGGAATCGAGACGATCATGTTTGGCGGGGCAGCCCTTGTCACACGCTACTACCGCGGCCTCGGCGTACGGCCGATCGACGCACCCGCTGTGCTCGTGCGCCCGGGTCAGCGCCAAGATGCGATGACAGTGCTCATGCAGGCGGGCTGGACGATCGCGGGCGGCTCCGGCCGCTCTCAACTCCTACAACCCGCGGAGGCACGCGACGGCCGCATCGCCGCTCTTCACCGGCGGCTACCCGTCGAGTTCGAGCCGGTCAGCGACCACGAGTCCGAGGAAGAGGTCTGGCGTGACGCCGACGCGTCCGATGTTCAGGGAGCGCTGACATTGACGCTCAACCCGAGCGACGAGCTGCTCCTAACGTGCGTCGGGGGAACCAGAAGCACCAGCACTTCCAACGTGCAATGGATTCCCGACGCGATGACGATCCTGCGCGTCTCCGGGTCGGACATCGACTGGGAGAAACTGATTGGCAAGTCCGTGAGGCGAAGGCGGACACTGCCTCTGCTCGAGGCTCTCCAGTACCTCACAGAGGCACTCCATGCGCCGATACCCGAGTGGGCCCTGAAGAAGCTCGAAGCGACGGCAGTGACGCGGCGTGAGCGTCTCGCGCAACGTATCAGCGGTCGAGGCGGACGCATTCTCGGGAACCTGCCGACGACGGTCGGAGCGCACGTCGTCTCGAGCCAAGACCAGAGCGTCCTGCGCGCTGTGCTGACGCTTCCGAACTTCGTGCGCGCGGAATGGGGCGTCGATCGCGTTTCGCAGCTACCTGCGGCCGCTGCGCGCAGGAGTGCGACGGCAGTCTCGGAAGCGAAAGCTCGGCGCCGCACAAGACGCTTGGCTCAGCGCCAGAGCTCGGCATCGTCCTCCGGCACATAATCGAGGGACTCGCGCGCATCGTCGAGGCACCAGAATCGCCAGGTGTTGTTCGAGACGCCGTAGAAAATGCCGTAGTCGAGGTCGTCGGGTGCCCGAATGGCACAGCGGACAAGGCGGACGAGATCGGCGTGAGTGAGCAGCGTTGCGAAATGCCGTGGACCGCCAGGGCGGTCGGCGGCGTTCACGGTGCCGATCCTCAGGCAGATGACCGAGAGGCCGTATTCTTCCGCGTAGAAGCGACCGAGGGCCTCTCCGAACGCCTTTCCGACGGCGTAGAGCCCATCGGGGCGTATCGGCGCGTCGGTTGTGAGCAGCGGGATCATCGTCCGGTCGAGGCCCTCATAGCGCCCGGCCACGATTGCGTCGTACGGAGATTCGCGCTCGTAGAGCCCCGTCACGTGATTCGAGCTCGCGAAGATCACCCGACCCACGCCCGCGCGCCGCGAAGCCTCGAACGCGTTGTACGTGGCGAGCAAATTGTTGCCGTAGACGGCGCCCCAGCCCGCAGTCGCGTCGGCATTCGCAGCGAGGTCGACGACCGCCGCCTGGTTTGCAAAGAGACGAAGGACCGATCGGAGCTTCCTCATGTTCGCGGCGCGGCCGCGAAAGCGGTGCCTGCGAGCGTCGAGCCCGCTCAGCTCATACTCGTTGGCCAGGCCCCGCCGAAGAATTCCTCCGATCAGGCCTGCCGCGCCAGTGATGAGAACCCGGCGGCCGGTCACGCTTCGTTGACGGCGCGGGAATCTGCCCGACGAATCCGGTTCCAGACGTGCCGGCGCTCCTCGCGAGTGAGTCCGGTGAAGGTCAGGGTCAGCAGGTACGCCCCTCCAATGGCCGCACCCGCTGCCACGACCGCCAGAAGCTCGGCGTTCTTGGACGGGGCGAGGAACCAGGCTGTCGCGAGGGCCACGCCCACGGCAGGTACGTGCGCCCGAGCTATGGCCAGGAGAAAACGCCATACCGAGACATCGAACATGCGACACATATACGGGATGCCGATCAGGGTGCTTACGGCGGCAGTCGCGATCAGCGTCGCGAGGGCGACGCCGGTCATGCCGATCACCAGTCCGAGGGCGATGCTGAGCGCGAAGTTGAGAATCGCCTCCCCCCAGACGATGACCGCCGGTCCCCGGATCTGCCCGGATCCCTGAAGCATGAGCAGTCCGGCTCGGCTGATCGTTGCGAGCAGGAGAGCGGACAGTAGGTACACCACGATAAGGCGAGCCCGGCCGTATCCCCCTCCGACCCACGCGTGCAGAGCCGGCTCGGCGAGCACGATTCCGGTGACGCAAAGAGGCCCGGCGGCCGCGAGCGCGACCCGAGTGCCCGTGAGCATCGCTGCGCGGAGACGTTCGGTGTCGCGGCGACCGGCAAGCTCGGCCGAGAACGGAAAGAATCCCGTGAGCGCCGGGCGGATGAAGCGGTCAGCCGCGACGAAGAGCAGCTGGCCGACGGCATACACACCCGCCGCGCGAACGCCCGCCACGAATCCGACCACGATCGTGTCGATCCGGTAGCGGATCGCGGTTGCCAGATGGGTCGAGGAGATCCACGCCGAGACTCGGAAGATCTCTTTCGCGAAGGCGCGGTTGAAGATCCGAGGCGACAGGGTCAGCTGTGGCACATAACGCCGAACGGCGATGTATCGCGCGGACTGCTCCAATAAGGTCACGGCGAGCAACGCGACGCCCAGTCCGACGAGCCCACCGCCCAGCATAAGGGCGAGGGCGAAGGCCGCCGTCTGAGCGATGGCAGCGCCAATGTAGAACGTGCTGAGCAGGCTGTAACGCTGCAAGCCGCCGAGGCAGCCCTGGAAGGCGCCTCCTACGATGACTGCCCCGATCGCGGCCGCGACCAGCACGACGAGCACGGAGGTCGCCGTCTCTTGACCCGGCACCTTGAAGGCGACGGGAACCAGCGGCGTGAGCGCCACTCCGATGATGAACGCAACGGCACCAAGCCCGAGCAGAATCCAGAAGGAGGCGCTGACAGTGCGGACCAGCATCTGCTCCTGCCCCAGCTCCCGGTACTGCGCGACGTACCGAACGGTCGCCGATGAGAGCCCCAGCTCGAGCAACGCCGCAAAGAGACCGAAGGACCAGACGAGCGCCCAGATGCCGTAGCGCTCGGGCCCGAGGCGGTGAACGAGCAGCGGCGTGATGACGAGAACCTGCGCAGCCGAGGTGGCCGTGCTGAGGTAGGTCGCGAGGACGTTACGCCGGAAGCGGCGCGGGAGAGCGCGGGCGGGCATTAGCGCTCGCTGCTCAATCCTCGCGTCGTTCCGTGCCCGCTCAGCCAGAAGGTCGCCGCCCGGCCCCGAGCGCCGTGCCATCAGCAGTCGCGGCTCACGCGCCCCGAGGCGGCGATTCAGAGCCCGCTGCGCCGCCGAGCTGCCGACGCCGATCGAGCGACTGTTTGATCACATGGAGGTACTGCTGCCGTGACTCGCGCTCACGGATTCCGTTGTTGGACGCGTGTAGCCTCCGTTCGAGCACGACGAGCGGCGGCACCGCCTCCTTGAGTCCCGCGTCTCTTGCGCGTGCGTACCAGTCGACACCAACGCCAACGCGGAGCGTCGTCGAGAAGGGGCCAACCCTGTCGAAGGACGGTCGCCTGATCAGCATCAGATTCGGCATCCGCCACGGCACATCGTGAACAGATTCTCGCAACCGAGCTGCGGCAGCTTCGTCGATGTCCGGGCTCACGAACTCGGTGACGTGACCGAACACCATCTCCGTCTCCACGTCGCGGTCCAGCACCTCCATCTGTCGCTCGAGCTTCTCGGGCACGAACCGGTCGTCGGCGTCGAGAAACGCAAGGTACGAGCCTTCGCCTCGCGCGATCGCGGCGTTCCGTGCCGCGCCCAGCCCCTGGCGTTCCAGCCGCGTGAACCGCACCGCCGATCCGTACCGCTGTGCGACGTCGCCACTTCCGTCTGTCGAGCCATCGTCGAGCACGATCAGTTCAAATGGGCGATACGTCTGTGCGAGCACGCTCTCGATCGCCTCGCCGAGGTAAGGGGCAGCGTTGTAGACGGTGACGATCACGCTGATGAGGCGGTCCTCGGAGGGCGTCGTCATGGGTCTCTCCGCGCAGCGCGGTCCCGATCCAGCTTTTCCTTCAACGATCGGAGCAATGGGTGAGTCTCTGGCGGGTTGAGCGTCATATTGGAGCCGTGGAGCCGCTTGTGGAGAACGACGTGCCCGAGCACCTCGATCTTGACACCGTGTTCTCGCATTCTGACGAATAGGTCACGGTCCTCGGCGTACAGGTACGTCGGATCAAATCCCCCGAGCTCCTCGAGAATGGAGCGTCGGACCATGGCCGTCACGAACTGGATCCCGCCGACTTCGCCGAAGACGGGGTCGCGCTTCAGGGTCGGCGGCTCGATCCCCTCGAAGATCCATTCGCACCGGCCGAGAACGCAGCCGGTATCGGGATGCTCGAGCAGGTGGCCGGCCTGGAGGCTCAGCTTGTTCGGGGGCAGCACATCGTCGTCGTCGAGGAAGGCGATGAATTCCCCCTCTGCGACCGCGAGTCCGGCATTTCGCGCGGCAGGCAAACCCTGATTCGCTTGGCGCAAGTAACGAAGGGGGAAGGAGCGCGCGATCTCAGCTGTCTGGTCCTCTGACCCGTCGTCTACGAAGACGACCTCATATGAGTCGAAGTCCTGAGCGAACAAGCTCTCGAGTGTCTCTCTGAGGAACCTTTCGCCGTTGTAGGCGGCGACGATCACCGTCGCAAGCGGCCGGGTCATTCCACGCCGGAGAGTCGATCGAGCAGATCGGCGATCGCCTCGGGGATTGCGGAGATGTCCGAACCGAGCTCGAGGCCAAAGCAAGGCACTTGGTGGACGAGGCGAGCCATGGTCGCAAAGGAGTCGGGCCCGGCCGTATGCAGCTGCAGGATCGTGCTCGGCGCGAGAGCGGCAAACGCAGCGGCACGTGATGTCTCGACGACGCGCGTCTCGCGGCGTGCCCCTCGAACCTTCGGAACGAGCACGGCGCTAAGCGGAAATCCCGAAGTGACCTGCTCTGGAAAGTGCTGCCGAACGTAGACGACCGCCTTCTCCTTGTCGAGTCGGTCCCGGTTCGACAGAAGCGGCACGAGGTGCGGCAGGAGCTTGCGCACGTGGTCGGGCTCGATCTTCCCGGAGCTGTAGAGGCTCTGGACACGCGGCACCGGCTCGAGGGTGACGGCGACGTAGTCGTCGCCGGCGTAGAGGAGCTGGGAGTCCAAACTCGAGAGAGCAACGGTGGACTTGCCCGATCCCGCCTTTCCCACGACGAGCGCGCCCCCCGTTGGGGTCCCGACTGCGGCGCCATGGACTTGGAGATAGTTCCTCGAGCCGAGCCACCAGAACAGGATCTGGCGGATCGGGCACGCCTGATCCCAATACGGCTGGTCGAACGCGTCTGCCACCCAATGCCAGGCGGTTCCCGCAGTCCAGTCGAGAACGCTGAGAGTTTCGAGGCCAGGTTGGTATGCGGCACGGAGCGAGGGCCGATCAAAGTGGTACAGCGCACCCTCGGCGTAGTTGTCGGGCACTGCCGGGCGCGGAGGAGGCTCCGCCCCCGTGGACGACGAGTCCCACAGGTGGACGGTCAGTGCTGGGGGGGCTGTTGCGTCGTCCGGCCCAGTCGCGAGGTGCGCGAACGCCGGCGACAACCGTTCGCGGAGGGCGGGGCTCGCGAAGCGGAGCACGACAGTAGCCCCCGCGAGCGCGTAGCGATCGTCAGATACGCCGCCGCTCGCCTCGGCGGCTACGGCGAAGCTCTCGCCAAGGCCGTCGAGACCTCCCGCCCACTCAGCGGCGGCGCCTTCTGTGCCCGCAACCTCGGTCAATTGCGCTTACTCCCGACTACCCCACAGGCCCCATCATGCATCGGCTCCCGGCATAGCAGCGTCCGGGCGGCGCGGCCATCCCGCTTCGTCCACCTGGTGAACCGGATCGATCAACACAAGGTCCTGCATGTCGGTGTACTTCTCGAGCGTTGGCATCTCGAACGGCCGACGTGTCTGCCCGTTTTCAGACAACTTGAGCGTCCCCGGCGTCTCCACTCCCGTTCCCGCGTCGGCTACGAGGCCCTCACGGAGAAGATCGTCCAGGAACTGCATCACGCCACGCTCGAGCTCCGCTCGCGAGCAGTCAAAGATCGTGCTGAGGGCCTCCACGATCTCGTCACCGCTCACCGCTTCCGCGTCCTGCACCAGCCCCCAGATCGCTGCGCCACTTCCTCTGACGCTGTAGTACGTGCCCGAGACGAGGTTGATGATGATGACCTCCCCCTCGATCGACTCGTGCATCACATCAGGGGTCTTCACCCTGAAGCGTGCGCTTCCCATCAACGACCCCTCCCCTCCTTGTCCGCTTTTCCCTTCGTGTCCCCATTCGGATCTTAGCCAGGACATCGTAAGGAGGAGGTCGATATTTCGAGACGCGCCGGGAGCGGTGTGATCCCGACCGCGAGGTGGGCGGGCTTCCACTCCCGCATTGCGGAAGGTGTGCAGATCGAAGTCGGCGCCGCGAAAGGACGGGCAGACCAGGTCCGTGTCCGCGCCCCCGGGGGAGCCGTTCAAGCTCCGCGAGCGCGACCGCGTCCACCGGCGCGGCGCGGACGCTTCCTTCGGTGACGGCTACCGCATGCTCGGGCGCACGCTCGAATCGTCGCCGTACGTCGAGACCGACGGAGACTGGGAGTCGTATCGGAGCGGCCTCGACGGAAAATGCTGCGTGAGCTGCGCCGCCGCCGCTGGGCAGCTCGCAGAGGCTCGCTCCGGCTCGCGTTCCTTCGCCTCGACCGACACCCGCTCGTCTTCGACTTCGCGGTCAAAGACGAGCGATGCCACTACCTGCTCGAGACCGGCTATGACCCGGCGTACCGGGCATTCCCCCCGCGATGCTCCTGAGCTACGAGATGCTTGCCCGAGCCTTCGAGCTTCGGCTGCGCAGCTACGAACTCGGGGGTGCGTGCGGACGAGCGATGGAAACTCCAGTGGAGCGTCAGGACCCACAGGCGGTTACTCCTCCAAGCGTTCGCGCGCACTTTCCGGTTTCGTCGACTGGACCGCCTAGCTACCCGGATCCTGCGGTAGGGCGCTGAAGAGGCTGCGAAGGTTCGTCCTCCCTGCCGCTCACGATGGGCGTTGACGAGACGTCCCGCGAGCGACAGGGAGGCACTCTTGAAGGTGAAGGTAACAGAGCGGTCGGCGCTGGTCCGGGTGGCCGCGTCGACGCAGCAGCTGACGTCGCACGCCGGGCTCGTGTTGGTGCGCGAGCTTGCCGGTCGGCTCGGCGTCCACGAGTTGCTTGACCGCGTGACAGTGAAGAAGCGGCAGCGTGGTTACTCGCCGGCGCAGGCGATCCTCGGCTTGTGCGAGACGCTGATCGCTGGGGGCGAGTGCCTCGACGACATCGCGGTCTTGCGCGGCGATTCGGCGCAAGCGCTTCTGCGCGGTCACGGGCTGCCCGACCCGCCGACGCTCGGACGCTTTCTGCGCCGCTTCAGCCTCGGCCACCTCGGCCAGCTCAACCGGGCGCTCGACGAGGTGTTCACACGTGTGCATCCGCTGCTCGATCGGCAGACGGTGACGCTCGATCTCGACGCGACCTACATCGAGCATCACGGCCCGGTCGGTTCCAGGCAGGGGACGCGCGGCACCTACAAGGGCAAGGTCTGCTGGCACCCGTTGCTGTGCTTCGTCGGCGAGACGGGTGAGTGGCTGCACGCGAAGCTCCGCAATGGCCACGCCGCCGCCTCGACCGGCGCGAGCCGGTTCTTGGACGAATGCCTGCGCCGGTTGCCTGAGGGTGTCCTGCGTGCCGACGAGGGCTTCTGGGGCCAGGACTTGTTCGCCGATCTGGAGCGCCGCGCGATCACCTACGCCGTCGGAGCGCCACTGATCGCCTCGGTACGCGGCCGGATCAGCGAGATCGCCGAAGCCGACTGGCAGCCATCCTGTTACCGCGACGGCAGCGAGGTCGCGAGCTTCCGCTGGCAGCCGAAGAGCTGGAAGTGCGAGCGGCGCTTCATCGTCCGTCGCGACCCGGTCGAGGCCGGCGAGCAACTCAGCCTCGAAGGACGCGAGTGGCACTACTGGGTGATCGTCACGAACGACGACGAGCGCTCAGCCGACGAGCTCGAGTCCTGGCACCGCGCCAAGGCCAACCTCGAAAACCAGATCAAGGAGGCCAAGCTCAGCCTCGGCCTCGACAACCTCCCCTGCACGAGCTTCCACGCCAACTGGGCCTACCTGCTCTGCACGCTGCTCGGCTTCAACCTGCTCTGCTGGTTGAAGCTGCTCGCTCTGCCCGAGCGCGAACGCAGCAGCTACGCAAAGCGTCTCCGCTTCCGTTTCATCGCCGTCGCGGCCACCGTCGGCCGCTCCGGACGAACGCTCGTCTTGCGCCTTTCCGCTGGCTACCCGCTCCTCGCCGACTTCATCGCAACGCTGCAACGCATCCGCGGCCTCGCACGCGCACCCGCCTGAACCTCCCACTCGACTCCGCAACCGACACGACAACGCCTCGCGGGCGCAGCCACCCCGCCTTCGACAATCGAGACGTCGACGGCGACCCGTCACCTCCCTCGCGAACGGTAACCCACTCCCGCGAGCACCAAAATCAGTCGAACCTCCGAACGATGCACGACCTCAGCCGCTTACCGCAGGATCCGGGTAGCTAGACGTACGGTCGGCGATCGCAAAGCATGCGTCGCTCTCGCTTGGCGCCGCACATAGCACCCTGCAGCCGGTCTCACCTCCGCTATCGGAACGACGCGTCTGCCTGCCGGCCTCCCGACATGCGGACGCCGAGTGCAGAGCGAAGGGGTACGACGGAGCCGGCAAGCCGACCAGCCGCGAGGGCCCCGCGGCCGAGGCGGCTACATGCGACACCAATGGTCTCAAGCCCCGGATCCTCCGTGGCGAAACGATGTTTGTAGGCCTCCCCGCCGCGCAGGAACCGATACTCCGTCACGCCGTCCTTCAACGCCTCCCTGACCGTGTGCGCGAGGAGCACGGAGCCGACTGATTCGCGTGTCCCCGGATCGCGGCCGGATTGGAAGTGGACTTCGATTCCTCCGAAGCGGAAGCCGTACCACGCGGCAACGGGGCGGCCGTCGAGCTCGAGAAACCAGAGCCGGAGCCAACCCGACTCGAGCGCGCATGCGGCGAACTCGCGATGGAACTGCTCCTGCTCACGGAAGGCGGTCCCTTCGGGCCAGCGCGCTGAATGGAGAGCGAAAAGAGTGTCGAGGTCGGATCCGAGCAGATCAGGGTCCTCGCTTAGCCGATAGCAAAGGTCTCGCTCACGGATGAGCTTACGCTCCTGCCAGGACGTCTTTTTCCGGAAGTGGGCGCTGCGAGACGCCAGGTAGGCCTCCCAGCTAGGCGCGGCCCGGATCAGCGGGTACCCCTCGCGTTGCAGCACAGCGCCTCCGAGGAGCGAAGCCCAGCTCTCCTCCGCGGGCAGATGCTCAGCGAGCAAGAGGTCGCAGTTCGCCGCCGCAATCGCCTGCCGAAGCGCGACGGCGGCGGCAGGCCGATCGGCGGGAGCGCAGACGGGACCGAGTTCGTCGGCGGTGCCATGACCGAAGAAGCGGGCGATCCTGGCCGGACGGTCCCGCCAGATGTGAAGCGGAACGAGCGCGAACCGCTCACCGCCTGCTCGCCGGACGCCGGCGATCACGGGCTTGCCCAGCCCGTAGCGACGCCACCAGAGCGACGCCCACTCCCACGTGGCGAAGACGTTGCGGCTCTGCGCGGCGAGCCTCTGCCAATCGTCAACCACCAGATCGAGATCGTCGAACCATTCGAGCCGATAGCGCGCAGCCGCCCGATGCCTTCGCCCCGCCCGGGCCACGCGCTCGATGTCGACCAGGCGGAGCTCCTGGTGGACGGGCAGGCCGACCGTGGTCGCGCGTCGCTCCGCAGCGGCCGGAAAGCGCTCCTCGGCGAGGGACGGGTGCGGCACCGACCAGAAGTCGAGTCCGCGCACGCCCGCTCGCGCGAGCCGGTCGACCAGCTCCGATTTCCGGCGATTCGTGACCGGAAAGGCGAACGGCGAGCTTCCCGCAGGCAGGCTGTCGAACGGTTGCGGGACGTCTTCCCGAAGCTCCTCGAGAAGCAGCCGGTAGTGCGCGCGACGCCGGGCCGCCACATCCGGTGGGACGCGTGGCACGAGCGAGAGGGTGACGCTCAGGGGCGGCTGCGGGGACCCAAGGCGGAAGTCCTCCTCCGCGCTGTACTCGCCGTCTCGTTCGAACGCCGCCGCCGCGGCTGTCGCGAGCGCCGAGCGGCCGACGAGCCAGAGCGCGTGATTCCGCAAGAGCCCGCCAACCCCGATCCGATGCCTATCGAGGGCGGTCGGCACAGAACCGCGGCGCACGACGAGAGCGGCTCCGTCGGGAAACCCGAATGTCTTGTAGAGGCAGAAGATCGCGAGATCCCCCTCGGAGCCGACCGGGCGGCCGTTATGGGAGGCTAGCCACGCCTGCGCGGCATCCTCGATCAGCAGGAGCCCACGCTCCTCGCAGAAGCGTCGCCAGAAAGCTGCGTCCTGCGGAAACCCGAGGTAATGGATCAGGTAGAGGCCGCGAGTCTTCGCCGTCAAGAGATTCTCGAGCTCGGCTTCGTCGGGCACGAGCGTGTCGCTTGCCTCGTAGAAGCACGGCTTGAGTCCGGCTCGCACCAGCGCCTCGATCTCCGAGCCGTGGTGGTAGGCAGGCGCGAGGATCTCGTCACCCGGAAGCAACCCCAGCGCGCGTACGCCGAGGAAGAGGCCATGACGCGCGCGGGCGAAGAGCGTTACGCCCGGCTCTGCGAGAGGAAACTGTCCGGTGCCAGCCGGTGGGCGAAGATGGGACACAGGCGAGAGTGGCGGCCAGACGTCGAGTCGCCCGCTCATTTCTTAGTGACGGCGGGCCAGCCGCAGGTGGGACAAGCAGCGTCATGGGATGACCGGCTCGGTCGCCAATCGGAATCAACAGCCATGAATGCTCGGTGCCGAGACAGCATGCTTGGATGTTGGCCGAGGCAGCTTCGGCCCCCCGGCGAGCATTTCTCGACGCGAGTGGTGCTAGCGTCAGAGGCAGGCGGGGGTGGGGTCGCAAGGCAGAAACAGTGACCCGGGGGTCCCTTGGGAGCGGCGGCTAGGGAAGGGCACTGAAGAGTGAGACATCCGGGCGAAACCAACCTGTGAAGCCTAGCCCTCGTCCTTTCCACACTGGGCACAGCTGGCTTGCTGCGGTGGTCCCGTCGCAAGCATCTCGCTTTCGGGTCTTTGACGCTGACATCGCCGATACGCTCGCACGCGCGGGCGCTCAGCTCGTGGACGACGAACCGGACGTCGAGATCGGCCCAGTCGAGCGTCTTTCTGGCGAGGCGCCCATTGCCATCTCCAACCTGAGCGTCAGCCAGCCCAGTAGCCGGTCGCGCGTTCACCGGTTCGCAAGCCGCGTGCGCGCGCACGCCGATGTTCGCACTCGTTCTGAGCGAGCCGGGCGGGCGCTGCGTCAGCGCGGTTACTCCCACATCGCGGTGCTCCCCTGGGATCGCGGCCAGGTTCTTCGGCTGCCCAACCTGGCCCGCCCGACGCGCATCGCGCTGGCGGAGCGGTTTCCTTGCCAGGTCGTCCTCGTCGGAAGCCGACACCCTCGCGGCGAGACCGCGTTCGAGCGCGCCGTCACCGACGCCGGGAAACTCGTGGGCTTCACGCTCCGCCCGACCTGGCCTCTGCCCCGGGCCAGCGGCCTCGTCGCGTTGTGCGACGAGAGTGTCCTGCGTGTCGCGACCGGCCCCGGAGGCCGTCAGATCGATGCCCAAACGCATGCGCTCCAGGCTCTCGCCGACGCGTCCCCGCCGGGGCCTGTCGCTCAACGCGTATCCAGGATCCTCGGCGAGGGCCAAATGGGCCTCACACGATGGTCGCTCGAGCTGCGACTGCTCGGTGTTCCAGCGCCGCACTCACTCGACGGCTCGCTAGTTGCAA
>WNGB01009550.1_pt1 | contig 20650 bp, 19 predicted proteins | sample 5400681 | NCBI WGS metagenome assembly WNGB01 (sample SAMN13153367, study PRJNA577476) | soil metagenome | isolation source: 115 cm soil or saprolite under grassland replicate 2 | place: USA:California | collected 2016-06-15
GAGGTGTCGACGGCGACCTCGGTCACCTCGTCCGGCTCATCGGCGGTCTCGCGCTCGGCCGTCTCGGGCTCGGCTTCCTCGACGACGGCCTCGGGTTCTTCGACCGGCTCCTCGGACTCCTCGCCCGACGCCTCCGGCTCAGTCTCCTCGGCTGAGTCCTCGGAGACGACGTCGTTAGGCTCTTCGTCGGGCTCTTCACCGGTTTCGACGTCGGTTTCGACGTCAACCTCGTGGTCGGGCTCGACGACGAGTTCCTCGGAAGGCTCGCCGGCGCTCTCGTCGGCCGCCTCTTCGGGGGTCTCGTCGGCACCCGAGGTCGGTTCCTCGGACTCCTCGGACTCAGCGCTGGCCTCTTCGGCGGTGGCGTCGCTCGGCTCTTCCTCGGACTCGGACTCCTCCGCGCTGGCCTCGTCCTCGGCGATGGCGTCCGCGACCTCATCGTCGGAGTCACCGACGGCGTCCGCAGCGCTCTCGGCCCCGGATTCGGCCTCGGCCTCGGCCTCGGCAGGAGCCTCTTCGACGGACTCGGCCGCGACGACATCCTCGTCAGCCGCGGACTCGTCAGCCGCGGACTCGTCAGCCGCGGACTCGTCAGCCGCGGTCTCGTCAGCCGCGGTCTCGTCAGCCGCGGTCTCCTCGGCCACGACAGCGTCGTCGTCGACCGACTCGTCGGGGGAGGGACTGGGCACGACAGCCTCCTTCGGCCGGCGGCGTTGGGCCAGGACGCGGGGCGGCCTCCGTCTGCGCACGTTCTTAGGCATGGAACAGATGCCGCCTGATCGCCGCGACGTTCGAGAAGATCCGGATGCCGAGCACCACGATGACGCCCGTGGACAGCTGCGCACCGACGCCCAGCTTGTCGCCCAGGAACACGATCGCGGCCGCGATGACCACGTTGCTCAGGAACGACACCACGAACACCTTGTCGTCGAAGATGCCGTCGAGGTAGGCGCGCAACGCACCGAACACGGCATCCAGGGCAGCCACGACCGCGATGGGCAGGTAGGGCTCCAGCCAGAGGGGGACGTCCGGCTGCAGGACGAGCCCGAGGATGATGCCCACGAGCAACCCGATTGCGGCGATCAAGGAGCCACCTGCTTTCCCAATGTCTCGTTGACGGTCGTGTCGACGGCGGCGTCTCGCAAGACCGGCAGCCGAGCGCCCGGAATGACGACGTCGTCCTCATTGTCCATGTGAAACTCGAATCCGAATGTTTGCACGAGACTCAGCCACGTCAACCCGTGGGTGCTGTCGGCGAGTCGCGACTGGAGCGAGCGGGTGTCGCCGATGGCGAGCACCTCGTACGGCGGGCTGATCGGCCGGAAGTTCACGTGGATGGCCACCCCCGAGGTCCGGATCGACGACAGCACGGTGAGCCGCTGGCCATTGATCGAGATCGCCTCGGCGCCGGCGTTCCACAGCCCGTCGACGAGCGTCGCCAGGTCCTCGTCGCGGACCCGGCCGGAGTCGCTCCCGTCCGGCGAGTCGTCGACCTCGATCCGCACGCCCGGCCCGTGTACGGCGGTGAACCCGGTCGGCACCTGGAGCCGGGTCAGCCGGGCCTGGGCAGCCTGCTCGTCGGACACCAGGGCGTCGTACCCCGCCTGGGCCGCGGCCAGTTCGGAGTGCAGCCGGCTCAGCTCGGCCTGCTGCTCCTTGGCCTGGGTGGTGCGGCGGTTGATGTTGTCGATCAGGGCGGCTCGGCTGCTCTGGGTGACTTGCTCGTTGCGGATCGTCTGTACGGCGGCGGTTGTGATCAGGAGCCCGAAGACGGCGACGGCGACCGCCGTACCGCGTCGGATCCGGTGGTCCGAGCCGGGCTCGTCCTGGGCCGCACGACGCTCGGCGACCTGTACGTAGTCGACGTCGAGCGACTGCTGCGTGATCAGCGTCAGCAGCGGCATCGTGACGTGCTCGGGGAGCGTACTCCTAGTGGTCATCGACCGTAGACGCCCTTCGATCGTCGGTGAGGAGCTTGCGCACCTGCCACGCGTACAGCAGTCCGGCCCACCAGTAGAGAGCGATCCCCCAGTACGCGAAGGCCCACCCGAACACCCGGGCCAGCCCCGCCGCGACCCCCTCGCCGTCTCCGAGGAGCAGCAGCGGGAACGCGTAAAGCAGGTTGAAGGTCGCGGCCTTTCCGAGGAAGTGGACCGGTAAGGCACTGTAGCCGCGCTTGCGCAGGAACGGCACCAGGCCCCACAACATCGCGTCGCGCAACGGCAGCAGAAGTGCGATCCACCACGGCACGATGCCACGCAGTGCCAAGCCGACGACCACGGCCATGATGTAGAGGCGGTCGGCGGCCGGGTCGAGTACCTCGCCGAGGGACGAGCGCTGGTTGAGCTTGCGGGCCAGGTAGCCGTCGAGGAAGTCGGTGATGCCGGACAGCATCAGCACGCCCAGCGCCCAGGCGTCCGCCTGCGGGCCCAGGACCAGCCACAGGAAGACCGGGATGAGGCCGAGCCGGGCCAGGCTGAGCAGGTTCGGCAGGGTCCAGACGCGCGTCGTACGCTCTTGGCCCCTCGCCACGGTCCTGCCTCTGCTCTGTCGGTTTCGGTGCGGCCGGTGGCGATGCCCGGCACGATGCGACCGGCCCCCCGACGAACTCACCTTATCCGGCATCCCGTGCACCTTCGCCGTGATGGGCGGCGTCGCGGATCTCTCCCACCAGCTCCTCCAAGACGTCCTCGAGTGTCACCAGACCGAGGACCGTGCCCTCGTCGTCGATGACCCGCGCCATGTGTGCTCCCCGGCGCTGCAAGGACTCCAACGCGTCATGGAGGACATCGTCACGGCGGACGCTGGCGAGAGGCCGGATCCACTTGTCGTCGATGACCCGCTGGCGGCGTTCGGCGTCGGTCTCGAGCGCGTCCTTGATGTGCAGGTAGCCGATCAGGCTGCCGTCGTCGAGCACCGGGAACCGGCTGTACCCGGTCTCCGCACAGCGCTGCTCCACGTCGGCCGCGGTCGCGCCACGAGAGATGGTCGCGAGGGAGTCGAGCGGCATCAGCACCGAGGCCACGGTGTTCTCGGTGAAGCCGAGGGCGCCGGCCAGCCGGTCGTACTCCTCCGACTCCAGCAGGCCCTCACCGTGCGACTCCTCGACCAGCGCGGCGACCTCCTCGCGGGTGAACGTGGAGCTCACCTCGTTGCGGAGCTCCACCCCGATCAGCTTGAGTACGCCGGCCGCGATCGCGTTCACGACCACGATCACCGGCCGCAGCACGATCACGATCGCCCACACCATCGGCCCGAGCACGATCGCGGCCCGGTCCGGCCCGGCCAGGGCGATGTTCTTGGGGATCATCTCGCCGGTGACCACGTGCAGATAGACCACCACGGCCAGCGCGAGGGTGAAGGCGATCGGCTCGAGGAACGAGTGCGGCACGTGGGCCGCGTGCAGCACCGGCTCGATCAGGTGCGAGACCGCGGGCTCGCCGACCGCACCGAGCACCAGCGAGGCGACGGTGATCCCGAGCTGGTTGACGCCGATCACCAGCGAAATGTTCTCCATCGCCTTGATCGTCACCTGAGCCAGCCGCGAGCCCGCCTCCGCCTTCGGCTCCAGCTGAGTCCGGCGTGCCGACACCAGCGCGAACTCCGCTCCCACGAAGAACGCGTTGGCCAGCAGCAGCCCGATCGCCAGGAAAATGGCGCCGAGGTCATTCATCCTCGGCCTCCTCGACCACGGACTCGGCGCGCATGACGACCCGGTCGATGCGCAGGCCGTCCATCCGGTCCACGGTCAGGATGACCCGGAGCACGCCCTCGCCCTCGGGTACGACGACCTCGGCCGTGTCACCGGGCTCGGGGATCCGGCCGAGCTCGCGAAGCACCAGCCCCGCGATCGTGTCGTAGTCCTCGTGCTCGGGCAGGCAGACGCCCGTGGCGTCCTCGACCTCGTCGGGCCGGAGCAACCCGGAGAGCACCCACGAGCCGTCGCGCCGCTGCCGGGCGCTGGAGCCGAGCCGGTCGTGCTCGTCGGAGATGTCGCCGACGATCTCCTCGACGACGTCCTCGAGCGTCACGATGCCGGCCTGGTCGCCGTACTCGTCGAGGACCACGGCCATCTGGAAGCCGTCGTCGCGCAGCAGCGAGAGCAGCGGGTCGAGGCGCAGGGAGTCCGGGACCACGATCGGCTTGACCATGATGTGCTTGATGCGGGTGGTCGCGCGCTCGCGGACCGGCAGCGCGACGGCGTGCTTGACGTGAACTCCACCGACCGCTCCATCAGCTCGGCCGTGTCGGCGTCCAGCGTGCCCTCGTGCGCGGACCGCTGGATCAGCGAGGCCAGCTCGGTGGAGCTCCGGGCCGAGCGGAGCTCCTCCTGCGGCTCGATCCCGAGGCGGCGTACGACGGCGTTGGCGGAGCCGTTCAACAGCCGGATCGGCCAGGCCATCACCGCGGTGAACCCCCGCTGGAAGGCCTGCGTGGCGCGGGCGGTCGGCATCGGCCTGGCGATGGCGAGGTTCTTCGGCACCAGCTCGCCGAAGATCATGGTCAGCACGGTGCCGATGGTGAGACCGACCGCGATCGCGACCCCGTGGACGACCGAGCGGGGTACGCCGACCGCCTCCAGGGGGCCGTCGACGATCGCGGCGATGGCGGGCTCGGCCAGGAAGCCGATGACGAGGTTGGTGATCGTGATGCCGACCTGGGCGCCCGAGAGCTGGGTCGACAGCGATCGCAGCGCCTTCTGTACGCCGACCGCCGCCTGGTCACCCTTCGCAGCCGCGCGGTCGACGGCGCTTCGGTCGACCGTGACGAAGGCGAACTCGGCGGCGACGAACACCCCCGCGGCGAAGATCAGGAGCAGCGAGACCGCGAGCAGGATCCACTCGGTCATCGGTGCTCGGCTCCTGTCGGCACGGAGTCAGAGGGTGCGTCACAGGGCACGGAACATCGTTCGTCCATGGACGAGTTGTCAACTGCCTTATCAGGTGGTCGGGTTGGGCAGAACTCTACCCGGCGCCCTCTCTAGTGTGTGCACCGTGGATCCGGAACTGATCGAGCACGCCCGTGCCGCCCGCGGCTTCATGCCGGACGACGAGGGCCTGCTGCTGCACCGCTCCGCGCTCGCCGCGCTCCCCCACGGCCCGGCCCTCGAGGTCGGCACCTACTGCGGCAAGTCGGCCGTCTACCTGGGTGCCGCGGCGCGCGAGGTGGACGGCACGGTCTTCACCGTCGACCACCATCGCGGGTCGGAGGAGAACCAGGCCGGCTGGGAGCACCACGACCCGAGCGTGGTCGACCCCGAGCTGGGGCTGATGGACACGCTGCCGTTCTTCCGGCGCACCATCGCCCGGGCCGGGCTCGAGGAGCAGGTGATCGCGGTCGTCGGCGCATCGACGACGGTCTCCGCCTTCTGGCGTACGCCGCTGTCGCTGCTGTTCATCGACGGCGGGCACGCCGAGATCCATGCGCAGAACGACTACTCCGGCTGGGCGCACTGGCTGCGCGGCGACGGGCTGCTGGTCATCCACGACGTGTTTCCCGATCCGGCCGACGGCGGGCAGGCGCCGTACCACGTGTATCTGCGGGCGCTCGAGAGCGGCGCCTTCGAGGACGTCGAGACGGTCGGCTCGATGCGGGTGCTGCGGCGTACCTCAGGAGACGCTGGCGACCCGGTCGGCTGACACCTCGGCGCAGCCGCACTCGAGAGCGAGCTCGTCGAAGGGCGCGGCCAGGGTCGCGCCGCGCATGATGTCCGCGCCGGGCGTGGTGTCCGAGAGTGCGTCGGCGGCCAGGATCACCGCCGCGCCCGTGAAGGTGGTGTGCTCCTCGGGCCAGATCGCGTCGTCGGGGTAGACGTAGCCGGTCCAGTAGCCCCCGTCGTCGGCGCGCAGGTGCTGCATGTCGGCGAACAGCACCAGCGCGCGGTCGCGGTCGCCGATCGCGTCGAGCGCCAGCGCCAGCTCGCAGGTCTCCGCACCGGTCACCCAGGGGTTGGTGTCGACGCAGCGGATCCCCAGCGGGGGTACGACGAAGTCGTCCCAGCGGGTCGCGAGCAGCGCCTCGGCCTCACGGCCACGGACGGCACCGCCGAGGACCGGGTAGTACCAGTCCATCGAAAAGGTCGATTTGTCCATAAAATGACTTCTGTGCGCCCGGAGCGCATGACCCAGCCGGCCACCGGTCAGCTCCCACTCCGGCTGCGGCTCGGAGAGCAGCTCGCTCAGTGCGACACCGGCCCGCAGCGACTGGTAGATCGACGACGAGCCGGCGAGCAGCGCCTCCTCGTTGACCAATCCGTCGGCCTGCTTGCTCCACGCGATGCCGCCGAAGGGCAGCTGGAGCGCCACGACCCAGTCGAGACCGCGTCGTACCGTCGGCCAGAGCTCGCGCACGAACGCCAGGTCGCGGCGTACCAGCCAGTGGTGCCACACCCCCACAGCGAGGTACGCCGACATGTTCGTCTCGCCGCTGGCGTCCTCGACCACTCTCCCGACCATCTTCATCGGCCAGGAGCCGTCGTCCCGCTGCGTGGCCACGCACCAACGCAGCGCCCGCTCGGCCGCCTCGACCTGGCCGCCGACGAGCAGGCCCATGGCCGCCTCGACGTGGTTCCACACGTCGGTGTGCCCGCCGACGGTCCACGGGATCGCGCCGTCGGGCTCCTGGGCCGCGGCGATGCTGGCCGCCGTGGCCGCCACCTCTGCCGCGCTCAGGACACCGTGTACCTCGGGGATCTCAGGCCGCATCGGGCTTCGTGAAGTAGAGGACCAGGCTCTTGCCGATGACCGGGTTGAGCACCCGCTCGGCCAGCTGCGTCGCGCGCGGGCGCTTCATGATGTCCCAGACGAGCAGCTTGTGGTAGCCCTTCACGAGCGGGTGCTGGTCGTTGTCGACGCCGACGGCGCACTTGATCCACCAGTACGGCGCGTGCAGGCCGTGGGCGTAGTCCTTGCCGTCGTACTCCAGGCCGGCGTTCTTCAGCTTGCCGATCAGCTCCTTGTCGGAGTAGATCCGAATGTGGCCGCCCGGCACGCTGTGGTAGTCGTCCGACAGCTGCCAGCAGATGACCTCGGGCAGCCAGCGCGGCACCGTCACCGCGATCGTCCCGCCCGAGCGCAGCACCCGCACCAGCTCACTCGCCGTCCGCGAACGGCAGCGCCAGCGCGTCGCCCTCCTTGGTGTCGGCCTCGGCGCCCTCGGGCACCTCGCCGGCCCCCTTCATCGCCGCGAACAGATCGCGTACGCCGGACAGCTCGTCGGCGTCCTGGTCGAAGGCGATCACGTCGGCCCCTCGGCGGTACATCTCGAAGGCATGTCGGCCCGCGCCGCAGCCCATGTCGAGCACCCGTTCCCCCGGCTTCAGCCCGAGTCGGTCGAAGTCAACGGTCAGCACTGAGAAACCTCCTGCGTCGGTACGCCGACCGGGAGTCCGGCCGCCGCGATCACTTCTTCGTACGCCGCGGCCGTGGCCGCCGCCACCGCCCGCCAGCCGAACAGCTCGGAGACCCGCTCGCGTCCCGCCCGACCCATCCGGGCCCGCCGCTCCGGGTCGTCGAGGAGTGCGGCCAGGGCCAGCTCCAGCTCGCCCACGTCGCCGGGCGTGACCAGGTCGGCACACCCACCGTCCGGGCCCACCACCTCGGGGATCGCGCCCGCGCGCGACACCACCAACGGCGTCTCGCACGCCATCAGCTCCGCGGTCGGCAGCGAGAACCCTTCGTAGAGAGACGGCACGCAGGCCACCTCCGCCGAGCCCATCACCTCGACCAGCTCGGCGTCGCTGATCCCATGCACGAACCGCACCGAGTCGCCGATCGCCAGCCGCTCGATCAGCCGCTCGGTGTGCCCGCCCGAACGCGGCCTGCTCACCAGCACGAGCTCGACGTCCCGCTCGGTGCGCAGCTTGGCGAAGGCCTCCAGCAGGGTCGCGATGCCCTTCATCGGCGCGTCGGCACTGGCCATCGCGAGGATCCGGCCGGGCACCCGCGGCGCGGTCGGCGGCACGAACACGTCGTCCACGCCCAGCGGGATCACCTTGATCCGGTCCGGGTCCACCCCGAAGTCGCGCTCGATGTCGCGCCGCGACGACTCCGACACGGTCAGGATCGCCGACAGCCTGCGGGCCACCTTGACCTGCATCCGGAGGAAGCCGTACCACCGGCGCAGCGACAGCTTCTTGCCCAGCTTCCGGGCCACCGCCAGGTCGTGGCGCCGGTCGACGGTGATCGGGTGGTGGATCGTGGTCACCAGCGGTACGCCGGCCTTGGCGATGTCGAGGATGCCGTAGCCCAGCGTCTGGTTGTCGTGTACGACGTCGAAGTCGCCGGCCCGCTCCCGGAAGATCCGGGCCACCCGCTTGCTGAACGTCTTGGGCTCCGGGAAGCCGGCGGTCCACATGGTCAGCACCTCCTCGACATCGACGAGGTCGCGCAGCTCGCCGAGCCGCGGCGTACGGAACGGGTCCGGCTCGCGGTAGAGGTCGAGGCTCGGCACCTTGGTCAGGCGCACGCCCGGGTCGAGCTCCGGGTAGGGCTGCCCGCTGAACACCTCGACCTCGTGACCCAACGCCACGAGCTCCCGGCTCAGGTGCCGGACGTACACGCCCTGACCGCCGCAATGCGGCTTGCTGCGGTACGACAGCAGCGCAACGCGCATGCGGCCACCCCCTCGGTGTCTGGTTACTGCCGGGTACATCTTTCCCTACGGTGGTGAGGGAAGATCAACTGCCTTCGCTGGAGTGCCCGGGGAAGACGTGCGCGGTCGGGTCGATGACGACCGCAGCGTTGTTGACCGCGGTCGCGGCCTCCCCGAAGCCGACCGCGATCAGCCGGACCTTTCCGGGGTACTCGGTGATGTCTCCCGCGGCCAGCACCCGCTTGAAGTTGGTGTGCATCGCCGAGTCGACCACGACGTGCCGCTTCTCCAGCTCGAGGCCCCACTCCTTCATGGCGCCGAGGTCCGCGACGAAGCCCAGCGCCGCGACGACCGCCTGCGCCTTGCGTGTCGTGACCACGCCGGCCTGGGTGATCTCGACCTGCTCGAGTACGCCGTCGCCGATCAGCCCGGTGACCTCCGCCTTGGTGATGATCTCGACGCCGCTGGCCCGGACCGCCTCGACCGTGCGCTCGTGGGCCCGGAACGCGTCGCGCCGGTGCACTAGGGCGACCGACTTTGCCACCGGTTGCAGGTGCAATGCCCAGTCGAAGGCCGAGTCGCCGCCGCCCACGATGACGACGTCCTTCCCGACGTACGGCGCGAAGCTGGGCACGAAGTACTCCATCCCGCGGCCCAGGAACTCCTCGCCCGCCGGCAGCACCCGCGGCGTGAACTTGCCGATGCCCGCGGTGATCAGCACCGCACCGGCCGTCACCGTGGTGCCGTCGTCGAGTCCGACCTCCACGGCGTCGTCCTGCTCGACCAGGGCCTCGACGAGATCGCGGCCCTTCACGGTTGGGAACCCGGCCACGTCGAGGATCTGCTTCTCGGGGTACATCGCGGTGATCTGGCCGCCGAGCTCCGGCAGCGAGTCCACGATGGCGACCCGCAGACCGCGGAAACCCGCGTAGTAGGCAGCGAACAGCCCCGTCGGTCCGGCACCGATGATCAGCAGGTCGGTCTCCACCTCTGCGGTCATACCGGCACTCTAGGAGACATCCGGTCGGGGAAGCGGCTGTCTCAGCCAGCCGGTGGTCCCTACGATGGCGGCGTGGGAGACCTGTGGAGCGAGTTCGAGCATGATCCGCGCGACCCGTCGTACACGTCGCTGCGGGCGTCCGACCGCGACCGCGACGTCGTACTCCGGGTGCTGGGCGACGCGTACGCCGACGGCCGGCTGACCCGCGAGGAGTACGACGACCGCGCCGACTCGGTCGCCTCCGCCCGGACCCTCGGAGAGCTGCCGCAGCTGCTCTCCGACCTGCTGCCGAGCGCCGCGCTGGCGCCGCGGCCGGCGGGCGCCGTCGCGTCGGCCGACTTCCGCACCCAGGCCCTGGAGAAGTACGCCAAGGACCGCCGCGAGGCCGCCTGGACGATGCTCTACGCCACCGGCATCTGCGTGGTCATCTGGCTGGCGACCAGCGGCGTCAACGGCTTCCCCTGGCCGCTCTTCGTGCTCGGCGGCACCGCGCTCAACCTGGGCCGGCTGATGTTCATGAAACAGGACATCGTCAACGACCGCATCCGGACTCTGGAGCGTCGCGCCGAGAAGGCCCGCCGCAAGGAGCTCGAGGGCCCGTCGGAACAGGCCCCGGCGGAACAGGCACCGACGGGCGAGGAGGACTGAGCCTCAAGCCACATCGCGGCGTACGCCGAGGGCCAGGCCGAGGGCCATGAACAGCACGGCGTAGCCCAGCAGGACCAGCCCGCCGTCCCACTGCGAGAGGCCGCCAGAGACCTGGTTCGGCAGGTCGCCGAGTGCCGCGCCGGCCGAGAACGGCAGCCAGCGGCTCAGACTGTCTCCGACCAGCTGCCCCACCAGGCCCTCGACCAGCGCCAGCCAGGCCAGGGCCGCGCCCACCGCGGCGGTGAGGTTGCGGACCAGGGCCCCGAGCCCGACGCCGATCGCGGCGAACGAGGCGTTCCACAGGATCCCGCCGGTCGCGGTGCGCCACAGGTCGCCGTCGGACCAGGTCATCGCGTCGCCCGAGCTCGTGAGCCAGATCGCGGTGATGACCAGCGCGGACGCCGTACTCACCAGGCCGAAGGCCAGGCCGCCGAAGGTGTAGACGGCGAGCTTGGCGGCGACCACACGTGACCGGTCGGGGGTGGTCAGGTAGGCGTCGGTGATGGTCCGGTGGCGGTACTCGCCGGCGACCGCCATGATGCCGAGCATCAGCGGGAAGAGCGCCGTGAGCCCCACGTGGGCCACTGCGCCGGCCGCGACGTCCTCGGTGCCGTCGCGGTTCGAGAGCAGTCCGGCGGCGCCGATCAGGACCACAAGCTGGGCGGCTGCAAGCAGCACCCAGGGGCTTCGGATCGTGCGCAGCTTCAACAGCTCGGTGGCCATCAGGGTCGTCATGGTCGTCTCCTCTGTGGATAGGTCGGTGGGCTGCTCAGCGTCCGAGTACGGCGTGGGGCTCGTCGCGGGTCAGCCGCAGGAAGGCAGACTCGAGCTCGGCGGCGCTGCTGGCGAGCTCGCCCAGGGATCCGTCGAAGCGCAGCCGACCGCGGTGCACGATGACCACGTGGTCGACCGTCTGCGCCACCTCGGACAGGACATGGCTGGATACGACCACGGTCCGGCCCTCCTCGGCCAGGTCCACCAGCAGGCCGCGCAGCCACGCCATACCCGCCGGGTCCAGACCGTTCGCCGGCTCGTCCAGCACCAGCACCTCCGGGTCGCCGAGCATCGCGGTAGCGAGCGCGAGCCGCTGACGCATCCCCAGGGAGTAGCCGCGGACCCGGCGACTCGCCGCGTCGGTGAGGCCGACCAGGTCGAGCACCTCGTCGACCCGGCGGGCCGGCAGCCCCGCGGCGTACGCCGAGACGCGCAGCTGGTCGCGCCCGCGCCGGCCGGGATGGAAGCCGGCCGCCTCCAGCACCGCACCCACCGTCCGCCGCGGCTCGGCGAGCCGACGGTAGGGCTGCCCTCCGATCAGGGCCTGGCCGGCACTCGGCCGCACCAGGCCGAGCAGCATCCGCAACGTGGTGGTCTTGCCGGCGCCGTTGGGGCCGAGGAACCCCGTGACCCGTCCCGCCGGTACGTCGAAGTCCAGGTCGTCGACGGCCACGACGGGCCCGAAGTGCTTGCTCAGTCCCCGGATGGAGACCTCGGCGGAACTCGACATGGCACAACCTCTCGGTGACGGGACTCGGTTGCCTCCACTGTCCTGGCTCCGGCCGACCGTGGTCGTCCCCCTGTTGCGGGATCTTCGGCGTACCGCGGCGGCGGTAGCCGCAGTACGGCGGCCGCACGACGCCGACCCGGGCCGGTACGCCTACCGTGGTGACATGACGCACCTGGACCGCTGGCGGGACCTGGTCGTACGCCGGCCGCACGCCGACGCGGCGATGGCCTGCGTCGTCCTCGGCGCCACCCTGGTCACTACCGCCGCCGGCCCGGACGGGGCCCGGCTGTCCGCGGCGGGGCTGGTCACGGCCGCCGTCGCGTGCGGCGTGCTGGTCTTGCGGCGGTCCCACCCGGTCGTGGTGCTCGCCGTCAGCGCGGTGGCGGCGGAGGCCTACCTGGTCCTGCTCGGCGGCCGGCACGGCGCCATGGTGCTGGCCGCACCGCTGATCGCCCTCTACACCGTTGCGGAGACGACCACGCGCCGGCGCGCCCTGCTGATCGGCGTACTCGTGGTGCTGGCGCTCGGCGGGCTGCACACGCTCGGTCGGCCGGCGTCCTGGCTCGGCGCCGAGAACGTCGCGCTCGCGGCCCTCGGCGGCCTGGCGGTGGCCGCCGGCGACTCGTCGCGGAACCGCCGCGCCTACCTCGCCGAGGTCGAGGCCCGAGCCCGGCAGGCCGAGGCGGATCGCGCGGCCGAGGCGGCGCGACTGGTCACCGAGGAGCGGCTGCGAATCGCGCGCGACCTGCACGATGCGGTCGGACACCAGCTCGCCCTCATCTACGTTCAGGCGGGCGTCGGCAGCCACGTCCTGCCCGACCGGACCGACCAGGCCGGCGAGGCCCTTGACCACATCCGCACCGCCAGCAAGACCGCACTCGCAGAGCTCAGCGACACCGTGTTGCTGCTGCGAAGGCCAGGCGAGTCGACGCCGACCGGGCCGGTGGCCGGGCTGGCCGGTCTCGACGACCTTGTCGACACGTTCCGCCGCTCGGGTCTACACATCACCCACCACGTCGAAGGCGAGGCCCGACCGATCGCCGCCGCCGCAGACTCGACGGCCTACCGCGTCGTACAGGAGGCGCTGACGAACGTCTGCAAGCATGCCGGCCCGACCGAGGTCGACGTCACCCTCGAGTACGACGACACCCGGTTGCTGGTCGTCGTCGACAACCGTCCGTCCGGGCGTCCACCGGTCGGCGGGCCCGGCGACGCGGGACACGCGCTGGGCATCGTCGGGATGCGCGAGCGAGTCACCGCGATCGGCGGCACCCTCCGGGCCGGGCCGCGGCCGGACGGCGGGTTCCGGGTGAGCGCGGCGCTGCCGCTGACCGCGGCGGCGGTCCCATGACGATCCGGGTGCTGCTCGCCGACGACCAACCGCTGGTGCGGAGTGGGTTCGCGGTGTTCATCGACTCGGCGCCCGACCTCGAGGTGGTCGGCCAGGCGGCCACCGGGCGCGAGGCGGTCGAGCTGGCGCGAACGGCCGGCCCGGACGTCGTGGTGATGGACATCCGAATGCCCGACCTGGACGGGCTGGAGGCCACCCGGCTGATCACGACCGACCCCGATCTGGCCGGAGTGAGGGTGCTGGTACTGACCACCTTCGAGGTGGACGAGTATGTCTTCCGAGCGCTGCGCGCCGGGGCCAGCGGCTTCCTGGGCAAGAGCGCGGAGATCGACGACCTGCTCGACGCCATCCGCACCGTGCATCGAGGAGACTCGCTGCTGTCTCCGGCCGCCACCCGCGCCCTCGTCGCGCGGTTCCTCGCCCTCCCGGACACCCGGCCACGCCGCTCCGACGCGCTGGCCGTGCTCACCGAGCGTGAACGCGAGGTCGTGGCGCTGGTCGCGGCCGGGCTTTCCAACGACGAGATCGCGGCCCGGCTCGTGGTCAGCCCCCACACCGCCAAGACCCACGTGAACCGGGCGATGACCAAGCTCGGGGCCCACGATCGGGCCCAGCTGGTCATCCACGCCTACGAGAGCGGGCTGGTCCACGCGTCGGCGCCGCTCGCCGACCACCCTCTCGACGATGACGCGAGCCGGGGCCGTACGGCGCCGTGAGAGGTCAGGCGTCCCAGCCGTCTGGCCGGCGCTTCTTCGGCAGCTTGGCGACCACCAGACGGTAGGACTCGTCGACCGCCTCCAGCAGCTCGTCGTCGGGAATCTCGCCACCGAACGCGAGGTCGTTCCACCCGGAGCGGCCGATGTAGGCCATCACCGACGCGGCGCCCGGGTAGCGCAGCAGCCACTCGTCGGCCGCCTCCCGGGACGCGCCCCCTTTGACCCCCACTCCCCCGGACCCGAGGAACGCGAAGATCTTCGCGGCCGATCCCTCGCCCACCTTGATCACCGGATGGTCGTGGCCCCACGGGTTGTCGGACCAGGCCCCAGGCTTGGCCAGGCAGTGCGCCAGCATGGTGGCGACGTCCACGTCACCACCCGCACCCGAGTACGACGGGCCTCACTTGGTCGCCGAGGCTCACTTGGTCGCTTCCATCATCTGGCGCAGCTCGCGCTTCAGCTCCGAGATCTCGTCCCGGAGCCGGGCGGCGACCTCGAACTGCAGCTCCGCCGCGGCGTGGTGCATCTGCTCGGTCAGCTCCTGGACCAGCTGGGCCAGGTCCGAGCTGGGCAGCCCGGCGATCTCCACGGTGTGCTTGCCGACGTCCATCCGCGACAGCCCGGGCACCGGTGCGGTCTTGCGGCCCTTGCCCTCGCCCTGCTGCCACGACGCGAGGAGCTCCTGGGTGGTCTCGTCCTCACGCGCCAGCATCTCGGTGATGTCGGCGATCTTCTTGCGCAGCGGCTGCGGGTCGACGCCATTGGCCTCGTTGTAGGCGACCTGCTTGGCCCGGCGCCGGTTGGTCTCGTCGATGGCGGACTCCATCGAGGGGGTGATCTTGTCGGCGTACATGTGCACCTGGCCGGACACGTTTCGCGCCGCCCGACCGATCGTCTGGATCAGTGACTTGTCCGAGCGCAGGAAGCCCTCCTTGTCGGCGTCGAGGATCGCCACCAGTGACACCTCGGGCAGGTCGAGGCCCTCGCGGAGCAGGTTGATGCCGACCAGGACGTCGAACTCTCCCAGCCGGAGCTCGCGCAGCAGCTCGATGCGCCGGAGCGTGTCGACCTCGGAGTGGAGGTACTGGGTTCGGATCCCGGCGTCGAGGAGGTAGTCGGTGAGGTCCTCCGACATCTTCTTGGTCAGCGTGGTGACCAGCACCCGCTCGTTCTTCTCGGTGCGCGCCCCGATCTCGTGGATCAGGTCGTCGATCTGGCCCTTGGTCGGCTTGACGATGACCTCGGGGTCGACCAGGCCGGTCGGCCGGATGATCTGCTCGACGACGTCGCCGCCGACCTTGTCCAGCTCGTAGTTGCCCGGCGTTGCCGAGAGGTAGATGGTCTGGCCGATCCGGTCCAGGAACTCCTCCCACCTCAGCGGCCGGTTGTCCATCGCGCTCGGCAGCCGGAACCCGTGCTCGACCAGGTTGCGCTTGCGGGACATGTCGCCCTCGTACATGCCGCCGATCTGCGGTACGGCGACGTGCGACTCGTCGACGACCAGCACGAAGTCCTCGGGGAAGTAGTCGAGCAGACAGTTCGGCGCCGACCCTCGGGTGCGGCCGTCGATGTGCATCGAGTAGTTCTCGATCCCCGAGCAGGACCCGACCTGGCGCATCATCTCCACGTCGTACGTCGTCCGCATCCTCAGCCGCTGGGCCTCCAGCATCTTGCCCTGCCGCTCGAACGTGGCGAGCTGGTCCTCCAGCTCGGTTTCGATGCCCCGGATCGCGCGTTCCATGCGTTCCGGCCCCGCGACGTAGTGGGTCGCGGGGAACACGTGGAGCTCGGTGTCCTCGGTGACCACCTCACCGGTCACCGGATGCAGCGTCATCAGCCGCTCGATCTCGTCGCCGAAGAACTCCACCCGCACGGCGAGCTCCTCGTAGACCGGGAACACCTCGAGCGTGTCACCACGCACCCGGAAGGTGCCGCGGGTGAAGCTCATGTCGTTGCGGGTGTACTGGATCTCGACCAGGCGGCGCAGGATCGAGTCGCGGTCGTGCTCCTCGCCGACCTTCAGCCGGATCATCCGGTCGACGTACTCCTGCGGGGTGCCGAGACCGTAGATGCACGACACCGTCGACACCACGATCACGTCGCGCCGGGTCAGCAGCGAGTTGGTCGCGGAGTGCCGCAGCCGCTCGACCTCCTCGTTGATCGAGGAGTCCTTCTCGATGTAGGTGTCCGTCTGCGGGACGTACGCCTCGGGCTGGTAGTAGTCGTAGTAGCTGACGAAGTACTCCACCGCGTTCTGGGGGAACAGCTGCCGCAGCTCGTTGGCGAACTGCGCGGCCAGCGTCTTGTTGGGCTGCAACACCAGCAGCGGCCGCTGGATCTGCTCGGCCACCCAGGCCACCGTCGCGGTCTTGCCGGTGCCCGTCGCGCCCAGGAGTACGACGTCCTGCACCCCGTCGTTCAGCCGCTTGGTGATCTCCGCGATCGCGGACGGCTGGTCACCCGACGGCTCGAAGTCGGACACCACCTTGAACGGCGCCACACGGCGCTCGAGATCGGTCACGGGTCGCATGCGGCAAGCCTAGACGGGGCCATGGACAGTCCTCGTCGGGTCACGGACCGGTGGCCGATCGGCTGCCGACAGGTGGCCCCACCGGGCCATTCTGGCCCCAGGTTGTGTCATTTCCGGGCCCGCCGGGCACCCAACGGGGGTACACCTCGTACAGGCCTCACCTCTCGGGGCTGTCCCTCCCAGCCCCACATGAGGTGCCTCGTGTCCAGGTCAACGTCGCAGTTCGTCCTTCTTCGCTCACTACTGGCCGTCGCGCTCGCCCTGCTCGGGCTGGCCGCGGTCTCTCCGACGGCCCAGGCCGATCCGGTGCCACTCACCCTCACCATCACGCCGTCGTCGACGAACGTGCCGTCCGGCTCGTCGCTGACCTACGCGCTCCATGTGAGCAACACCGGTGGCGCGCAGCTCGACGACGTCGTACTCAACGCGCAGATGAACGGGCTCACCGGCATCATCTTGACCAGCACCGTGGGCGCCTGCGACGAGTCCGACAACCTGGTCACCTGCGAGGCGGGGTCGCTGGAGGGCTTCAGTTCCTGGGACGTCACGATCCGCGGCACCGTCACTGCCGCGAACGGCACGACGCTGCACAACGGCGCCACGGTCAGCGCGACCCACTCGAGCAACACCGACACCGCCTCGGCGTACGCCGACGTGCTGGTGACCAATGCCGTCACCCAGCCGTTGCCGGACCTCAAGGTCAGCGTGCAAGGCCCGACCTCGATCGGTGAGGGGCAGGACGCGACGTTCCAGCTCACCGTCAACAACATCGGCACCGCCAACGCCGTCGACGTCCGCGTGGTCAACACGCTGCCGTCCGGCTTCAGCTTCGTGAGCGCGGTCGGGAACAGCCTGTTCGTCTGCTCGAACACGCCGCCGCTGACGGTCACCTGCACGGGCGGCCGGGTGAACATGGGCGCGAACGCGACGATCACGATCGTGGCCACCGCCGGCTTCGGCTACGACTCCGCCACCGACCCGCCGCTCAAGGACACCGCCGTCGTCGACCCGTACGACGAGATCGACGAGCTGGACGAGCTCAACAACACCGGCTCGCTGCAGTCCCAGCCGGTGCAGCCGCCCGCCCAGCAGGGTCTGACGATCGCGATGACCGACGCGCCCAACCCGGTGCGTCCCGGCCAGCTGCTGACCTACTCGATCCACATCGCGAACATCGCCGCCACGCGGGCGGACAGCATCGCCATGGTCGACACCACCCAGGGCCTGCAGGCCTCGAGCATCACCGCGACGACGACCAAGGGCGTCTGCACGGTCAGCGCGCCCAAGGTCACCTGCACCCAGAAGAGCCCGACGCTGCGCCTCGACCCGGGCGAGACGATCGACATCACGATCACCGGCCGGGTCGTCAACGCCGCCGGCAGCCTGATCACCAACACGGCGACGGTCACCGGCAACATCAAGAACAAGGGCGTGACCAACACCGCAAAGACCACGACCACGGTCAACCCGGGTGTCGACCTGTCAGTCGTGCAGCACGCCGTGGTCAACCACAACGACAACGCGCCGGCCCTCCCGGACGCGTTCCGGGCCTGGGACGACTACGACTACGAGATCTCGATCGGCAACAGCGGGCTCGACGACGCCACCGACGTGGTCGTCCGTGAGCTGCTGGCCCCCGGCGTCACGCTCAAGTCGTACGTCGCCCCCGGCGGCGTGGTCTGCGGCCAGTCCGGGCTCGTGGTGACGTGCACCGGGCTCGCGGTGGCCGGCTCGATCAGCTCCGGACTGCCCGGCGGCACGGTCGAGAAGATCACCCTCACCGTGATCGCTCCGCCGACCACCGGCGTCATCGACGCCACGGTCACCGTCGACCCGAACAACGCCATCTTCGAGAGCGACGAGACCAACAACACCTGGACCGCATCGGCCCGGATCGACACCGGCATCGACCTGACCGTCACCAAGGCGAGCGAGCCGAAGGTGGCCCCGAGCGGCACGCTGATCTACACGATCACGGCCAGCAACATCGGCACCCAGGACGCCACCGGAGTCGTCGTACACGACACCTTGCCGGCGGGCACCCGGTTCCGCGAGGTCGTGGGCGACCACAACTTCACCTGCCACCACAACGGCGCCGCCACCGGCGGGATCATCGAGTGTGCCGGCGGCACCCTGCGTGGCACGCACGACCACACGCTGGCCCCTGACCAGGCCACGATCACGGTGACGCTCTTCGCGCCGGCCGCGCCCGGCTTCATCAAGAACCAGGTCCGGATCGACCCCGACGGTCAGATCGACGAGATCCTCGAGGACAACAACATCAACACGTTGATCACCGAGATCGTCATCGACGGCGGCTGCTGCGTCTATCACGAGTTCACGATCGACAAGTCGCAGGTCTCCCCCGCGGCTGACGTCGCTCCGCACGGCATCGTGGAGTACGACCTGGTCGTGAAGAACCATGGCAGCGACGTCGCGTTCGACGTCGTGGTCGAGGACCATCTGCCCGACGGGATGGTCTTCCGCTCCGCCGAGGACACCCTGCCCGGCACCGGCGCGTTCACGTGCCAGCCGGCCGGCCAGGTGATCCGCTGCACCGGCGGCACCCTCGACGGCTCGATCGGCCAGACCGCCCTCGCGGGTGACCAGACGCGCACGATCCACGTGAACGCGTTCGCCCCCGACCAGCCGGGCAGCTACATCAACCAGGCGATCATCGACCCGGACAACACCGATCCCGAGTCCAACGAGACCAACAACCAGGACTCCGTGACCACGGTCGTGGCCCTGGGCGGTGGCGGCTCCTACATCGACCTGAAGGCCGACAGCAGCCAGAGCTCGCCGGTCGACGGAGGCGGCAACCCGACCGACGTCGTACCCAGTGGCACGCTGCAGTACCGGCTCAAGGTCGAGAACGTGGGTACGGCGGTCGCGTTCAACGTGACGGTCCAGGACACGATCCCGCAGGGCGCGGTGTTCCGGTCGGCCAAGGACACGGCGGTCGGCGAGGGCGCGTTCACCTGCAGCCAGTCCGGCGGCGTCATCACCTGCGCCGGCGGCACCCTGGACGGCTCGAACAACGACACCCCGGCGGCCGGCGACAACGTCCGCACGATCGTGGTCGACCTGTTCGCCCCCACCCAGCCGGGTGACTACACCAACCAGGTCACGATCGACCCCGACGAGGTCATCGCCGAGAACGACGAGACCAACAACTCCGACCAGACGGTGACGAGGGTCCGGCTCAGCGGCGGTGGCAACTACACCGATCTCAAAGTGCAGGGCATCACGCACAGCATCGCCGTGCCCGAGCCGGAGCAGCCGTACAGCTACACGGTCACGATCGAGAACACCGGCACCGATCCGGCGTACAACGTGAGCCTGCGCAACGTCCTCGACCCAGAGGTCACGTTCGTCAAGGTCACCACCACGGCGGCCGGCTCCAACGACCTGAGCTGCACGGAGAGCGGCGGCGTGGTCACCTGTGACGGCGGCGTACTCGACGGCTCGAACGACCTCGACCCGACCTTCGACAGCACGGCCGAGATCACGATCACGGTCAAGGCCCCGCGCGAGCAGGACTACACCTACCCGCTGCAGAGCCGGGTCGACCCGGGCAACACCACGCCGGAGTCCAACGAGGCCAACAACACCGACTTCGAGGACGTTCAGGTGAAGGCGGTGCTCGACCTGACCTCGACCATCACGTCCACGGGCACGAAGGGCAGCAACGGCGACGTGACCTTCCATGCGATCCGGGCCGACGGCTTCATGGCGATGGACGACGTCACCATCGTGGCCGAACTCCCGGTCGGGACGATCCCGCTGAACGTGAAGCCGGCGAACCTGTGGACCTGCCAGATCGAGGAGAACCCGATCAACAAGGTCACCTGCCACGGTCCGCTGGCTGCTGGCGACGACCTGACCTTCTCGGTGACGACCTATGTCACCGGCGACGGGGGCGTCGCCAACGCCTACATCGATCCAGCGAACGAGTTCATAGAGAAGGACGAGACCAACAACGCCAGCCACGGCTGACGTCGGCGTCGGAGCTCGGGAGCCCGAGATGAAGACACGACTACGTCAGGCACGGCCGGCGGTGCTCGCGATGGCCTTCGTACTGGCCGTCCTGATCGGCCTCCCGGCGCTGGGGACCAACCTCAACGCCGGGCGGGCACCAGTGACCGACGGGCCGGCGGACAACCAGCTGCCCTCGCCGGACCCGGACTGCTCGACCGACATCGCCCGCCGCCTGATCGCGGGTGGCGACGGGGTGGCGGACGGCGCCAAGGACTCCGACGAGGAGCTGTCGACCAAGACCGACCGCTACTCCGACGTACTGCTCAAG
>WNGB01012341.1_pt1 | contig 20639 bp, 11 predicted proteins | sample 5400681 | NCBI WGS metagenome assembly WNGB01 (sample SAMN13153367, study PRJNA577476) | soil metagenome | isolation source: 115 cm soil or saprolite under grassland replicate 2 | place: USA:California | collected 2016-06-15
TGTCGGGCGCGGTCCTGGTGCCGGGCGCGGCGCTGGTGGAGGCGGTGATCCGGGCGGGGGATGAGCTCGGCTGCGGCCGCATCGCCGACCTGACCATGCACGCCCCAATGGTGCTGCCCCGCCGCGGTGAGATCCAGGTCCAGATCGTGGTCGGCGGTCCTGACGAGTCAGGAGCCCGGCCGGTGACGGTCCACGCACGCCCAGTCGGCCGCGCCGGGGACGACAGCGGCATGTGGACCCAGCACGCGACCGGCACGCTCCTCCCGCCCACCGCGGTGACCGCCGACCTGGCGGCGTGGCCTCCACCAGGGGCGCAACCGGTCGCCCTGGACCGCTTCTACGCCGCGATGGCCGAGCGCGGCTATGACTTCGGGCCGACTTTCCGGTGTGTGCGGGCGGCCTGGCTCCGGAACGAGGAAGTGTTCGCCGAAGTGGCCCTGCCCGACCAGGCCCCGGCGGATGCGGACCGGTTCGGCCTGCACCCAGCGCTGCTCGATGCGGCGTTGCAGGCCACTTCCCTGCGGCCGGATGCGGACGACAGCCGCACGGTGGCGCCGTTTTCCTGGCAGGGCGTCTGCCTGCGCGCGGCCGGGGCCACCGCGCTGCGGGTCCGGCTGACCGCGGTCGGTCCGGAAACGGTCGCGGTGCTGCTCGCCGACGCCCTTGGCGCCCCAGTGGCCTCGATCGAGTCGGTGACGCTGCGGCCAGTGACCGCCGCGACCATGGCCCCGGCGGTCCACAACTGGCTGTTCCGGCTCGAGTGGAACGCGGTACCGGTCGCCGCGCACCAGAACCAGGACCTGGCCTTGTGGCTGGTGGCGGACGACGACGCCGGTCATGCGGCGGCGGCATTGGCCGGGGCCGGTGTCCACGCGCGCCCCCTGGCCGAACTAGCCACCCTGCCGCGCCAGCAGGCAATCGACGCGATCCTCGCGCCCGTCGGGCGGGCCGAAGCCTTGGTCGAGGGTGCCGTCGAGGAAGCCCTCACCAAGGGGGCTGTCGAGGCCGCCGTAGGCGGCATCCTGGCCCGGCTGCAGGACTGGCTCGCCGATGATCGTCTGGCCGATACCCGATTCGTCGTGCTCACCCGCGCGGCGGTGGCTGTTGACTCCAGGGAGGATGTCCTCGACCTGCCGGGTGCAGCCGTCTGGGGCCTGGTGCGGTCGGCCCAGTCGGAGCATCCCGGCCGCATCGTGCTGGCCGACCTGGACGCGCACCCAGCGTCCTGGTCGGCCCTGCCCGGCGCGGTCCGCTCCGGTGAGCCGCAGGTAGCTCTGCGCCAGGGCACCGCGTTCGCGCCCCGCCTGGTGCGCCTGCGCCCCGACGACGGGCTGGTCATCCCGGACGCGGCGCCCTGGCGGCTGGATATCACGGACCAGGGCACGGCGAACGACCTCGCGCTGGTCCCCCACCCGGCCGCGGTGGCGCTACTGGAGCACGAACAGGTCCGCCTGGAGGTCAGGGCGGCCGGGCTGGCCTTCCCCGACCACCCCGGCACGCATGACGCGCATCCCGGCCTGCCCGGGGCCCTGGGCGACAGCGTGGCCGGTGTCGTCATCGAGGCCGGTCCCGGCGTGACCGCGCTGGCGGTCGGCGACCGGGTCATGGGCCTGGCGCCGGGCGGCGTCGGGCCGCTGGCCGTGGCCGACGCCCGGCTGCTGATCCCGATACCGCCGGGCTGGTCCTACGCGCAGGCCGCCTCGGCGCCCGGGCACTTCCTGACCGCGCACTGCCGGGCTGCCGACGCAGGGCCGGAACGCATCCAGCAGATACCGGCCCAGCTGGGCCCGCTCTTCGAGACCGGCGTCCTGCGCCCGCCGCCGATCACCGCCTGGGACGTGCGGCACGCCCGTGAAGCGGTCCGCTTCATGGACAAGGTCCGCTTCGCGGGGAAGCGGGGCCAGGCCAGGAAGGCCGTCCTCATCCTGCCGCGCCGCTGGGAACCCGACGGTACGGTACTGATCACCGGCGGCACCGGCGAGCTCGGCGGCCTGCTGGCCCGGCACCTGGCCGCCGAGCACGGCGTCCGCCACCTGCTGCTGGTCAGCCGGAGCGGACCGGACGCCGAGGGCGCCCGCCAGCTGTGCGACGACCTGGCCGGGCTGGGGGCCCAGGTCACCGTCGCCGCCTGCGACGTTGGTGACCGTAACGCGCTGGCCGGGCTGATCGCCGCCGTCCCTGAGCAGCATCCGCTGACGGCCGTGGTGCACGCCGCGGGAGCCCTCGACGACGGCGCGCTGGAGTCCCTGACCCTCGGTCGGCTGCGGACGGTGCTGCGCCCAAAGGCGGACGCGGCCTGGCACCTGCACGAGCTGACCCGGCACACCGATCTCGCCGACTTCGTCCTGTTCTCCGCGGCGGCGGGCGTATTCGGCAGCCCCGGCCAGGCCGGCTACGCGGCAGCCAACACCTTCCTCGACGGCCTGGCCCGGTACCGCCGGCTCCAGGGGCTGCCCGCGACCTCGCTGGCGTGGGGACTGTGGGCCCAGGCCAGTGCCCTGACCGGGCACCTGGATGACGCCTACGTGGCCAGGACGCAGCGGTCCGGGGTCCTGGCGCTGTCGAGCGCGGACGGCCTAGCGCTGTTCGATGCCGGGCTCGCATCGCGCCGGGATCAGCTCGTACCGGTCCGGCTGGACCCCAAGCTGCTGCGCTACCAGGACCCGGACGAGATCCCGCCTCTGCTGCGGACCCTGTACCGCGGGCCCGCCCGGCGGGTGGCCGATCAGGCCGAGGTCAGCGGGGTGCGCGAGCTGCGGCAGCGCCTCATCCGGCTGCCCGCCGAGCGTCAGGCGCTGCTGCTCGACTTCATCTGCACGAGCGCTGCCGCCGTGCTCGGGCACGACGACACCGGCTGGGTGGACGCCGACCGCGCCTTCCGTGACCTGGGCTTCGATTCGCTCACCGCCGTCGAACTGCGCAACCAGCTGAACGCCGTCACCGGGCTCAGGCTGCCCGCCACCCTGGTCTTCGACCATCCGACCCCGGCCGGCCTGGCCGCTCATCTCTGCGCTGAGCTGGCTGGCGACGCCGCCGAACGGGGTTCCAGGCCGATGACGCCAACCCGGTCCGGCGAGATGCCCGAGAAAATGATCGCGATCGTCGGGATGGCGTGCCGTTTCCCCGGCCGCGTCCGCTCACCGGAGGATCTGTGGGAGCTGCTCGCCTCGGCGACCGACGCCATCGCCGGCTTCCCCACCGACCGCGGCTGGGATCTGGACGGGCTGTATGACCGGCTGCCGGCCGAGCCCGGCATTTCCCGAACCCGCGAGGGCGGCTTCCTCTACGACATGGCCGAGTTCGACGCCGGCTTCTTCGGGATCGGCCCGAATGAGGCCCTGGCCATGGACCCGCAGCACCGGCTGCTGCTGGAGATCGCGTGGGAGGCGTTCGAGCAGGCCGGGATAGATCCGCAGTCCGTGCGAGGCAGCCAGACCGGAGTGTTCGCGGGTCTGTCGATGAACGACTACCTGCATCGCGTGCTCGACGGCCCGGAGGCACTCACGGCCCACCTGAGCAGCGGCAACGGAGTAAGCTTCGTGTCCGGCCGGATCGCCTACACGTTTGGGCTCGAAGGCCCCACGGTGACGGTGGACACGGCCTGCTCCTCCTCGCTGGTGGCGCTCCATATGGCGGCCCAGTCACTGCGGGCCGGGGAATGCTCGCTGGCCCTGGCCGGCGGTGTGACGGTGATGTCGTCGCCCCTGCTCTTCCCTGACTTCGCCCGGCAGCGTGGGCTCGCCGGAGACGGGCGGTGCAAGTCGTTCGCCGCCGCCGCGGACGGGACCGGGTTCTCCGAAGGTGCCGGACTGCTGTTGCTCGAGCGGTTGCCGGATGCCCGCCGGCACGGCCACCAGGTACTGGCGGTCGTCCGCGGCTCGGCGATCAACTCCGACGGCGCCTCCAACGGTTTGACGGCACCCAACGGGCCGGCCCAGCAGCGGGTGATCCGGCAGGCGCTCGCCAACGCGGGGATCGATGCCAGTGATGTCGACGCGGTCGAGGCGCACGGCACCGGCACCAGGCTCGGGGATCCCATCGAGGCGCAGGCGGTGCTGGCCACCTATGGCCAGGACCGGTCGGCCGGCCACCCGCTGTGGCTGGGGTCGGTCAAGTCCAACCTCGGCCACACCCAGGCCGCCGCCGGTGTCGCCGGGGTGATGAAGATGGTGCTGGCGATGCGGCACGGGAGATTGCCGGCGAGCCTGTACATCGACGAGCCGACCCCGCACGTCGACTGGTCCGCTGGCGCGGTCAAGTTGCTCCGCGAGGCTGTGTCGTGGCCCGGGACTGGACAGCCGCGCCGGGCCGGGGTGTCCTCGTTCGGCGTCAGCGGCACCAATGCCCATGTCGTCCTCGAGCAGCCACCGGCCGACGAAGCCCATCCGGCGGCCGAGTTCCCCGAGCCTCCCGACCTCCCCGAGCCCGCCGAGCCCGCCGGGGACCGCATACTGCCCTGGGTCCTGTCGGCGCGGACCGAACAGGGACTGCGGGCGCAGGCCGGGGCGCTGCTCGCGCACCTGGCGGAGCACCCCGCCCAGGCGCCGGTCGACACCGCCTACTCCCTCGCCACCCGGCGCTCGATGCTGGAACACCGAGCGGTGATCGTCGGCGCGGGTCACGACCTGCGGGCCGGGCTGCAGGCGCTGGCCGCCGGAACCCTGGCGGCCGGGCTGGTCCAGGGCCGCTCGGCGGCGCGCCGGGACCGCAAGGTGGTGCTGGTTTTCCCGGGACAGGGCTCGGAGTGGGTGGGAATGGGTGTCCAGCTGCTGGAGGACTGTCCCGAGTTCGCGAGAAGCATGGCCGAGTGCGCCGAGGCATTGGCGAGTTATGTGAACTGGTCACTGTTCGATGTGCTTCGTGGGGTTGCGGGCGCACCGCCGTTGGACCGGGTGGATGTGGTGCAGCCAGCATTGTTTGCGGTGATGGTGTCGCTGGCCCGGGTGTGGCGCGCCCATGGGCTGAAGCCCGCTGCGGTACTGGGACACTCTCAGGGCGAGATCGCGGCGGCGTGTGTGGCGGGCAAGCTGTCGTTGGACGACAGTGCCCGGGTGGTCGCCCTACGTAGCCGGTTGGTCCAGGAGCGGTTGTCGGGGCGGGGTGCGATGTTGGCGGTGATGGCGCCGGCCGACGAGGTCCGTTCAATGGTGGCGGACCTGGCCGACCGGGTATCGATCGCGGCGATGAATGGGCCGAGGTCGGTGACGGTGTCGGGCGAGCCGGACGCGCTGGCGGAGTTGGAACGCCGGTTGTCGGCGGCGAGGCTGATGCGTTGGTGGCTGGCCGGGGTGGACTTCGCTGCCCATTCGGCTCAGGTGGATCCGTTGGAAGGTGAGCTGGCGCAGTTGCTGGCTGGCCTCGCCCCGGAGGAGGGCCGGATCCCGCTCTTCTCGACCGTAACCGGCGACTGGATAGCCACCGCCGACCTGGACGCGCAGTACTGGTACCAGAACCTTCGCCACACGGCGCGGCTCGAGGAATCGCTACGTGCGCTGCTCGCGCAGGGCTATGACGCATTCGTCGAGTGCAGCCCGCACCCGGTGCTGGCCATGGGCATCGAAGACACCATCGCCGACGCTGGGAGCCAAGCGGTAGTCATCGGGTCACTGCGCAATGGCGACGGCGGACAGGAACGGGTGCTGACCTCGCTGGCCGAGGCTCATGTGCACAGCGTGGCAATCGACTGGCGGGGCACCGTAGCCGGTGGCCGACCGGTCACGCTGCCCACGTACGCCTTCCAGCGGGAGCGGTACTGGCTCGAGCCGACGCCAGAGCAGGCGGACGCCGCTGGACTGCGCACGACGCTTAGCCTGGCGGCCGAGGGCGGCGCCGTGCTGACCGGCCAGATAGGAGTGCGCTCGCACCCGTGGCTGGCCGAGCACACCATGCTGGGTTCGGTGACTGTTCCGGTCACCGTGCTGCTCGAATGGGCCCTGCGAGCCGGCGAGGAAACCGATTGCACCGTGATAGGTGAGCTGACCGAGCATGTGCCGCTGATCCTGCCGGAGTCGGCGGCCGCCGAGATCCAGGTGTCCGTCGGCCCCGCAGCCGACGCGAGCGGGCGCCAGGTCGCCATCCACTCCCGCGTGGGCACCGGCATGCCCTGGACCCGCAACGCGACCGGGATCCTGGCCGAGCCGGGTGCGAGCGGCCCGCCGCGCGGCGCCATGCTGACGTCCTGGCCGCCGCAGGGTGCCAGACCGGTGGACCTCGACGCGCTCCGGGAAGCCCTCGACCGCAGCGGATATGACCCCGGGCCGGGGTTCCGGACGGTCCAGGCGATATGGCGACGCGGCCGCGACACATTCGCCGAGGTGGCGCTGGCGGGCGACGCGCAACCGGACGTAGCCGGATTCCGGGTCCATCCGGCCTTGCTGGCCGAACTCTTGGCACTGGGCGCGGCCACGGCTGCGCCAGGGCTTCCGTCGGCCTGGCGCGGGGTCTCGGTGCTCGCCACCGGCGCGACCCGGCTGCGGGTACAGCTCATTCCGGCCGCGGACGCTTCGGTCTCGCTGACGGCGGTGGACGCCGCGGGCGCACCGGTACTGGTGATCGACGCCGTGACGACGAGTTCCGTCCCCGGCCAGCTGATCCAGGCAGCGCAGCCCGCCCGCCAGGACGCGTTGTTCGGAGTTCAATGGGCCGAGCTCGCCGAGGCCGGTGTCGGCGAACCGCCCGTGACCTGGACGGCACCCGGCCTGCCGTCGCTCGACGACCTCCCGGCCCCTGCGCCCAGCGTCGTCGTGCTGCGGCTGGACGACCCGGACCGGGACAGGGTGTCCGGCGTGGCCGCGCAGCAGTCGGCGCACGAGGTACTGGCGTTCCTGCAGTCATGGCTGCGGGACTCTCGCTTCGACGATTCTCTCCTGGTCCTGGTGACCCGCGGTGCCGTCGCCACCGGCCGCCGCGACGAGATCCGAGCGCCCGCCGACGCCGCGGTGTGGGGGCTGGTGGGCTCCGCGCAGTCCGAGCACCCGGGCCGCCTCCTGCTGGCCGACCTGGACGGCGGCGAAGCCTCCGAGGCGGCCCTCCCGGCCGCGACAGCGGCGGCCCTCACCGCCGGTGAACCGCGGCTGGCCATCCGGGACGGAATCGTCACGGTCCCCCGGCTGGCCCGGGCCGGGACGACGGAGGTCAGCGCCTGGCAATGGGATCCCGCTGGCCCGGGCACCGTCCTGGTCACCGGCGGCACCGGTACCCTCGGCGCCCTGGTCGCCCGGCACTTGGTCGCCCGGCACGGCATCCGCCATCTGGTGCTGATGAGCCGGCGGGGCTTGTCCGCGCCCGGCGCGCCCGGGCTCCGGGACGAGCTGACGGCCATGGGGGCCGAGGTGTGCGTGGTCGCCTGCGACGCCGCTGACCGGGCCGCCCTGGCCGAGGTACTGGCCGCCATCCCCGCCGAGCACCCGCTCACCTCGGTCGTCCACGCGGCGGGCACCTTGGACGACGCGCTGCTGGATGGCCAGTCGGCGGACCGCCTGGCCCGGGTGCTGCGGCCCAAGGCCGACGCCGCGTGGAACCTGCACGAGCTGACCCGGCACCTGGACCTGTCGGCCTTCGTGCTTTTCTCCTCGTACGCCGCGCTCGCCGGCGGCATCGGGCAGGCCAACTACGCCGCGGCCAACGCGTACCTGGATGCGCTGGCCCAGTACCGTCGCGCGTTCGGGCTGCCCGGCGTCTCTCTGGCCTGGGGGTTCTGGGCGGAGCGCAGCGGGCTGACCGGCGACCTGGACTCGGCTGATCTCGCGCGCTTCGCCCGCGCCGGGCTCCTGCCACTGCCGACGGAGCAGGCACTGGGTCTGCTCGACGCGGCCTCGCGGGTCGGCCATCCGCTCCTCGTCCCGGCCCGGCTCGACCTGCGCATGAGCGACGTCCCGCCGCTTCTGCGCGGGCTGGTCCGGGCACCGTTGCGGCGAGCGGCCAACAACGCCACGCCCTGGGGCGACCGGCTGTCCGGGCTGCGCGCCGACGAGCAGGAGGCACTGCTGCTGGACCTGATCCGTGGCCATCTCGCCCTCCTGCTCGGCCACCGGTCGGCCGCGGCGGTCGATGCGGAGCGCGGGTTCCTGGATCTCGGGATGTCGTCGCTGACGGGGGTGGAGCTGCGGAACCGGCTCAACGCCGAGACCGGCCTGCGCCTTCCCGCCACGCTGATCTTCGACTACTCGACCCCCATTGGCCTGGCCCGGCACATGCGCGCGGTGCTGAGCCCGGACGGGGCGTCGGCCGCCCCGCCACCCGTGTTCGCCGAACTCGATGTTCTCGAGGGGGCCGTGGCCGAGTCCGCACTGGACGCAGACGCCCGGGCCCGGCTGGTCACCCGCCTCAAGGCGCTGCAGTGGAAGCTCGACACCACCGAGCCACCCCGTGACAACAAACTCGCGGCCGACACCGATGACGAAATATTCGAGATCATCAACAAAGAACTGGGCCTGACCTGACATTGGGCGCGATACCCCCAAGGCCGCCCGACCTATAACGCACCAAATACAGGTACAGGGGTTCCAGGTGCCGGCTTCGGCTGACTGGTCTTGTCGCAGATCGCATTGCTTTCCGCGGCGGTCCGGGCTGGAGCAGCAGTCCGGAGAACGTGCGGGGCGCCTCCGCTGACAAGCAGGAACCGTCCGTGCTGGCGGACGTGCTGGCCTTGAAGGACCCGCCGGAGCACACGCGGCTGCGTTCGCTGCTCGGCCCGGCCTTCCTGCCCCGGGTCTCGAGCGGCTCAGGCCGCGGGTGATCTCGATCGTGGATAGCGTGCTCGACGGGCTCGAGGATCAGGACGAGGCTGACATCGCCGCCGACGTCGGCCCCGTGGTGGCCCTGTCGGTCATGTCCGAGCTGCTGGATGTCGGATCGCCAGGATGGGGAGGCATAGCGGGTTGAGGGAGGCCCGTTCCCCGAACGGCAGCCAGAGCCCGGGGCCTCAAGAGGTGAGGCCCCGGGCTCCGTTGCTTACCAGGTGACCAGTACGGAGACAATAACCGCAGCCAGTTGTTCCTCCCCTTCCGGCCAGGTCACCAGGTCACCAGTAGTTCGGCCAACCCGCCCAGATGGCCGGGCGTGCGGGCCATGTCTTGCAGCGGCTTCGCCAGCCGCAGCGTCGGCAGGGCGGCCAGCAGGGCGGTGAATGTCATCGTTAGCTGCATCCTGGCCAGCGGCGCGCCGGTGCAGTGCCACATGCCGTGGGAGAAGCTCAGGTGCGGGTTCGGCGATCGGGTGATGTCCACCTCGTCGGGGGCCGGGAATTCGCGCTCGTCGAAGTTCGCCAGTGGGTAATTCAGCAGCACGAGGTCGCCGGCGCGGATCGTGACACCGGCGATCTCGATGTCCTCGCGTGCATAGTGCGGGAAGGTGAAACCGTCGCTGCTGGCTGTGCGCAGGAACTCGTCGACTGCGGACTTCATCAGCCCAGGATCGGCGGCCAGCCGGTCGCGCAGCACGGGGTCGCCGGCCATTCGGGCGATACCCAGCGTGGTGTGCTTCGAGGTGCTGCCAAAGCCGGCGAACAGCAGCATGAGGCCAATCCAGGCACACTGCTCGTCGGTGTTTCCTGCCGCCACCAAGCCAGACAGGACATCGTCGCAGGGCCCGGCGCGCTTTCGGGCGACGAGCCCGCGCAGGTAGCCGAAGAGTGCGTCCCTGCCGCCCTCCGCGTGCTGCGTGTCGACCACATCGGAGAGTTGGCACACGAGCGCGGGAAAAGTCGCGCAGTCCTCGCCGGGCACCCCGAGCAGCTCGCCAAGTACCTGCGCGGTGAGCGGCAGGGAGAATTGCGAGTGGATATCCACCGGTGGTGCCTGCGTGCCGAGCCGCGCCACCGCCTCGTCCACCTTTCGGGCCACCTGGGGCTGGAGCGCGCCGATGCTCCGGCCCGAGAAGTAGGGTGCGAGCAGCGCGCGCAGCGCAGCGTGCGCCTCGGGCTCGCTGGCGAAATCGGGGCCGAGCCGCATCTGGTCAAGCATCGGGTTCTTCAGGTACCGGGGCGCCCGGCCGGGATCAGGATGGGTGCGCCCGAGCCGACGATCGAGGAGCAGCTGGCGGATCTCGGCGTGCCGGGTGACCAGCCAGGCTTCGTCCCCGGCCGGCGTCCGAACCCCGATGACCGGCCGTTCGCCCTGCAGTTCGCGTAGGGACGGGTTGAATCCCGGGAGCGGCGGGTCTTCATACGTCAGGGAAATCAGTTCATCGGAGGCGGACAAGGCACTTCCTCTCGGCAAGTGATCGTGTCGGCACTGGGGTGCCCGCGCGGTCACTGGATGTGCATCCGATCGGATGCATCCGACCTTCGCAGCCTGCTGTTTGGGTGTCAAGCAAGGCGACGTAGAACCAGCAAACATCTAGTTTTGGCCGTCCGGGGGACGAAATACTCCAGGGATTTCCCTAATGCTGCGGTACTAAGCTTGCTGCTTGACCTGCCTGGCGCCTCAGTCAGCCCTTTATGGATTCACCCAAACAGAAATCAGGCACACTCGGACAGAACACAAATACGCCGGGGCGGTGCTGCTCCTTTGCGAGAACGTGCTGCTCTTTTGCGAGGAAATGTCGAGGAGCGGAAGCCGACCCAGCCCGTCGTGACGGAAGTTGGTGTGAGATGCACTCCGCGAGCCCGGAAGAACTCGACGTCTTGGTGATCGGCGGCGGCCCGGCCGGCTCGACCCTGGCGGCGCTCGTGGCCATGCAGGGGCATCGGGTCCTGATCCTGGAGAAGGAACGGTTTCCTCGGTACCAGATCGGCGAGTCGCTGCTGCCGTGAACCGTCCACCGTCCACCGGGTGTGCAGGCTGACCGATGTGGCCGACGACCTGGCACGGGCCGGCTTCACCCGCAAGCGCGGCGGGACGTTCCTCTGGGGGTCGAATCCGCAGCCGTGGACGTTCACCTTTGCCCTCTCCCCGCGGTTGGTGGGGCCAACATCATTCGCGTACCAGGTCGAGCGGGCTAAATTCGATCAGATCCTGCTCGACCATGCACGCCGTACGGGTGCGGTGGCCCGCCAGGCCATGCAGGAGAGCACCCAGGTCCAGCTCCAGGCCCTGGGCGAGGGCGAGCCCCTCTTCAGCTGCTGGGGCGGCTGTTCCTCGCGGTGGCCGTGATCGCCGCCCTGGCCAGGATCTGCGGCGTGCTCGCTCGCCGCGTCGGCCAGCCCGAGGTGGTCGGCGAGATCGTGGCCGGGCTGATCCTGGGCCCGACGGTGCACAGCACCCTCGCGCCCGGGTCATCCACGCTCTCCTCCCGGCTCCGGGTGCTGCCCAACCTAGGCCTGCTCGCGGGCCTAGCCTGGTGATCTTCATGTTCCCGGTCGGCCTCGGGTCGACAGACGTGCTGCGCCTGCACGGCGATCGGCGCGGCGAGCCAGGCCCTGATGATCGTCCCGTTCGCGCTCGGGGTCGCGGAGGCGCGCGCGGCCTCACCGACATCGTCGTCATCGGCGTCGGCCTGAACACCGGGATGATCAACGGCCACGGGTTCACCGTCCCGGTCATGGTGGCCCTGATCACAACCGCGATGGCCGGGCCTGCCCTGCGATGGCTCGGCCTCTGGCAGCCCGCGGGCTGCCCGGCCACCGCGCCGCCGGACTCCGGCGTGCCCGCAGCGCACGCACAGACAGGCGGCTGACCATGGTCAACTACGCCCCGCACCGGCCGCTCTTGTTGCCCCTCTGGGTCCCAGGCGCCATCACGCGTCACCGGCCAGCGCCATCGGCGCCCCGGCGGTCTCGCCCGACAGCAAGCGCGCAGCCGCGGCCGGGGTAGGGAAGTCGAAGGCTAGGCTGCCCGGGACAGGCAGGCCGGTCGCCTCGGCCAGCAGGCTACCCAGCCGGATCGCCAGCAGGGAGTTGATTCCCTGGCTGCGGAACGTTACTTCGGGCGCGACGGCTTCACCACTGTCCAAGCTGAGCAGTGTGGCCGCGCACGCACGCACCAGTGCCAGGGCCTCCGCGAAAGAGCCCGGCGCCTTAGAGTCTGTTTGAGAACCCCGATCCGGCTCGCGTCCCCCCGCATCCCGGCTGGCTGCGTTCTCGTCCTCGACGTGCCTTCCAGGCACGCCTTCGGGCTGCGGCCTTGCCAGCCGGGCGCGGATGACCCGCTCGCTGATCGAACCGGGGTTCTCAAACAGACTCTTAGCCTCACCGGCATCGCCGGATTCGGTGGAAGATCGGAGCATCGCCTCCAGGGCCCGCCGGTCGAGCTTGCCGACCGGCGTGCGGGGAAGCTCATCCACCGCCACCATTTCCAGCGGGATCTTGTACTCCGCGACCCCCCGCTCGCGCAAGAACCCGGCCACCGCGGCCAGGTCGGCCGCGTCGGCTACCTTGCCGGTCACGACCAGGCAGGCGTACTCACCGAGCCGTGGATCGGGCTTGCCGACCACCGCCAGCGGGCCCAGCCCGGGCAACTCCGCGAGCAGGCTCTGGATCTCGGCAGCGCTGAACTTCTGCCCGCCGACATTGATCAGCTCGGCCGACCGGCCGTGGAAGATCACCAGGCCGTCCTCGGTCCGGGCGGCCATGTCCCCGGTCCGCAGCCAGCCGTCGGCCGTCATCGCCGCCCGGGTCAGGTCCGGCTCGCCGTAGTAGCCGCGGAACATGCCTGCACCCTGGTACTGCAGCTCACCGGGTACTCCCGCCGGGCACGGCCGCGCGCTCTCGTCCAGGATGCGGACCGCCGAGCCGCGCGCGGGCCGCCCGACGCTGCGGGCGGCCATATCCGGCGGCTCGCTGGCGCGGGTGTGCGAGCCATGCCCGATCTCCGACATCCCCCAGAACACCACAACCGCCGCGCCGAGACCCGCCCTGATCTCCGCGGCGAGCGCAGCGGGCAGGGCCGCGCCGGCGGTCCACACCTCACGGGGCTGAAAGCCGGCCGGCCGGCCCGACACGCGCAGCCCGCGCGCGAGGTCATGCAGCTGCGCCGGGACGGCGAAGACGACGGCCGGATCCACCCGCCTGGCCAGTTCGAGGAAGCGGTCCAGATCCCAGGTTCCCAACAAGGCCTGCTCGCACGAGGTAAACAGCGCCGAGTACATCGACTGCAGGCCGAACAGGTGGGTCAGCGGGTTGGCCGCCACGACCACGCCGGTGAAGGCGCCCGCCCCGTCGGCGACGACCGTCGCGGCGTTGGACAGCAGCCCATCGTGGCTGTGCAGGCAGATCTTCGGCCGCACCGAGGTCGTGCCGGAGGAAGGAAGGAGCACAAACGGCATATCAGGCCGCAGATCCACGGGCCGGGGCGCGCTGCCGAGCCACCTCGCCCGCAGCCCGTCCAGGGCCATCGCGCCGTCGTGATCGCCGGCCCGTCCGGCGATCAGGACGGCGCGCAGCGACGGAAAAGCCGACAACAACGCGCTGGCCCGCAGCGGCCCCTGGCCCTCCTGGGTGTGCGGCGGCAGCACCACGATCGCAGGATCCACCCTGCTCAGCAGCGCCAGGACCTCAGCACTGCCGTTGCCCACGTGAACCGGCATCATCACTGCACCCGCAGCCGCGATGGCCAGGTGCAGCGTCTCGAAATCGGCGCAGTTGGGCAACTGGACCGCCACCACATCACCGGGCTGCACCCCGGTTTCTTGCAGCCCTCGCGCCAGCGCGTCGGCTTCGGCCCGCCACTGACGCCAGGTCAGTGACTGAGCCTGATCAGTGATCGCTATCGCGTCCGGGGCCCGGTCGGCGGCCGCGAACACCCCCGGCAGGGTAAGACCGCGAAGCACAGCGTCCGGATCGGCAGGCGGCTCGATCAGGTAGTCATCGCAGCGGACCGGCATATGAACTCCTTGACAGGCCAGCTGAAAACGTCAGGCGGCCAGCGTCACCCAGACTGCGGCGAAATAGCGAACGCAACGGCCACGGCAAGGTTAGGACGCGCAGATCCAGGAAATCCCTACTCGGGCAAGCTGCAAGCGGCGCCGAACAGGGCATTTCGTCCTCCCCACGGCTAAGACTAGGTATTTGCTGGTCCTGCATCGCTTAGCTTGACACTCGCGACAGCCGACTGCGGCGGCCGGATGCATCCGATCACCGTGGGATGCGCGGTGCCCGGAGCTCTTCCACGAAGGAGTCTTTGCATGCGCGTGCAGGATGTCTTTTTCAGCGGGATCGGAATTTACCTGCCCGAGATCGAAAGCGTGGAATCAGCGGTCGCCCGCGGCCTTTACCCGGCCGACGAGGTGGCAGCGGTGGGTTACAGCGGGGCGACGGTGGCCGAGGGCATCCCTGCTCCCGAGATGGCACTGCGCGCCGCGCGGGACGCGCTGAAGAACGGCGGGGTCAGCCCGGACGACCTCGCCGCGCTGCTGTACACCTATGTCTGGCACCAGGGTCCCGAAGGCTGGGGCCCGCAGCACTACCTGCAGCGTTACCTGGTCGGCGACGATCTGCTCGCGGTAGAGATCCGGGACGGCTGCAACGGCACCTTCAGCGGGATCGAGCTGGCCATCGGCATCCTGCGCGCCGAGCCAGATCGTAAGGCCGTCCTCATCACGGCCAGCGACAACTTCGGGACGCCTCTGTTCCGGCGCTGGGAGTACGGGGCCCAGAACAGTGTCATGGGCGATGGCGCCAGTGCCGTGGTGTTGACGAAGGACGACGGATTCGCACAGCTGCAGTCGATCTGCACGGCGGCCTGTTCCGATATGGAAGAGGCGGAACGGGCAGGCGAGCCGCTGTTCCCACCGGGCATCACTGAGGGCCGGGTAACGGATTTCAAGACGCGCTACGACACGTACGGAAAAAAGCTCTTCGCCGAGGGCACTGGGGCGGAAATGCTCATCAGGCACGAGCAGCGGGCCGTGGAATGCGCCAGCCGCGCGCTGGCCGAGGCCGGGGTCGGGAACGATGACATCAAGCGGGTGATCATCCATAACATCGGCAAGGGAGACGCCACGGCCTACCTTGGCACGCTGGGCTTCCCGCTGGACCAGTCGACCTGGGGCTACGGCAGCGGCATCGGGCATACCGGGGCCAGCGATCACCTGATCTCACTGCACCATCTGCTTGCGACCGGCCAGCTCGGCGACGGCGACCATGTCCTGCTCGCCGGGATGTCGCCCGGCGTGACGTACAAGTCAGCCGTCGTCCAGATCCTCGACGTTCCGCCGTGGGCCCGCTCCTGGGCGGACTGATGAGATTGCGGACCCTGCTTGTCGACAATTACGACTCCTATACCTTCAATCTGTTCCAGCTCATCGCGCAAGTGAACGGCACGGAGCCGGTCGTGGTGGCTAACGACGATCCCTTGCTAATTAAGCTCAGCGAGGGCGCGTTCGACAACATAGTGATCTCACCCGGGCCCGGCCGTCCGCAGCGCTCGCGCGACATCGGGTTTGTCGCGGATCTACTGCGCGGTACCGAGTTGCCGGTCCTTGGCGTATGCCTGGGCCATCAGGCCATTGCCCACCAGGCCGGCGCCCAAGTCGGGCCGGCCCCACAGCCCAGGCACGGTTACCTCAGCCAGATAGAGCACCACGGTGATGACTTGTTCGCCGGCGTCCCAGCGGAGTTCACCGCGGTCCGCTACCACTCGCTGCGGGTCGAGGAGCCGCTGCCCGAGGCCCTGGCGGCGACCGCGTGGGCGGAAGACGGCGTGATCATGGCCGTGCGCCACCGCGAGCTGCCGCGCTGGGGGGTTCAGTTCCATCCCGAGTCCATCGCGGCCCAGTACGGCCGGGAGATCCTGGCGAACTTCGGCGACCTCACCGGCCGAGCCCGGCGCGACCTCACCAGCCGAGCTCTACGGGACCTCACGGGCCGAGCCCGGCGGCGGGGCGGGGGGACCACGCGCGGCACGGGTACGACGCTGACCACAGCGCTGGAGACGAGCGGTATGCGGGAGCCGGGCGGTGGGCCAGGTGATGCGCGCCAGCGGTATGCCAACCCGAGTTGCGCGCAGCCTGCCAGTCCCGGCCGCGGGCGGCATGCGGACCCCAGCCGCGGGCGGTATGCCGGCCCGAGTGTGGGCCTGCGGCTGATTGCCGAGGCAGTGCATACCCCGGTGAATACGGAAACGTTGTTCGCGGAATTCTTCGGGTCCTCGCCTACCTGCTTCTGGCTGGACAGCAGCCTCGTGCAGGCCGGCCTGTCGCGGTTCTCCTTCCTGGGTGACGGGTCGGGCCCGCTCAGCGAGACGCTCACCTACCGCGTCGGCGATGCCGGCGTGGAGATCCGGGACGCCAGCGGAGTGCGGATGGCGGAGGGCGGCGCCTTCGATGTCCTTGAGCGTCGGCTGAGCGAGCTCCGGATGCCGACGGACCCGGGACTTCCGTTCGAATTCACCGCAGGCTACGTGGGCTACGTCGGCTACGAGATGAAGGCGGACTGCGGTGCCGACGCGGCTCACTGCGCGCGAACCCCCGACGCCATGTGGATTTTCGCCGATCGCCTGATCGTGGTGGACCACGAGACCGGTGTCACGTACCTGCTTGCCTGCCATGACGGCAGCGACGGACTGCACGCTGCCGCACGTGGGTGGGTCGACCAGATCGCCCGTCGGCTGACGGCGATGGCGGCACCGACCGCCGGGCCCGGCGATGGCCTCGCGTCCTCGATCCCTGCGGACCCGGACGGCTACGGGCCCTGGGTCCCCGCGGACCGGCTCGTCCGCGATCAGGACAGTTATCAGGCCGACGTGCAGGAATGCCGGCGGCAGTTGATCTTGGGTGAAAGCTATGAGATCTGCCTGACCAACCGGCTCCACCTGCCGTTCGACGACGATGATCTGGCCTTCTACCTCCGGCTGCGACGGGCCAACCCGGCGCCCTATGCGGCGCTGCTGCGCGGGGCGGGAATCACCGTGTACAGTTCGTCGCCGGAGCGTTTCCTGCGGATCGATCGTGACGGGCGGGTGGAGAGCAAGCCAATCAAGGGCACTGCCCCGCGGCATCCCGACCCCGCGCAGGACGCCCGCATCGCCGAGGAGCTAGCCACCAGCGCGAAGACCCGGGCGGAAAACCTGATGATCGTCGATCTGCTGCGCAACGACCTCGGGCAGCTGTGCGAGATCGGCAGCGTCACAGTCGGGCGTTACATGGCCGTAGAGTCCTACGCCACTGTCCACCAGCTCGTCACCACTATCAGCGGACAGCTCAAGCCGACGGTCAGCGTGGTGGAATGCGTACGGCGCTGCTTCCCCGGCGGTTCGATGACCGGCGCGCCGAAGCTTCGCACGATGGAGATCATCGACCGGCTGGAAACCGAGGCGCGCGGCGTCTACTCGGGCGCGCTCGGTTATTTCGGCCTGTCCGGGGGCGCTGACCTGAGCATAGTGATCAGGGCGGCTGTGCGGCAGCGCGACACGTTGAGCATCGGTGCCGGGGGCGCGATCGTGCTCGATTCCTCCCCGCAGGGCGAGTACGAGGAGATGCTGCTCAAGGCCGCCACGCCGCTGCGGGCATACCGGCCTGTGGCGCGCGCGGGGTCTGTGCGGTCTTCGGGGTCTGGCCGGTGACGACATACCCGCGGCTGCGCTGGACCGGAGCAGGTGACGGCTTCGAGCCGACGGACCAGCCCGGCCATGTCTGGATCGTCGACTCCTGGCTGGTCGCCGAGGGCAAGGTGCGCGCCTTCGAGGCACACGCACGGCGGTTCAGCGCGGCGTGCGCCGAACTGTCCGGCATCGCGACCGAGCAGGCGCGGCAATTCATGCACGCCGCCGCGGGCCGGCTACCCGCCGAGGGCCGCTGGTTTCCTCGCGCCGAGCTCGCACTGGCCTCCGGTATTCCCCGGCTTCAGCTATGGATCAGGCCCGCTCCCCCGCCCGGCCGCACGGTCCGGCTGTGGCTTTCCGCGACGCCGGACACACGGACCTGCCCCCGGATCAAGGGTCCCGACCTTGACTGGCTGGCACGGCAGCGCGAGGCGGCCGCGGCAGCAGGCGCCGACGAGGCCGCGCTGGTGTCCCGAGTTGGCCAGGTGCTCGAAGGGGCGACCACCAGCATCCTGTGGTGGCGGGATAACAAACTTTGCGCGCCCGACGAAGGTGCCAGCGTGCTGCCGGGCATCACCCGGTCGGTCCTGCTAGACGCGGCCGCCGCCAGCGGCGTGCCCATCGTCTTCAGCAGCCCCGGGCCGGCTGAACTCGCCGGCCTGGAGGTGTGGGCCGTCAACGCCCTGCACGGCATCCGGCCGGTTACCGGCTGGGTGGGCGCGCATATCGAGCCTGGTCCGGTCCGCCAGGCGGCGCGCTGGCAGCGCTACCTGGACGAGATCGCCTCGCCGATCAGAACCGATTGCGGAAAGGAGCCAGCCGATGTCGGCTCAGCTGCCCCAGAACCGCAGGCCTGACATCGAGCGTGACCTGCTGACCCAGCTCGCCGCGCGCTGGGGCCGGCGAGCCGTGATCAAGCAAGACGAGCTGGACCTGGACGGGCACTACGACCCGGGCCTGCCGGACTTCCCCGATCACCTGGTCCCGGTGCTGGCGCTGCCTGGCGCCGGATCAGTGGACGACGAGGCCCGTCGCCAGATACTCGCGGCCGCCTGGATCTGCTATAACGCCAAGACCGCCGCTGTCGAGGACGAGGTGGTGCTGCCGGCCTGCCGGCTGATGCTGGCCGAGCGGATTCCGGTACGTCGCGATCAGTCCGCGGTTGCCGCCCTGCAGCAGACCATAATCGATGAGCATTACCACATCCTGATGTGTCATAACGCGGTCGGCGTCACACGCCGCCGCCGCGGCCTGCAGGAGCTGGACTTCGACCCGCGTGGCTGGTCGGTGGTGCGAGGGCTGGACGCGTGCCGGGCCGGCCTGGCAGGCCCTGCCCGCGACCTGACCGAGATCGGCTTCGCGCTTGCCGCGGAAACCACGATAAGCGGCTACCTGTCCGCGCTCTCCACAGCGCAGGACATTCAGCCGATGAACAGGATCACCACCGACTTGCACCGGCGAGACGAGAGCGGCCACGCGGTGATCTTCCGGGAACTGGCTTGTTCCCTCTACAGAAGCCTCGGCCAGGCCGACCGGGAACTGTTCAGGAACGCACTGGCCGCCGGGCTGGCCGCCTTCCGAGCTCCGGACTTCGACCCGTGGGTACCGGTGGCCAGGGCAGGGGGGTTCGACATCGAAGCCCGGCAGCTCGCCGAGCTGGCGGCGGGAAAGCCCGCACCCGCCCGGGACACCGGACCGCTGCAGTTGCTGCTGCGTGATCTCGGCATCAGCGAAGACCTCATCCGGCCACCCGCCGGCCAGGAAAGGAGTTGAAGCACATGGACGACGGCCAGATGATAAGCGCCAACCTAAGCCGTGCTACGCCGATGAGAGCAACCCCGTCGGCGAGCCGGGCGGAATTACCCGGCGACGCCCTACCGGTCATCTATATCGTCGGCTCCGGCCGCAGCGGCAGCACCTTGCTGGAGCGTGTCCTTGGCCAGATGCCCGGGTACGTCAACGTAGGCGAGCTGATCCAGCTGGCCCGGCATGTGGCTCCGCGGAATGAGCGGTGCGGGTGCGGCCAAGCATTCGCAGACTGCCCGTTTTGGACGGCGGTGGGCAAACAGGCCTTCGGTGGCTGGGACAACCGGTACCTGGAGTCGGTTTGTCGGCTGCACGGCCGGGTTGCCCGCCAGCGCTATCTTCCGTGGTTGCCCGCGACGGAGCGGGCGGGCCGGGGTCGCCGGGCTGACCTAGCCGCCTTGGGGGCGTGTTACGAGAGCCTCTACCGGGCCATTGCCGCCGAGTCCGGCGCGGCTTGCGTGGTAGACAAGAGCGGAGATGTACGCCAGGTACTCATGCTTGCCGGTGCTGGCATCGACGTGCGGGTGATACATCTGATTCGCGATGTGCGGGGCGTCGCCTACTCGATGAGCAAGCGACATATGGCAAGCCCGGATCCTCTGAACAGGACCGAGTTCACGTGGCGAACCACGCCCGCGGGTGCGGCGGCCCTGTGGGTGGCCGTCCTGAGCGAGGAGAAGCTGTTGCGCCGTCGCGGTGTCCCCGTCGCGCGCATGCGCTACGAGGACTTCGTGTGCCAGCCACGCGAGGCCGTTGAAGAGGCACTGGCCCAGCTCGGCCTGTCGGTCGGCCCGTCCGGCCTGGCGCACATTGGGGACCGGCGTGTAGTGCTTCCGCTAAGTCATGGGTTGTCCGGAAATCCATCACGATTCCGTCAGGGCGAGCTGATCCTGTGGGTGGATGAGGCTTGGCGCGATCAGATGTCTCGGCGTGATCGCATTGTCGTCACCATGATCGGCCTGCCGTACCTGCGGCGCTATTACGCTCGGCGCCCTGGGGAACCGGTCGGCTGTACGCGGCCCTGCCGCCTACACCGGCGTCGATGGGATCACGATCGTCCCGTTCCGCACCCCGCCTGGCGGGAAACTCTGCGAACCGCAGGCCGCCTTCAACACCGCCTGCCGAAGATCCGCGCCGCAGTCGAGCAGGGCATCGCGCAGCTGAAAACCTGGAGGATGCTCCGAAGTAGGCGGCCGCTACAGGCCACCGATCAGCAAGTACGAAGAATGCTCCAGGAAATTATAGGACTGGTCTTCTTCACCGCTTATGAATAAGGTTCCTACGCTCCGTCCGGGACTCCGCCCGGAAGGAGTGGCCCCTTCGGGGCAGTTCGGCTGATCTAGCGGGGCGGGGTTCCGTACGGTCGGCGGGTGGCCGATGACTTCTGCGAGCGGTACGGGGACCTGCTGACTGGCA
>WNGB01004711.1_pt1 | contig 20638 bp, 20 predicted proteins | sample 5400681 | NCBI WGS metagenome assembly WNGB01 (sample SAMN13153367, study PRJNA577476) | soil metagenome | isolation source: 115 cm soil or saprolite under grassland replicate 2 | place: USA:California | collected 2016-06-15
ATGAGCGTCGGATCACGGAGGATGACGTGGGTCACCTCAGGGCCAAAGCGTAGCCGGTGCGTCCTGGGCGCAGCGGCCGCAAAGAGGATCCACATGTCCTTGTGATAGGTCTCATCGGCGCTGTAGCAGGCGCGAAAGCCGAGCTCGTCCGCGACGCGGATGACCTCGATCAGCTCGGCTAACGGCTGCTCGGGCAGGAGCTGCAGGCTGAAGTCCATCGACCGCCTCGGTCACGACGCCACCGCGTCATCGTCTCAGAGGTCCCTGGGACCCGGCTGGAGGACAGCTTAGAACCCCAGGCGGGCGAGCTGCCTGGGGTCGCGCTGCCACTCCTTGGCCACCTTGACGTGCAGGTCGAGGTAGACGCGGGTGCCGAGCAGCGCCTCCAGCTCGGTGCGGGCGCGGGTGCCGATCTCGCGCAGCACCGTCCCGCCCCGGCCGAGCACGATCGGCTTCTGGCTGGCCCGTTCGACGAACAGGGTGGCCCGCACCACCAGCACCTCCGGGTTGTCGGGGCTCGGCTCCAGCTCGTCGACCAGCACGGCGACCGAGTGGGGCAGCTCGTCGCGGACCATGGCGAGCGCCTTCTCGCGGATCAGCTCGGCCAGCAGGTGCTGCTCCGGCTCGTCGGTCAGGTGCCCGTCGGGGTACAGCGGCCGGCCCTCGGGGAGGTGGGCGAACAGCAGCTCCACCAGCAGGTCGAGCTGCTGGCCGGTGCGGGCCGATACCGGCACCACCTCGGCCCAGTCGCCGAGTGCGGCGGCCGCCTGGAGGGAGGCGACCATCTTGGCGCGGGAGGCGGCGTCGAGCTTGTTGACCACGCAGAGGGTGGTGGTGGCGACCTTGGCGACCTCGGCGGCCAGGAAGCGGTCGCCGGCGCCGACCCCGGCGGCCGCGTCCACCAGCAGGCAGACCAGGTCCACCTCGGCCAGCGTGCCGCGCACCAGGTCGTTGAGGCGCTGGCCGAGCAGGGTGCGCGGCTTGTGCAGGCCGGGGGTGTCGACCAGCACGGCCTGGCCGTCCGGCCGCTGGAGCACCCCGCGGACCACCGAGCGGGTGGTCTGCGGCTTGTCGGAGATGATTGCCAGCTTCCGCCCGAGCAGCGCGTTGAGCAGCGTGGACTTGCCGACGTTGGGCCGCCCGACCAGGGCGACCAGCCCTGCCTTCACGCCGGGGGTCCGAGGCTTTCCGGCCCGAAGCTGTCGGGCAGCAGGGTGCCGAGGGTGGTGGTCAGCAGGTCCTCGCCCGCCTCCCCGGCGCAGAGCACGGCCAGGTCGACGCCGCGGGGGAACTCGCGCAGCACCTGCCGGCAGGCGCCGCAGGGGGTCACCGGCTGGGCGCCGGTGCCGGCGATCGCGATCGCCTCGAAGCGGCGGTAGCCGGCGGCGATGGCGGCGACCACCGCGGCCCGCTCGGCGCAGATGCTGAGCCCGTAGCTGGCGTTCTCGACGTTGGCGCCGGTGACCACGTCGCCCTGCTCGGTGAGCAGCGCCGCCCCGACCCGGAAGCCCGAGTAGGGGGCGTAGGCGCGGTCGCGGGCGGCACGCGCGGCCGCCACCAGCTCGCTGACGGGCGGCCCGGTCACTGGCGGCGGACCTGGGCCGGGGCGTCCTCCGGGGTCGGCGGCGGGGCGACCCGGCGGATGCGGACGCGGCCGATGCGGCGGCCCTGGACGCGCTCGGCGGTCAGCCGCAGCCCCTGGAACTCCAACTCCTGACCCTCCCTCGGCACCCCACCGACCAGGTTGATCAGCAGGCCCCCGATCGTGTCCCACTCGGTGGAGGGCAGCTGGACGTCGAGCAGCTCGTTGACCTCGTCGATCCCAAGGCGGGCGTTGACCCGGTAGTCGCCGTCCGGCAGCGGCTCCACGTTGGGGTCCTCCTGGTCGTACTCGTCGGTGATCTCGCCGACGATCTCCTCCAGCAGGTCCTCGATGGTGACCAGGCCGGCGGTGCCGCCGTACTCGTCGATCACGATCACCATGTGGCTCTTGCGCCGGCGCATCTCCCGCAGGCATTCGGCCGCCTTCATCGACTCCGGCATGATCGGCGCCGGGCGGAGGATGTCGGCCAGGGGCTTGTCGGCCTGGCCGTCGTGGAGGCGGCGCAGCACGTCCTTGGCGTAGGCCAGGCCGACGACGTTGTCGATGTCGTCCTGGTAGACGGGGATGCGGGAGTAGCCGGAGCGGAGGATCAGCTCCAGCACCTCCTGCAGCGAGGTGGAGACCGGCACCGCCACCATGTCGGGGCGTGGCGTCATCACCTCCCGCAGGATGGTGTCGCCGAACTCGAAGATCGAGTGGATCATCTCCCGCTCTTCTTCCTCGATGACGTCGCCGCGTTCGGCCTCGTCGACCATCGCCCGGATCTCCTCCTCGGAGACGAACGGGCCGCTCTTCAGGCCCTTGCCGGGGGTGACCACGTTGCCGACCCCGATCAGCAGGCGCGTCAGCGGGCCGAGCACCGGCAGCCGGGTGAGCACGTAGACCACCGGCGCGACCGCCAGGGCGGCCCGGTCGGTCTGCTGCACGGCGTAGGTCTTCGGCGCCACCTCGGCGAAGATGAAGGTGAGGATGGTCATCACGGTGGCCGCGATGGCGACGCCGAGGCCGCCGCCCACCAGCCGGCTCAGCACCGAGGTGAACAGGGCGGTGGCGAAGAACTGCACCACCAGCACCAGCAGCAGCACCAGGTTGAGGAAGCGGGCCGGCTGCTCGACCAGCCGCAGCAGCTGGGCGGCGCCGCGGCGCTGCTCCTCGGCGAGGTGGATCGCCCTCGCCCGGCTCATGCGGGTCAGGCTGGTCTCGGCGGCGGCCAGGAACGCGGCCACCGCGGTCAGCACCAGCACCACCACGAGGGTCCAGAGGTCGGCGGTGGTCAGGCGGCTCACGGCCGTACTCCGCTGCGCCAGCGGGCCAGCAGCTCGTCGGTGCGGGCCTGCATGGCCCGCTGGTCGTCCGGCTCGGCATGGTCGAAGCCGCACAGGTGGAGGATGCCGTGGACGGTGAGCAGCTCCAGCTCGCCCTCCAGGCTCTGGCCGGTCCGGCCTGCCTGCTCGGCGGCGTAGGCCGGGCAGAGCACGATGTCGCCGAGCAGCCAGGGGGCGTCGTCGTCCTCGTCGGCCGGGTCGAGCTCGTCGTCGTCCTCGTCGGCGGCCAGGCGGTCGCCGGCGAAGCCGCGCGGCCCGACCGGCCCGCCGGGCGGCCCTGAGGCCGGCGAGGGACCGTCGATCGGGAAGGCGAGCACGTCGGTGGGCTGGTCCTCACCCATGTAGCGGGCGTTCAGGTCGGTCATCACCGTCCGGTTGACCAGCAGCAGCGACACCTCCGACTCCTCGACGCCCTCGGCGTCCATCACCAGCCGGGCGAGCAGGGCCAGCGCCGGTTCGTCGACGGGATGGTCGGCCTGCTCGTTGGCGAGGAACACGCTCACGCCCCGCCGCCCCCTCGATGGGGGTGGCGATACGGGGGTTCGGCCACTAGGGCCTGGCCTCGTCGTAGCGGCGGTAGGCCTCGACGATGTCCTGCACGATGCGGTGGCGCACGACGTCCCTGCTCGACAGGTACACGAACGAGAGGTCGTCGATGCCGGTGAGGATCTCGCGGACCACGTTGAGCCCGGAATGCTGGCCGGCGGGCAGGTCGATCTGGGTGATGTCGCCGGTGACGACCGCCTTGGAGTTGAAGCCGAGGCGGGTCAGGAACATCTTCATCTGCTCCGGGGTGGTGTTCTGCGCCTCGTCCAGCACGATGAACGAGTTATTAAGCGTCCTTCCACGCATGTAGCCGAGGGGGGCGACCTCGATGGTGCCGCGTTCCATCAGGCGGCCGATCTGCTCGGCGTCCATCATCTCGTAGAGGGCGTCGTAGAGCGGCCGCAGGTACGGGTCGATCTTCTCCGACAGGGTGCCCGGCAGGAAGCCGAGCTTCTCGCCGGCCTCGACCGCCGGTCGGGTCAGGATCAGCCGGTTGGTCTCCTTCGCGGTCAGCGCCTGCACGGCCACGGCCATCGCCAGGTAGGTCTTGCCGGTGCCGGCCGGCCCGATGCCGAACACCACCGTGTTGTTGCGGATGGCGTCGACGTACTTCTTCTGGCCGATGGTCTTGGGCTTGACCGAGCGGCCGCGGCTGGTCAGCACCGAGTCGCCGAACACCACCGACGGCCGGGCGGCCACGTCCCCCCTGACCATGTCGATGGAGCGGCCGACGGTGTCGACGGTCAGCGCGTCGCCGCGCTCCAGCAGGGTGATCAGCTCCTCGAACAGGCGGGCGACCCGGTCGGCGTCGGCCTGTTCGCCGGTGATGGTGATCTCGTTGCCGCGGACGAACACCGAGCTCTCGAAGGCCGCCTCGATCAGCTTGAGCAGCTCGTCCCGAGTTCCGAGGAGGCTGACCATGGAGTGGTCGCCTGGGACCAGCACCTTGACCTGGACCTGCGTCTTCTGCCGCACGCTTGCCGTTGGTCCCTCCGTCTGGGGACATCCTCGCCCGGCCGCGGTGGCCGGCAGGTTTCCGAGTATAGCGATGCTACAGGTGCGCGATCGGCACCGGCTCCACCGGATCGGCGAGCTCGAAGCCGAACACCCGGCTGTAGAAGTACAGCTCGGCCTCGACGGCCCGCTTGATGTTCTCGGACCGCCGGAAGCCGTGCTGCTCGCCGGGGAACGCCAGGTAGGCGTGGGGGATGCCCTTGGCGTCGAGCGCGGCGGCCATCCGCTCGGCCTGGGCGGGCGGGACGACCTCGTCCTCCAGGCCCTGCAGGAGGATGACCGGGCAGGACAGGCGCTCGGTGTGGTGGATCGGCGACCGCTGCCGGTACAGCTCGGCCGCCTGCGGCCACGGGCCGATGAGGCGGTCCAGGTAGCGGGACTCGAACTTGTGGGTGTCGCGGGCCAGCGCCTCCGCGTCGGCCACGCCGTAGTAGCTGGCGCCGGCGGCGAACAGGTCGCGGAAGGTGAGCGCGCACAGGGTGGTGTAGCCGCCGGCGCTGCCTCCCCGGATGGCCAGCCGCCGCGGGTCGACCTCGCCCCCGTCGGCCAGGAAGCGGGCCGCCGCGACGCAGTCGTCGACGTCGACGATCCCCCAGCGGCCTGCCAGCCGCTGCCGGTAGGCGCGCCCGTAGCCGGTGGAGCCGCCGTAGTCGACGTCGACCACCGCGATCCCCCGGCTGGTGAAGAACTGGTAGCCGTCGGCGAGCAGGCTCACCACCTCGGCGGTGGGCCCGCCGTGGCTGGTGACCAGCAGCGGCGGGCGCTCGCCGTCGGGGCCGGTGAAGTCCCGGTTGGCCGGCGGGTAGTAGAGCGCGTAGGCGGTCTGGCCGCCCTCGGTGGGGAACTCGATCTGCCGCGGCACCGACAGGTAGCCGGGGTCGAGCTCCTGGTCGCCGCTCTGCCGCAGCACCTCGACCTGGCCGCCGGCCGGGTCGATCAGCACCACGGCGGCGTCGCGGGTGGGGCTGCCGGCCACGCAGGCCAGGCGGTCCCCGACGGCGCGGAGCTGGGGAGGGTAGAAGGCGGTGAAGGGCAGGTCGAGGTCGGCGAGGTGGCCGTCGGGGTCGAGGACGCCGAGCCGCTGCAGCGGGCCGAGCCCGTGGATGCAGGCGATCCGGCCGCCGGGCAGGAACGCGTACCTGGCCAGGCCGAAGACCCACTGGGGGTGGCCGAACTCCTCCTGCATCGGCGCGAGGGCCTCGACCTGCCCGTCCTGGATCCGGTACAGGTTCCACCAGCCGCTGCGGTCGCTGACGAAGTGGAGGGTCCCGCCTGGGCTCCACTCCGGCTGGAAGATCGACTCGTCGGGTCCGCCGGCCTCGCGGCGCGACTCGCCGACCGGCACACCGCCCGACAGCTCGGCGACCTTGAGCTCGGTGCCGTCCCACGGCATGTTCGGGTGGTCCCACTCCAGCCACGCCAGCCGGCGGCCGTCCGGGCTGAGACGGGGGCTGGCGTAGAAGTCGCGCCCGCCGGCCAGCACCGCCGGCGGCTCGCTGCCGTCGGCGGGCAGCGTGACCAGCTCGTTGATGACGCCGTCGGCCTCGTGCCGCTCGCGCACGCAGACCAGCACCCGGCCGTCCGGGGTGATGGCGGCGTCGGCGTAGCGGTGGGCGGCGAGGGTGGGCGGCTCCGGGGTGATCGGCCGTGGCGGCGAGCCGGGGTCCTGCCGGTACAGCCGCTGGTCGTCGAAGTTGGCGAAGAACAGGATGTCGCCGTGGACCGCCCAGGAGCCGCCGCCGTACTCGTGGACCCTGGTGCGGACGTTGAAGCCCTCCGGGGTGAGGTCCTCCGGCTCCCCGCCGCCCCCGGGCGCCACCCCGCAGACGACCCGGCGGCCGCCCTCCAGCGGCCGCCCTTCCAGCCAGCGGACGGCGTCCCCGGCGACCTTGACCTCCTCGAGGGCGACGCCGCCGGCGGCGACCAGCTCGGCGCTGATGGGCGAGCGCCACGACCCGTAGGGTGCGACCTGAAGCATCCGGCTACCCCGGCGGCCAGCTCATCGGGCGGCCGCCGAGCACGTGCAGGTGCAGGTGGTCGACCGACTGGCCGGCGGCCCTGCCGATGTTGGTCACCACCCGGAAGCCGCCGGCGACGCCGTCGGCCCGTGCGACCTGGTTGACGGCGGCGACCAGGGCCGCCAGCAGCTCGCCGTGGTGCTCGGCGACCGCCTCGAGGCTGGCGATGTGCTGCTTGGGGATGACCAGCACGTGGGTGGGCGCCTGCGGGTTGACGTCGCGGAACGCGAGCACCTCGTCCTGGTCGAGCACCACCTCGGCCCGGAGCTCCTTGGCCACGATCCTGCAGAACAGGCAGTCCCCGTCGCTCACGCGGCTCCTTCCATCGGTCCGGCTTCCATGCCCTCGGCGTCGGCCCGCAAGCCTCGCACGGTCACCACCCGGTCGACCAGGTCTGGGCCGCCGGGGAAGCGGACCTTGATGTAGTTGTCGCTGGTCCCCTCCGCCAGGCCATCGCCGGCCCCCTCGACCAGCACCTCCAGCGGCCGGCCGACGTGCGCCTCGTGGAAGCGGCGGCGCAGCTCGGCGCCGAGGGCGATCAGCTCGCGGGCGCGGGCCTTCTTGTCCGGGTCGGGCACCTGGTCGGGCATGGTGGCCGCGGGGGTGACCGGCCGCGCGGAGTAGCGGAACACGTGCAGCTTGGAGAAGCAGACCCGCTCGACCACGGCGAGGGTGGCGGCGAACTGCTCGCGGGTCTCGCCGGGGAAGCCGACGATCACGTCGGTGGACAGGCCGAGGCCGTCGACCTGCGCCTTGGCGTGCTCGACGCGGCGCAGGAACTCGGCGATCCGGTAGGGCCGGTGCATGCCCGCCAGCACCTGGTCGTCGCCGGCCTGCAGGGGGACGTGCAGGTGGCGGCAGACCTTGGGGTCGTCGCGGACCCGCTCCACCAGCGCGGGGGTGACCTGCACCGGCAGGACGCTGGAGAGGCGCAGCCGGACCAGGCCGTCGATGGCGGTGAGCCGGTCCACCAGGCGGGCGAGGCCGTCGCGCTGGCCCAGGTCCTCGCCGTACTTGCCGAGGTGCACGCCGGTGAGGACCACCTCGCGGACGCCCCGCCCGACCTGGCGGCGGACGTCGGCGAGCAGCTGGTCCTCCGGGTAGGAGCGCAGCGGGCCGCGGGTCCTTGGGATGATGCAGAAGGTGCACCATTCGTCGCAGCCGGTCTGCGCCTTGATCGCCACCCGGGTGCGCAGCCGCTCGACCGGGGCCGGGCGCATCACCAGCGGCAGGCGCCGCACCGTCGGCACCTCGGTGACCAGCTCGGCCAGCCGGTCCTTGTGGTCGTTGCCGACCACCAGGTCGACGCCGGGGATCGCCTTGACCGCCTCGGGGTCGGCGACCGCGTAGCAGCCGGTGACGACCACGGTCGCCCCTGGGTGCGTCTCGGCCGTCTTGCGGATCAGCCGTCGCGAGGAGGCGGTCGACTCCTGGGTGACCGTGCAGGTGTTGATCACCACCACGTCCGGCTGCTCGCCGGCGTGGGCGAGGTCGAAGCCGCGCGCCCCGAGCGCCTCCAGCGCCTGCTCGGACTCGGCCTGGTTGAGCCGGCAGCCGAGGGTCTTGAAGGCGACCTTCGGGGTGGCGGGCTCAGCCATCGAAGGCCTCCAGCAGCGACGGCTCCGGCGGGTCCTCCGGCCGCGGCGCCGGGTGGACCCGCACGTAGGAAGCTACGGCGAACACCTCCCGCCAGTTGTCGCGGTGCTCGACCAGCTTGCGGGTCACGTCGGCGGCCTGGGTGCGGTGCTCGCGGAGCGCCCGCCAGGCCGTCTCGGCCACGGTGGCGGTGTCGACGTGGCAGGTGAACTGCTCGTCCGGGGTGCCCGTGGCGCCGTACGGCTCGTCCTCGCCGGGGAGCTCGAAGCCGCTCAGCCGGCCCAGCTCGCGCCATCTGGCCAGCAGCGAGGTCGGCGTCCCCCAGTAGTAGAGGCGGGGCTGGCGCTCCCGCGGCGTGGCCGCGTAGGCCGCGAAGGCGGCCTTGGTGGCGGCGGAGGTGGCCATGTGGTCGGGATGGGCGGTCACCCCACCGGGCTCCATGGTCACCACCACGTCGGGTCGTTCCCGTTCGAGGAACGCGTGGATGGCGGCGGTCAGGGCGGCTGGGTCGGCCCGGTCGACCTCGCCGTCGACGAACTCGCCGAACTCGACGGTGTCCACGCCGACCACCGCCATGGCCGCCCGCTCCTCGGCCTCGCGGACCGCCGGCAGCGTCTGGCGGGTGGCGCCGGAGCCCTCGGCGACCTGGCCGGCCTGGCCGCGGGTGGCGGTCCAGACCACGCCGAGGACGCCCTTGGGGGCCAGCAGGGCGAACGTGCCTGCCAGCGACCAGGTCTCGTCGTCCGGATGGGCGAAGATCCCGGCAAGGGTCAGCGGACGGGCCACGATCACCTCCAGCGTGGTCCGGGTGTCCTTCGACCGAGGCTACCCGAACGCCGAGCGGCGGAGGCCCAGATCGTCCAGGCGCTCGATCAGGCCTCCAGGGGTCTGGTCGAGGATAGCGGCAAGCACCCGCACGTCGTCACGCCGGATGGTGAGCATCTTGCCGTTGAAGTCGCCCCGCTGCATCTGGATCAGCGACAGGTAGCGGCCGAGGGTCTGGGCGTCCGGCTCGCGCCTGGCCTCGAGCGCCTCCAGGTCGATGCAGAGCGCCTCCTCGGCGGTGGTGGCGGCGGTGCCCGCCTCGGCCACGGCGGGCCCTGGGCGGGGCAGCAGGTGGTCGACGGGCACGCCGTAGAAGATCGCCAGCCGCTGCAGCCGCGGTACGGAGATGCTGCGCTCGCCCCGCTCGTAGGCGCCGAGCACGCTGGCCTTGAACTCCTTGGTCGAGCGCTGCTCGACGTCGTGCAGGGACAGGCCTTTCTGCAACCGGATGTTGCGGAGCCGCTCACCGACCTGCTCCGCGTAGCTGGGCATGCCGACCTCCCTCGCAGCTGGGCCCCGAGCGTGCGCGGACTCTAACATCGGCCCAAGTGCCCAGCAACGATCGTCCGGGCAAAGGCCTCGGCCGGCAACAGTTGACTCACATGGCGGGAAAGGCCCAGCGGCGCCGATGGTCTACCGGGTGACGACCCATCAGCCGGTCGGTGCGGAGGACGCCTCCGGCGCGCCTGCCTTCTCCAGGGTGCAGAAGGCGTTGAAGTCGGGGATGCCCGCCTGGGGCGAGCGGCGGTGGCGGTCGATGAGCACTTGGCCCTCGGGCCAGTGGACTTGAAGGCTGCCGGGGGCGACCGGGGCGATGTGGACTCGACCGTGGTACTCGCCTGCGTCGCTGCGGAGGACCACCCGGTCGCCGTTGGTGAGGCCGAGCTGCTCGGCGTCGGCCCGGCCGACCAGCACCGCGTCGCGCATGGCGCGGTTCAGAGGGTCGACCGTCTCGTGGACCATGCTGTTGAACTGCTTGCCACGCCTGGTCGCCACCCTGAATGTGCCCTCCGGCTGGTCAAGGCGTGGCAGCGGCACCACCGAGAAATGGGCCTTGCCGTCGGCGGTGGGGAACCTCCAGCCGGCGCAGAGATGGGGGCCGCCGTACTGGAACTGGTCGCCGAACTTGGCAAGGTGCTGGATGCCGTCGTAGGACGGGACCGCTCGCGCGATGTCCGCGCGGATGGCGGCGGTGCTGTCATAGCTGAGCCGGTCGGCCAGGTCCGGCCGGACCCGCCTGGCCAGCTCGGTGAAGACCTCCCACTCAGGGCGCGCCTCGCTGACCCGCGGGCCGAGGACCTCGGGGCTGAAGATGACCCGCCGTTCTGTGGAGGTCTCGGTCACTCCGCCTGGGATCTCGTATCGGGTCGCGGCTGGCAGCAGCAGCGCCTCCTCGGCAGGTTCGACCAGCATCTGGCTGGACAGGACGATGTCGAGGTGGACGCGGAGCGGCACCCGGCCGAGCGCCTGCCGGCACCACTCGGGGTCGGGCAGCACCTCGAGGAAGTTGCCGCCCGAGCTGACCAGGACGTCGAGTCGCCCCTCGTCGGCGGCGTCGATCATCTCCGGGGCGGTCATGCCGCTGCTGGCTGGCACCTCGAAGCCCCACAGACCAGAGAAGCGAGCCGCATTCGTCTGGTCGATCGGCAGCCCGCCGGGCAGCACGGTCGAGTAGGCGCCCATCTCGGCGCCCCCCTGCACCCCGGAGTGGCCACGGATCGGCATCAGCCCGCACTTGTCGCGGCCGACGAAGCCTTTGGTGAGGCCGAGATTGACGATCGCGCGGACATTATCCTCGCCATATTCGTGCTGGGTGACGCCCATGCTCCAGACGAACACCGCGGTGCGGGCCTCGCCGAGCATGGCGGCGAACTCTTCCATCGCCCGCCGCGAGACGCCGGCGAGGGCCTCAAGCTCCTCCCAGGACTGGTCCTTGACCTCCTGGGCGAGCTGGTCGAAACCCTCGGTGTGGTTCTCGATGAAGGAGCGGTCAAGGAAGCCACGCTCGATCATGTGCTTGAGCGCGCCGTTCAGGAAGCCGATGTCGCCACCCACATTGATGAGGAAGTAGCGGTCGGCGATCTTGGTGCCGAACACCGCGCTCTCCACGTTCGACGGCACCCAGTACCGCTCCATGCCCGGCTCGCGGTAGGGGTTGACCACCGCGATCTTCGTACCCGCCTTCTTGGCGTGATAGAGGTACTTCATTGCCACCGGTTGGCTGTTGGCCACGTTGGAGCCGACGAACACGATCAGGTCGCTACCGATCCAGTCGGTGTACGAGCAGGTCGTGGCGGCCACGCCAAGCGCGCCCTTGAGGCCGAACGTGCTTGGCGAATGGCAGACGCGGGCGGCATTGTCGACCGAGTTCGTCCCCATCGCCCGCACGGCTTTCTGCGCGGCGTAGTAGGTCTCGTTCGGCGTGCCCCGGCTGGTGAGGTAGACGCCCAGCCGTTCGGGGGTGCTGGCGCGGATGCGTCCTGCGACCAGGTCGAGGGCCTCGTCCCAGTCGATCCGGGTGAAGCCCGGTTCCGCCCTTCGCCGCACCATCGGGTAGGGGAGGCGGCCGAGGTCGCGCAGCTCGGCGCTGCGCTTGCGCGCCAGGGGCGCCACGTCGGCGAGCAGGGTACTGTCGAGCGCCGGCATGGTGTTCAGCCGCAGCAGGCGCAGGCGGACGTTGCAGAGGTGAACCTGCCGGGTGGTCCAGTCGCGCATGCCCTTGGTGCCGAGGGCGCAGCCGTCGCAGGTGCCCTGGGTGAGGATGCGCCAGGCGTAACGCGCCTGGTCGCGGTTCTCCTTGAAGGCCTTCCAGAGTTCCAGGTAGTTGTTCGGGTGCTCCTCGCCGACGCCGAACGGCTTCAGGCTGGCCCAGTTGCTCGGGTCGAGCCACTTCTCCCTGGCCACCGCATCTCCTTTCGACGTTCCCTGGAGCGTAGAGCGGTTCCTCGGGGCTGGCGAGCCTCCTCTGGTGGCTGGGGCGGCTGCACCGCAGACGTCAGCCGCCGCGTGGCGTGGCGGCGCGGCGGGGATGGTGGCCCTGCGGCGGGCCCGACAGCGGGCAGGACATGGGATAGCCGTCCTCCGGCTGGCCGGCCGCGGCGGGTCGGGCCGCGGTGACGGGCACGGCCTCCGCGGCCTCCGGCAGGGCGGGCTCGGGGTTGCGGATGTAGGCCCAGGAGAGCAGCCCGCCGGCCACGCAGAGGGCGGCGGCGATCGCGTTGGCCATGTGGAAGCCTTCGGAGAACCGCTCCGGCTCGAGCGCGCTGGCGCCGGAGATGCCGGCTGCGACCGGCAGCACGGCCACCGCGAGCAGCCCGGCGGTGCGGGCCACGTCGTTGTTGACCGCCGAGGCGATCCCGGCGTGCTCGGCGGGGGCGGCGGCCAGCACGGTCGAGGTCAGCGGGGCCACGGTGAGGGCCAGGCCGAGGGCGAACACCAGCATGCCGGGGAGCACGTCGACCAGGTAGCTGCTGCCGGCGTCGATGCGCATGTACAGCAGGAACCCGGCGGCGACCAGCAGCGGACCGAGGGTCATCGGCAGCCGCGGGCCGATCCGGCTGCTGAGGCGGCCCGCCCGGGCGGACAGCAGCAGCAGGACGATCGTGATCGGCAGGAGCGCGACCCCGGAGGCCAGCGGCGAGTAGCCGACCACCAGCTGGAGCTGGATGGGCATGAGGAACAGGGAGCCGCCGAGGGCCCCGTAGACCACGAATGTCACCAGGTTGGCGGCGGTGAACTGGCGCGAGGCGAAGATGTCCAGCGGCAGCATCGGATGGCGGCTGCGCCGCTCCCAGAGCACGAAGGCGACCAGCGCGGCCACCCCGGCCGCGCCGGCGGCCAGGATCTGCGTGGATGTCCAGCCGAGGTTGGGCCCGTCGGTGAGGGCGTAGACGACCCCGGCAAGGCCGATCGCGGCCAGGGCGGCGCCGGTGTAGTCGAGCTCGGCGGCGGCGCCGGGGTCGCGGCTCTCCGGTACGTGCCGGACCGCCACCCACACCACCACGGCGGCCAGCGGCAGGTTGATGAGGAAGATCAGCCGCCATGAGACCGCCTCGACCAGCCAGCCGCCGACGAACGGCCCGACCGCGGCGGTCACCCCGCCAAAGCCGGTCCAGGCGCCGATCGCCGGCCCGCGGTCCTGCGGCCGGAACGACGCCTCGATGATCGCCAGGCTGCCTGGGGTGAGGAGGGCGCCGCCGATCCCCTGGAGGGCGCGGGCGGCGATCAGGGCCTCGGTGGTGGGGGCGAGCCCGCACAGCAGCGAGGCGACCGCGAACCAGACCACCCCGATGACGAACACCCGCCGGCGGCCGTAGTGGTCGCCGAGCGACCCGCCGAGCAGCAGCAGCCCGGCGAGGGTGAGGGTGTAGGCGTTGACGACCCACTGCAGGCCGGAGATGCCCGCGTCCAGGTCCTCGCCGATGGTCGGCAGGGCGATGTTGACGACGGTGGTGTCGAGGAAGGCGATGCCCGTCCCGAGGATGGTGGCCAGCAGCACCCAGCGGCCGGCCGGGCTGGCGTAGCGCAGCCCGCCGCCCTCGGCATCGGCCGCCGAGGTCAGCGCCCGCCGCCCTTCAGCCGCGCGAACAGGCCGCCGGCGTACGGGTCGACCTCCTCACCGCGGAGCTGGGCGAGCTGCCGCAGCAGGGCGCGCTGCTGCTCACCGAGGTGGGTCGGGGTCTGCACGGCGATCTCCACCAGCAGGTCGCCGCGGCCGCGGCCCTCCGGGTGGGGCACGCCGCGCCTGCGGAACCGCTTCACCGTGCCCGCCTGGGTGCCCGGCTCGACCTCGACCGTTTCGATCCCGTCGAGGGTCTCGAGCTCGACGCTGCCGCCGAGGGCGGCCACCGTCATCGGCACCGGCAGGCTGCAGAGCAGCTCGTCGCCTCGGCGTTCGAACACCGGGTGGGGGTCGACGGCCAGCTCGACGATCAGGTCGCCTGGCGGGCCGCCGTACTGGCCGGCGTGGCCACGGCCCGGGTAGCGGACCTGGCTGCCGTCGTCGAGGCCGGGCGGGATGTCGATCGTGAGGGTGGAGTCCTGCATCAGCAGCCCCTGGCCGCGGCATTCCTGGCAGGGCGAGCGGATCTCGTGGCCGCTGCCGCCGCAGACCGAGCAGGTGGTGGCGGTGACCAGCTGGCCGAGCAGCGACTGGCGGACGGTGCGCTGCTGGCCGGAGCCGTTGCAGCGCGAACAGACCGTCGGCTCGGTGCCCGGCTTGGCGCCGGAGCCGCCGCAGCGCTGGCAGGGGGCGGCCGCCCGCACGCGCACGTCCTTGGAGGTGCCGAAGACCGCCTCGGTGAACGGCAGGCGCAGGCGCATGCCGATGGTGTCGCCACGGCGGGCCCGCGAACGGGTGCGGGGCCGGCCCATGAACGGGTCGCCGCCGCCGAAGAACGCCCCGAGCAGGTCGTCGAAGGAGGCGCCGAAGCCGGCGAACGGGTCGGCGGCACCGGCGGGGAGGCCGTCCACCCCGGCATCGCCGTAGGCGTCGTAGCGCTGGCGCTTGTCGGGGTCGGACAGGACGCTGTAGGCCTTGCTGATCTCCTTGAACCGTTCGGCCGCCTCCGGGTCGTTGCCGTTGACGTCCGGATGGTACTGGCGGGCCAGCCGGCGGTAGGCGCGCTTGATCTCCTCCGACCCGGCGCTCCGGTCGACCTCCAGCAGCTGGTAGTAGTCGCTCACCCGCCCCCCTCGAAGGCGTCGCCAAGGTAGCGCGCCACCGCCTGGACGGCGGCCATCGCGCGCAGGTAGTCCATCCGGGTCGGGCCGAGCACACCGATGCTGCCGCTGGCGTCGCCGGCCAGGTAGGCGGAGATCACCAGGGAGCAGGCCTCCATCCCCTCGACCGGGTTCTCGGAGCCGATCACCACCGAGACCTTGTTCTTGCCAAGGGCGGCCTGCAGCAGGCGCAGCACCAGCACCTGCTGCTCCAGCGCCTCGTAGACCTGGCGGACGGTCTCGATGCCGTCGAAGGCGTCGGGGCCGGCGATGTGGGCCTGGCCGCCGAGCCAGATCCGCTCGGTGCTCTGGTCGCCGACGACCTGGCCGATCGCGCCTGCGAGGGTGGCGAACAGGGCGCGGCGCTCCGGCGGGACCTCCGCGGCCATCGCGTCCAGGACCAGCTCTGCCCTGGAGAGCCGCTCGCCGGCCAGCCGCTCGTTGAGCTGGCGGCGGAGCTCCTCGAGGTCCTCGGAAGCGACCTCGGAGGCGGTCTCGACCAGGCGCTTCTCGACCCTGCCGGAGTCGACGATCAGCACCAGCATGATCACATGGGGGCCGAGGCCGACCAGCTCGACGTGGCGCAGCCGGGAGCGGTCGAGCGCGGGCGGGGCCACCATCGCCGTGTAGCGGGTCAGGTTGGAGAGCAGCAGGGAGGTGCGCTGCAGGGTCTCCTCCAGGTCGGCGGCGCCCTCGAAGTAGCGGGCGATGGTCTCCTCCTGGGCGCGGGCCAGCTCCCCCACCCCGGAGAGGGCATCCACGTAGAAGCGGTAGCCGCGGTCGGTCGGCACCCGGCCGGCGCTGGTGTGGGGGTGGGAGAGGTAGCCCTGCTCCTCCAGCACGGCCAGCTCGTTGCGGATGGTCGCCGGGGAGACGCCGAGCGAGTAGCGGTCGGTCAGGGTCTTGGACCCGACCGGTTCGGCGGTGTGGATGAACTCGTGGACCACGACGCGCAGCAGGCGCGCCTTTCGCTCGTCGAGGTTCATGGACGCCCTCCCTGCGCAAGACGATCCATGCTCGGCAGCGTAGCAGTCAAGGTATGCGACTGCTAAACACCCCCTGCCGAACGCTCCTGGTGACGGAGCGTGCGAGGAGCGTGACCGCGAGGAGGCCGGCGAGGCCGCTGGCGACGATGACGGCCTGGGGGTTGGCGAACTCCGCGGCGGCGCCGGCGGCGGCGAACCCCAGGCCGTTGGAGAGCATCAGGCCGGAGGTGACGAGGCTCAGGGTGCGGCCCCGCAGGTGCTCGGGGGTCGCCTCCAGCAGCGCCTGGTCCAAGCCGATGCTGTAGGCCCAGCCGAGACCGGACAGGGCGAGCAGCGCCACGGCGGGGAGCAGCGCCGGACGGGCGACGAAGCACAGCAGCGGCACGAACGTCCAGGTGGCGAGCGGCACCATGAACCGCAGGCGGCCGGACGGGCTGAGCCGGGAACCGGCGGTGAGCATGCCGGCCACCGAGCCGGCCGAAGCCGCGGCGAGCAGCAGGCCGACCGCTGCCGGGCTCCGACCGAGCTGGGCCACGTAGGGCACGGCGAGGGCCTCCGGGGCGACCGTGAACGCGGGCGGCAGCCAGTAGAACAGCAGCAGCGGCCGCAGCCTCGCCGAGCCGAGCGCCAGCCGCACGCCGGCGAGCGAGTCCCGCGCGACCGAGCGGCGGGGCGCGCCGCCAGGCACAGCTCGTGGCTGCCGCTCCCTGGTGCCAACCCGCAGCAGGACCGCGGAGGTGAGGAAGCTGGCCGCGTCGAGCAGCAGCAACGGTCGCGGCGGCAGCACGGTGAGCAGCACCCCGCCGAGCGCGAAGCCCCAGATCTGCGAGGTCTGCGCGACCATCCGCAACAGCGAGCGGCCCAGCGCGAAGCCCTCGCCGCTCAGCACGTCGGGCAGGCTCGCGGCACGGGCGCCCTGGAACACCGGGGCGATCGCGCCCAGCGGCAGCAGCAGCGCGAGCAGCAGCGGGATCGGCAGGCCCGGCAGGGCCATCAGCGCGACCAGGCCGGCGCTGGCCAGGTCGCAGCAGATCAGCGTGCGCCGCACGGGGAAGCGGTCGGCGACCGACGACAGCAGCGTGCCGCCGAACAGGTACGGCACGAAGCCGAGCGCGAACGTCAACGAGGACCAGAGCGTCGAGCGGGTGCGCTGGTAGACCAGCACGGCGAGCGCGAGCTGCGCGATCACATCCCCCGAGAACGAGATCACGTGCGCGGCGAAGATCGCGCGGAACTCGCCCACGGCGAACACCTGGCGGTAGCCGTAGCGGCCGCCCCCGCCGGGGGTGGTAGTTGTCATGGCCGTAGCCTGCTGCGGTGCTACCCTCGTCCGCGAAAGATTCGGAGATATCCGAATCTTTCTGGCTGGGGAGGTCGCGGCGGTGGCGCTGGCGCTCAGGTTCGGGCCGGGGGACCTGCTGCGCTGCCGCTTTGCCCTCTCGCCGCTGTGGGAGACGACCAACGCGATCCGCACCCTGGCGGAGCCGCAGCGCCACGGCTACCACCTGCCGTGGCTGCGGCGGGTGCAGCCGGAGCTGCCACGCCTGGAGCTGGCGCCGCTGCTCGCCGTCCAGCCCCACCGTGGGTACACCCCCGACTTCCTCACTCCGCCGCCGCAAAACCCGCTGGTCACAATCGACCAGGAGCTCGACCGGGTGCGCTCCACCCCGGCCGGCGTGGTCGCCTTGGAGCTGGGCCGCACCCTGGCCGAACGGGAGGGCGCGCCGCCGGCGGCGCTGCGGGCGCTGCTCGAGGACCCCGCGGCCGCCCCGGGGCGGCTCAGCGAGCTGCTGCAGCGCTGCTGGCAGGTGCTCCTGGCGCCGTACTGGGAGCGGATCCGCGACCTGCTCGACGGCGACATCGCCTTCCGGGCGCGCCGGCTCGCCGACGGCGGCCTCGAGCGCCTGTTCGCCGACCTCGACCCGAGCATCCGCTTCGACGGCGACACCCTGGAGGTGGGCGGCCGTGGCGAGGGCCACCGCGACCTCGCCGGCGAGGGGCTGGTGCTGATGCCCAGCGCGTTCATCTGGCCGGGCGTGGTGCTGATGCTCGACCTGCCCTGGCAGCCGACCCTGATCTACCCGGCCCGCGGGATCGCCGGCCTGTGGCAGCCACCCTCCACCCAGCCGTCCGCCGCGCTCGGCCGCCTCCTCGGCCGCACCCGCGCCAAGCTCCTGCTCGCCCTCGCCGAGCCGGCCTCCACCGCCGTCCTCGCCCGCCGCTTCGGCCAGAGCCCCAGCGGCGTCTCCGAGCACCTGTCCGCCCTTCGCGACGCCGGCCTGCTCGGCTCCTACCGCGTCCGCCACGAGGTCATCTACGAACGCACTCCCCTTGGCATCGCCGTCGCCGGCGCGGCCGCGTCTACGGGGCGAGCTCGGTGAGCAGGAGCGTCTCCGCCAGGCAGGCGCGCTCGAAGTCGCCCAGGTGCAGGCTCTCGTCGGCGCCGTGGGCACGGGAGTCGGGGTCGGCGCCGGCGCTGGTGACCAGGATCGCCGCGGCCGGGTACGCCTCGGCGAACGCCGCCACGAACGGGATCGACCCGCCGTTGCCCGCCTCGATCAGGTCGCTGCCGAAGGCCTGGCGGAACGCCGTGTGTGCGGCCTCGAACGCCGCTCCCCGCGCCTGGATGGCGTACGGCGGTCCGGCCTCGCCCTCCACGATCTCCACCCGAGCCCCCCACGGCGCGTGGTCGCGGAGGTGGCGGGCCAGCGCCGCCCGTGCCCGCACCGGGTCGTCCCCCGGCGCCAGCCGCACGCTGATCTTCGCGCGCGCCACCGGGGCCAGCGTGTTGGAGGCGTCGGCCACGCGGGTGGCGTCGATCGCCAGCACCGTCGCCGCCGGCCTTGCCCAGACCCGCTGGGCGACGGCGCCGTGGCCGAGCAGCTGCACGCCGTCGAGCACGGAGGCCTCGGCCCGGAACTGCTCCTCCGGGTAGTCGACCTGCGGCGGCTCGGCGCTGGCCAGCCCGTCGATGGCGACGTTGCCCTGCTCGTCGTGGAGGGTTGCCAGCAGGCGGCACAACGCGGTCAACGCGTCAGGGGCCGCGCCGCCGTAGCCACCGGAGTGCACGGCGTGCCGCAGGGTCCGCAGCTCCACGACGCAGTCGACCAGGCCGCGCAGGGAGGTCGTGAGGGTAGGCCGGCCGAGCTCGAAGTTGCCGCTGTCGGCCAGCACGATGACGTCGGCCGCGAGCCGCTCGCGGTGCCGCTCCAGGAACGCCCCGAGCGTGGGCGACCCGATCTCCTCCTCCCCCTCGACGAACACCGTGACCCCGACCGGCGGCCGCCCGCCGTAGGCCCGCAGCGCCGCGAGGTGGGCGGCGATCCCGGCCTTGTCGTCGGAGGATCCGCGGCCGTACAGGCGGCCGTCGCGTTCGGCCGGCTCGAACGGCGGGCTCAGCCAGCCGGCCGGGTCGCCGGCAGGCTGGACGTCGTGGTGGGCGTACAGCAGCACCGTCGGCGCGCCTGGGGGCGCCGGGTAGCGGGCGAGCACGGCAGGCTGGCCGCCGTCGACGTCGTCCAGGATCTCCACCGCCGGCGTGCCGACCCCGCGGAACAGGTCGGCGGTCATGGCCGCGGAACGGCGCACCTCCGCGGCGGCGCCGGGGTCGGCGCTCACCGAGCGGACCCGGATCAGGGCTTCCAGGTCGGCCCGGACGCCGGGCAGGACCTGCCGGACGGCCTCGCGAAGCGCATCGGTCATGTCGGTGCTCGGCTCCTCGCTCGTTCCCGCTCGGAAAGACCGCAGCCTATCGGGCCGGCTCGGCTGGGGCCATGTCAGGCGGCCGGCCGCCTCAGCGCCGGCGTTCCCGCGGAGTCGGCTGGAGGGCTGCGCTGACCTGCTCTGGGGTGCGGCCGGCGATCACCACCAGCTTGTCGCGGCCGCGCTGGCCGGCGGCCAGGCGCAGGTCGCGCGGGCGCAGGCCGAGCCGGCCGGCGAGGAACGCCAGCAGCGCCGCGTTGGCCCGTCCCTCCACCGGCGGGGCGGCCACCCGCACCCGCAGCGCACCGCCGTGCAGCCCGGCGACCTCGGTGGCGTTCGCCCCCGGCACCACCCACACCCGCACGCTCGCCCCCTCCGGATGCTCCCCGACCGCGCCCGTCAACGCCGGTAGACCTCACGCCGATGACCGATCCGGATGACGGTCACCACCAGCACGTCATCGGCGATCGTGTAGATCACTCGGTAGTTACCTTGATCCGCCACAGGTCGTGGGTTCCGGCAAGCTTGGCGACACCGTCCGGGCGCGGCTCGTCCCGCAGCGCCTCGGTCGCAGTTCGGATCCGCTGGAGCGTGTCCTTGGGAATCATGCGTAGCTGCCGCAGCGCTGCGGGACGGAACTGGAGTGTGTAGGGCGGGGCGGTCACGACCCGCTGTCGAGGCCGAGTTCGGCCCAGACCTGCTCGGCCGGGATCGACGGGGCGTCCTCGGCGAGCGCCCGGCGGGCGGCGATTGCATCGGCGGCGTCCTCGAGCGCCTCCAGGTACTCGGCAGCGTCGGCGGGGACCACCGCGGCGACCGGCAGGCCGTTCCGGGTGAGATAGACGACATCGCCGGCAGCGGCTTCGCGCACCGCGTCGGCGGGCACGGTGTCGTCGGGTGGCAGCTCATAGGCATGCTCGGTCATGCCCGTATGGTATCGCGGCGCCACGGTGCCTGGTGCGCAGTTCACCGCCGCACTGCACATCGCCAAGCAGAGGCCATGGGCCTGAGCCGGGACCTTTGAGCCGGCAGCGAGACGCAGTCAGGACCCGGATGGCGGATTGTCCCAATGGGTGGGGCCGGTGTCGTGCTTGGGGTCGACCCAGTGTTCAGGTGGTTCGATCTTGGCATCCACTGCCGCGTGCTCTTTGAGCAGGTAGAGGAGGTTGGTGCCGGACAGCAGCTCCAGCGGCTTGTCGTTGGCGAAGTCGAAGGAGGCCTTGCCGAACCCGGAGGTGGTGACCAGGATGCCCTTGGTGGCACCCTCGTTGTGGACGCTGCCGAACAGGTCCCGCACGGCGC
>WNGB01005042.1_pt1 | contig 20637 bp, 31 predicted proteins | sample 5400681 | NCBI WGS metagenome assembly WNGB01 (sample SAMN13153367, study PRJNA577476) | soil metagenome | isolation source: 115 cm soil or saprolite under grassland replicate 2 | place: USA:California | collected 2016-06-15
CACCGTCTTCCTCCTGCCGTGGCCCGCCGTCCTGGCGGTGCCCTGGCGTCCCAGCCACATCCGATTGACGGAGTTATCACGGATACATAATATCTATAAATATGAGACTGCCTGAAGGGGTGGAGTGGGCACTGCACTGCACCTGGCTGCTGACGTTCGCCCGCGACGGTGACGCGCTGCCGGCCCGGCGCCTGGCCGAGTTCTATGGATTGCCCGAGGCTTACCTCGCCAAGCTGCTCAAGGCGCTGGTGCGGGCGGGCCTGCTCAGCGCCACCAGCGGCCCACGTGGCGGGTTCCGGCTCGCCCGCCCGCCAGACGGGATCACCGTCGCCGACGTCGTCGAAGCTGTGGAGGGGCAGGGCCCGCTGTTCCATTGCATGGAGATCCGCCAGCGCGGGCCGGTTCCGCTCACCGGGGCCGCCTGCGGCAAGCCCTGCGGCATCGCCCAGGTGATGCAGCGGGCCGAACGCGCCTGGCGGAAGGAGCTGGCTGCCACGACCATCGCCGATCTCGTTGAGACGTCAGGTATCGGGGCTGTCACGCGGGTGAGCACGTGGCTGGCAACGCTCCCCGGAGCATCGTGACTGCGCTGGCCGGGCAAGGTTCCAGCCGCGCGCAAGGGGGGCAAGAGAGAAATGAAACTCGATCACAGGATCCTGGGGGCCGAGACCGGCTCTTCGCACGCAGTGGCCGGCAGCCCGAGGAGTCGTTCCTCGACCGCCCCCTCGGCAAAGGTGCGCCTGCGGGTGCTCAGCGTCGGGGCAGGCCCGTCGCTGGTGATGCTTCACGGTGTGACTCTCGCCGCTGCCGTGTGGTGTGCTGCGCGCCCCCACGCCACGGCCGGAGTACCGGGGGCTGCTCGGCCAAGGACTCAGCCCGGCCGCCGCTGCGGCCGCGCCTGACGAGCTGCTCGACGTGCTCCGCCTTGCGGCCCGCCGCAAGGGCAACGCCAGGACCGTCGCCTCGCTCATGCATGCGATCGACCGCTTCCGCCGACCCCGGGCCGACAGCGTCATGACCGACGGTGAACTACACCAGATCACCGCACCCACCATGTTTTGCTGGGGAACGGACGACCCGTTCCTCACCCCCGCGCAGGCCCGTCCGGCCATCGCCAAGATCCCCGGAGCGGTGCTTCATGAAGTCCCGGCGGGCACGGCCCCTGGCTGGAGGATCCCGCTGGCTGCGCCAAGCTCGTGACCGGCCACCTCACGGCGACGGGATTCACGCCCGCCATCTGACTCACGTAGCCGGGCAGCCGCAGTCCGAGAACGATTGGCCTCGAAATACGGGATACTTGTTTCCTGGCCGATTCACCGATAGGGCAGCTGCATCGAAGGTGGGGTGTTCGCCGCGCCGACTTGGCGGATGAAGGCGCTAGAGCTGAGAGAATCGCTGCCGAGGTGTTGGAGGCGATCATGTGGGCCCTCTCACCTGCGGGTGAACGCGGTGGCTGAGGGGCGTGCGACGCGCGTGTGGGCGTCGATCAACACGCTCGCCGCGCGGGAGGGGACGCCGCCCTCGGTGCGGCACGCTTGCATCGCCTGCGCGCAAGCCGTGACGGCCATCGGCGCCGGGTTGTCGATGACCCGTGACGGCGGGCTGCGCGAACCGGTATTCGCCACCGATTCACGCAGCGATGAACTGCAAGAGCTGCAGTTCACGCTCGGCGAGGGCCCTTATATGGAGGTGTTGAGCGGCGGTGGGCCCGTGCTGACGGCGGACCTCTCGTCAACGGATACTGCGCGCCGGTGGCCAATATTCGCGCCGGCCGCTGTCGAGCGTGGGGTACGAGCAGTGTTTTCGTTCCCGGTCCAGGCAGGCGCGATCCGGTTCGGGGTGCTGGAAGTGTACCGGCCTTGGGAGGGACCACTGAGCGCGGATGAGCTGACCGATGCCCTCCTCTGCGCGGACGCGGCCCTGGAGCTGGCGCTCGATGATCGGGGCGGCATCACGGTCGGGTTGGAGGATCTGCTCGATAAGCGGTTCATCGGCCGCCACGCGGTGGTTCATCAGGCGGCCGGGATGGTCTCGGTGCAGCTCGGTGCGACCATCACCGATGGGCTCGCGTGGTTGCGCGCGTACGCCTACGCCCACGACCAACGGCTGGAATTGGTGGCCACAGATGTGGTCGCGCGCAAACTGCGGTCCAGCCTCGACACCCCGCTGCAGGACACGGGCGGATCACGTAACAATGGAGCAGATCCCCCGGCAGAGACCACGAAGGAGGGGGACAGATGAGTTCCACGGACCGGCGCGTACGACAGACCTTTGTGGAGGTTGCGGACACGCTTGTCGCCGAATACGACGTTATCGACTTCCTCGATTCCCTCGCCCGCCGGACAGTGGACTTGCTCGGCGTTACCGCCTGTGGGCTGTTGCTTGTGGACAACCGAGGCGCTTTGAACTTGATGGCCGCCTCCACCGAGCAGACCCGGATGCTGGAATTGTTCCAGCTGCAAAACGCCGAAGGGCCCTGCCTGGACTGCTATCACGCAGGGCAGCCTGTGCAATGCCCCGACCTCGCCGAAGCAGACAACCGCTGGCCGAACTTCGCCCCGGCTGCACGCCGCACGGGATTCGCCGCGGTGCAGGCCCTGCCGATGCGGCTACGCGAGGACACCATCGGAGCCATGAACCTGTTCAATGCCGTCCCGGGCGCCTTGCAGTCCGACGCGGTTGAGCTAGGCCAGGCTCTGGCGAACGCGGCCACCATCGGCATCCTGCACGAACGCGCCATCCGCCGTCACGAAATGGTCACCGAACAACTTCAGACCGCCCTCAACAGCCGGGTCCTGATCGAACAGGCCAAGGGGGTGTTGGCCGAACGGCTGAACATCTCCGTCGATGAAGCGTTCACTGCTCTGCGCAGCCACGCCCGCGTGGGCAACCACAAGCTCGCTGACCTCGCCAAAGCCGTCGTCGATGGGAGTGTGATCATCCCGGCGCCACTGCCGCCACACGTCAACCCAGCTTGAGGTGACCGGGCGGCCGGCCTATCGGGGGTACCGGATTCCCTTTAATCCGGACACGGCGTACTGTCTGGAGACAGGCCCACCATGTCACGCCCGGCATGGTGCAGGCGATTGTGTCGCTCCAGACCCTGGCGGCATCCACCACGACGCGCGGGCGCGTAGTGAGAAGGAGCCCCAGACCACATGGGCCGACCACCAGACGCTGCCAGGGCCAGCCCGTCTCCCTATGAGACGGCACCCGCACAGGCAGGCACAGGCACGACTCGCTCAGCCGATATGGCGCTGATCGAAGACCGTGGCCGGATCGCCCGCGGCCTGACCGATGTTCTGATCCACCGGCTGTTCGCGGTGGGCCTCGACCTGCAAACCGCACTCGCCGGCACTGGCGAGCGCCACGTGGCCGAGAAGATCGACTCCGCCATAGACGACCTGGATCAGGCCATTAAGGATGTCCGCAACACGATCTTCGAGCTCGGCAACGCTCCACCCCATTCAGGCAGCCTGCGGGCGCTGATCATCGAGGTGGCGGAACGGGCATGCGAATCTAACGGCGGAACCCGCCCGACGATCACCCTGCACCGAAGCGTGCATGCGGTCGCCGACGAGAAGGCCCACTCCCGTGTTGTCGGCCTGCTGCACGAGATCCTCACCCGAATCCCACGCGGTCACGTAACGAATACCCACATCAACATCAGCGGTGATCCCCATGCACCCGGGCGACTGATCATGCACGTCGAACCCGACGGCCGCCATTGACCCCCACCGCGGCCTACGCAGACTGGGTAGCGGAAAACACGTTGGACATCGCCCAGCCGCGAAACCGGCCAGGGAGGGCAAGAACCCTGGTCAAGGTACTGATTCGATTCGAGCCCCCTTACGGAATCGAACCGTAGACCTTCTCCTTACCATGGAGACACAGCGATCAATCGAACAGGAGCTGATGCGGTTAATCTGCAGTTTAGCTGCAAGAACAGTCCATGGAAGTGTTTCTGAGTGCCCCTGTTTGTGGGCCTGTTGTCCCCCCAATAGTCCCCCACCCGGGATATCCTAGCGTTATGACGAATCGGCGCCTGCGGGGCGAGGGCGGGATCTCATTCGACCACCGTGGCCCATGCCGTGACAACGTGCGGCACCGGCATTGTCCAGGCCGCTGGCGCGGCGAGGTAACGCTGGGGTTCACGCCGAAGGGCAAGCGCAGCAGGAGGCGAGTCGCCGGTCGTACCAAGGCCGAAGTCCAGGAGAAGCTGAAGGCCCTGAATGCCGACCTGGATGTGGGGATCATCCCGAAGGCCGGTTACGCCGCCTACACCGTCCGCCAGGCGGCAGAGGACTGGCTGAAGCAAGGGCTGGACGGCCGAGCCCCTAAGACGATCAAGAAGAACGAGAATGTGCTCGGCCCGATCCTGACGATCATCGGCGGCAAGAAGTTGCGGGAATTGACGGCGGCCGAGGTGCAGCAGGCATTGACCAGGATGGCCACCAGGTACTCCAGCGCCGCGGTGTCGATGGGCCACAACGCGCTGACGCGGGCGATCCGGCACGCGGGAGGCTCACGATCTTGTTGGGCGTAACGTCGCCACGCTAGTTGATATCCCCAAGGGGCAGGCCGGGCGACCAAGCAGGAGCCTGACCCTGGAGCAGGCCACTGTCCTCTTCCGTGTGTCAGCCGAAGACCCTCCCGCGCTAGAACTGCCCCCGGGACTCAGGGACCACCGGCGCCCGCCGTCACTGATGCGCGCCTACATTGTCCTGAGCCTGACGACCGGGCTTCGGACTGAGGAGATCCGCGCCCTGCGCTGGGATCATGTGGACCTGAAGGGCGATCCTGGGACCGGCCCGCCGACGCCACCGCATGTCTTCGTGTGGCGTTCCGTCCGAGGTCATGGCGACACAAAGACAGAGAAGTCGCGGCGCAGCCTGGAACTGCCGCAGGTCGCCATGGAGGCCCTCGAAGACCTAATGGAGCAACAGGCGGACGAACGTCGCGCCGCGGGCGCGCAGTGGCACGACGCCGGTCTCGTGTTCACGACCGCCACAGGCAATGCTCTCGACGCCGCGAACGTCCGGAAGATGTTCCGGGTGGTGTGCAGGTCAGCCGGGATAGGTGACCACTGGACGCCCAGGGAGCTGAGGCATACGTTCGTATCGTTCATGTCACAGCAGGCCATGGCCACAGAGGAAATCGCGCGCCTCGTGGGCCATAGCAGCTCAAGGACGACCGAGGTAGTTTACCGTCACGAGTTGCGGCCGGTCATCCGCTCAGGGGCCGAGATCATGAACAAGATCTTCAAGGGCTAGCTGCGCTCCTAAGGAAGGCCGAAGTTCGTTGTCGCGTACGCATTGTTGCGTCAACGCGCCCGCTGTATCTCCCCGTGAGGCCGGGCTAGGAGCGCGTGTCGGGCCGGTTCACCAGCCGTGCCAAAAACACTGGCAGTTCAGGTGATCTCGCTGGGCCGCGACCGACATCCTGGCTGACGCAGTGGCAACGCATGCAGCGCAAATTAACCGGCTGATGGCAGTCCCTCGCGGCTATTACCGACCGCGACTGAACTATGTGAGAGACGCGGCTCCAAGAACCGGCTACTCGCGGCATGACCGCGCAGTCGGAGCCCCAGGTGCGGCCGCGACGATTCGGTTGTACCCGGGCGCGCCGACGAGCCGCCGGGGACCGAAGAGCCGACCGCACACGCCGATGACAGCGCGGTTGCGAACTGGCGCTTGTAGCGCCATAATGGCGCCATGCCCAGCGTGCAGATCAAAGACGTCCCGGAGCAGACCCATGCTGTCTTGCGCCAGCGTGCGGCCGCCGCGCACCAGTCCCTCCAGGAGTACTTGCGCGCCCGGCTGATCGAGGAAGCAAGCGAGCCAACCCTCGACGAGGTCCTTGACCGGGCGGGAGGCCGCTCCGGCGGTTCAGTGCCGCTGACGGCCGCGGTGACGGCGCTGCGCGCCGATCGTGATCGCCGTTGATGCCAGCGTCTTGGCCGTCGCGCTAGCTGACGACGGCCCGGACGGCGATTACGCACGTGCCCGCCTGCGCGGGGAACGGCTGACCGCACCCGAGTTGGTCGACCTCGAGGTCACCTCGGTGTGGCGACGGCAGGTGCGGGAAGGTGCCATGGATGCCCGCCGGGCGGCCCTGGCGCTGGCCGATCTAACAGCGCTCCCCCTCCGGCGGACATCACACCGGCCCCTGCTTGCCCGCTGCTGGGAGCTTCGCAGCAATCTGACGATCTACGACGCGTCCTACGTCGCGCTCGCTGAGGCACTGGACGTGACCCTGCTCACCGCTGACGGGAGGCTGGCACGGGCCACCGGCCCACGGTGCCATTTCGAAGTACTGCGCCCAGCGCCCTGAACTCCCAGCTTCCGGGGTTTACGGTCATGCCGCATGCCGGTCATTCATGAGGACTGGTCTCGCTAACCTCTTGTGCAGTCAGTCGTGAAGGAGGCGATCGAGAGCAGGGTGGCCCAGTGATCGCAGGGCTCGCGTGAGCCACGACGGTTCATCGTGATACCACAACCCTGGTTCCAGCCCGGTGCCGGGAGGCAGGATCAGGTGCGAGTGTGGGCTCCGCAAGACGAAGGTAAGCCGACTGCGTCCGCCAGGCAGTATCCGCGACATCGCGGCTGGGCCATCAGCGAGTGTATGGCGAGGAGGCCCGGGTGCGATCAGCATTGGCGGATCGGCTTGCCCCCCACGCGGTCTCGTCCCGAGCGTTACCGGGATTGACCATCACGCCGCTGCTGAGGACGATTCCGCGGACGTGAGGTGCGGCGGCCAGGGCAGCGGCGACGTTCAGTTGCAAGTCGGCGAGAAGGCCTTGCATCGGCTGGGCACTGCGGTCGGTGAGATGGAATAGCGTCCCGGTGTCGTCGAGCCGGAGCCATGCCGGGCCACCGGTTGTTTGTTGTGCTTTCTCGGCTATCCGGGTTGCGGCTCTCCGCCAGACCTCGCCGTTGACACTTGGCCCGCTGAAGATTCGCCCTTCAGGCCGTTGGCCGCCAGCGAAGATCTCAGCCTCATTTTCGCGCCGACCGACAGTGCGAGCGGTCCCGTCTGAGGCAGTCAGCTGGCAGGCCTGCTCGATCTCAGTGAGCCAGGCTGCCAGGTCCTCGTCGGCTAGGACCTCGTTTGCGCGGCACACGAGCTCAACCCATGGTGAAGTTCAAGACCGCGAAACTGACCTTGCAGCTTCTCGCAGTACCGCTGGATGGCCCGGAATTCGCGGTCGAGTCCGAGGACTGTGACCTCAAGGGCGTACGTGGTTGCGTTTCGCTTAACGGTCAGATCAGGCCGTCTGCCTGAAATGCTGAGTTCTTCGTACGACACGGTCCACCCCGCCAGGGCCGCGAAGGCCGCCACCTCAAGGGCCAAGCACAGATGCTGAAACTTCGTTCCGGCCAGCTCACGGCTGGCATACACGTTCTTTGCCTCACGGACCAGGGCCGAGTTCGTGCCGTCAACTGTCACGAGCGCTATCCGGGCAGCTAGTTCCAGAACTCGGACAACTACACGAGTGTTTTTAAGCGGCCACCACTGATGATTTAGCAATGGCACATAGCCTGTCTGTGCAGCGTTGTCGGCAAGCCAGTTCTCGCCGAAAAACCCACGGATCACATTGATTGCCCAGCTCAGAGTCTGCCTTCCCGCAGGAGATACGGCGGCATCATTAAGGCTGCCCGCCCACCAGTCCCATTTCAGTTCGCGTTCCACCGGTTCACTCCTATGGCCGAAATCTTGGCAAACCGCTGATCGGCTGACAATACAGTGACGATTGTCAACGTAGCCCGGAACCCGTGTTGCCGGGAGGTGTATTTCACTCATCTGCCGCATATGGCGTGTCAGATCAGGCGTGACCTAGCCACCCATCAGGCCGCGGTGGCAGATCGACAAACGCCTCGACCTGCGACCTCCAACAGATCGCTCACACCGGGCTGGTCCGAGGTCGGCCTCGGACTACGTCAGTGACGGCATCACGCTGAGTGGCAAGGAAGATCCGGGGAGAACACTCGCCGAGCCGCCGCTATGCGCGGCAACCTGGTCGCCCAGACGGCTGGCTCGCGCCGCGCCAAACTGGATGTTCTGCGTCCGGTCACTCCCGCAGCCCAACGGCCCTGCCAACGCTTTGGATCTGCCGGTGAGCGCGCGCACTCGCTGCGGCGGGCCTGGCTGTCGCTCCACCGGGCGATCAGCGGTCGCGGCGATCCGGTCAGCCACGAGGACCGGGCTTCACGTCCGGCCCAAGAGGCGCTGCCCCGCGTCCCCGGCTCAGGTCGATGCGCAGACCCGCGTTGTCAGACCGCCGCCAAGGCAAGTCCTGCTCTAGCGCTGCGGGCCGCCTTCGATCAGGCGCAGCCGGGACGTCACCGTCGGCTATCAGCCTGGCGGAGCATCGCGTCGAGTTCGGGGTCGGCCCCGATCTCCCGGACCTCTTGCGCGCAGCGGCAGGCGATGGCGATCTTGGCAGCCCACTGCAGCGCCTCCTCGCGTGAGGGCACGTCGACGAGCGTGAATCCGCCAATGGCCTCCGGGTACGGGCCGTCGGTGACCGCCCCGTCGGTGGCCACGATGCTCGCCGGCTGGTTTTCCAGCCCGCCGGCGGACACGTACACGCCGGCGTTGATGGCCTCCTGGACCGCCGCGTGCGCGGCCCTGGCCACGGCGGGCGCGTCCTCGTCGGGGATGTGGTCCATCGCGTGGGCGCCGAACGAGATCAGGTACTGCGTCATCCACGACTCCGTTGTCCCGGCGGCCTGCTCCGGCCGTGTCTTGACTCATGGACGAACGACTCGCCCGGATCCCATCGCTCTGCCAGAAGAAATTTCTCACGGGTCCCCGCCGTCCGGCCCCGCGAGCGTCATGTGACCCGTGTTCGCGGAGATCATCGCCGCTGCCGCCGACTACGAGCAGTCCAACCGCACTCATCTAATGCCGCGATAGTAGCGTCAGTTCGGCTATGCCGCCGCGCAGAACTGGGGCATCTGCTCACAGGTGCCGTGCCGTGGCAGACCGAGCGTCAACCGCGAATATTCGGCGATCTGTTTCGGCGCGAGATCACAACGCCCGGAACGCCGTCACTTGACGTAATCGTTGGCGGGCTGTGCGGATCGGTGGCCCGCCCTGTTGGTGTTGGCGGTCCTCAATCTCCAGGGTGGCTCCCAAAACCCCCGCCGCTGCCCCAGCGTCCGTCAACGGACAGCGACGCGAGTTGTTCCAAACTCTCAAGGGCAGGGGCCGAGTTACAGAAGATCATGAAGCCGCCGCATCCGGCGTCTACGTACTCTTCGATTGTCGCTTCGATGGATTCTGCAGTGCCGTAGAAGGCACCGCGGTTGCGGATGTAGGCGTCGACCTCTGCTGAGCTCAGGCCCCAGTCGCGGGATTGCCTCCAGCGCGTGAACTCGCGTTCGCTGTCGAAGAGCTGGAAGTTGGGGGCGTGCGTCCGGACAAGGCTGGCCGGGTCGCGGCCGACAGCCTCGCATAGCTCGGCGAGCACGCGGGACTTGCGCACGAACTCCCTCATGCCGACCTGCCAGTTGACAACGTCGGCGTACGCCACCGCGGCGGGAAGAGTCCGCTTCTCCCCCACACCGCCGACCAGCAGCAACGGCCCGCGTTCCTCGCCCCGCGCAAAGTGGCTCGCCGCCAAGTCCGCGGCCGTACATCCGGCGGCCGCAGCACACTGGGCAGCGTCAGACCGGTACCACGCGGCGCGGCAGGCGCGCAACGCGGCTTCGAGCTGGCTGGATCGCTGCGCCGGGGACAGGAATGGGATGTCGAGCGACTCGAACTCCGGCTGATCCCATCCCGCGCCCAGCCCGAGGCAGAACCGTCCCGTGCTGAGAATCTGCAGATTCTCGGCCATCTTCACCGTGACCGCCGCAGAACGATACGCGGCGCACGACACCAGCGTGCCGATCATTACCTTCTCGGTCGCCTGCGACAGCGCGGCCAGCGTGGTCCACGCTTCAAGAACCGGGCTGTCGTCGCGGGCCGGGTAGGGCTGGAAGTGATCGAACACCCAAATGCCGTGGAAGCCGAGCTGCTCCGCGCGCTTAGCCCACTCGCGGGCTACACGCCAGCTCTCCGGCCAACCGGTCGTCGCGAGCTCGCCCCTTCCAGCCTTGAGCCAGCATCACACCCCAATGCCTCGGGCCGCCGGGGGTGAGCGTCTCGATGGCCACCATCAGCTCCTGACCGCCTTGATTGGCCTACTAGCAGCTAGGCGAGGATCGGGATCGGCAACGCGAGAGCCGCCTCGAGCTGATCGCCGCCGTAGTGCTGGCGAGCGACATCCAGGCCGGCGAGGAACGATGCGTAATTGTCGATGTGATCGACAAGATGCCGACTCACTGCCTGCCGGTAGGCGGCCGCCTGCCAGGCCCCGCTTGGGCCCTCCGTCAGCCGCTGGGCCAGGGCTCTGCCCCAGCCGTTGAGGCGGTACTGGAACTGGCCGTCGTAGACCCCCGAGCGGAACTTGCCCGCGATGGGAAACAGATAGGTCAGCTCCAGGGCCGCCAACTCACGCAGCACGGTCTCCGGCTCGCGGCACCCGGGGCCGATCGTTTGGACCAAATCCATGACGACGGCTAGCGCCCTGGCCCCGGCGAGGTAGATATTTCCCGGCCACAGACCAGACTCGCGAAAGCAGCGGTCGACGGCGTCCAGCGCGAGCACTGCCGCGCTCAGACCGTCAAACATGCCGGACTCGGCGACGGCGCAAATCTGCTCGCCAAGGCACGACTCAAGCTCGCTGAACCGGTCGACCCCCTCGGCGACGATGATCGCGTCCCTGTCGGCGTACCGCAGGTAGACAGGCACGGACGGCACCCGCAGCAAGCACCCTTCAACATGGATCGCCACGCCGCTGGCCAGCATCAAAGGCGCAGAATCCGCCAGTGCGCCGGCGGCGCCGAAACGAAGGTCCGGCGAGATTGCGGCAGCGCGCACTCTCAGCGTCATCGAACGACGCCCATCGTGCTTGCCAGCAGCTCAACGATCGGGGCCACGACCGTGGCATCGCACCGCTCGGACCTGGCCAGATGAGTTGTCACATAACCGAAGGTCTGGCGAATGATCAAAGCGTTCAGGGCTGCGGTCGTTCCGGTCTCCACCACCTCGACACACGCGTCCGCCATGTCCGGCACCAGTGCTTCGGTGCTCCCGCCAACAGTCAAGATCTCCGCACTTGGCGCAATGCTTCGAAACAAGCTCTTGGCCAGATGTGGGTACGGCGTGACGACGGATCGAATGCGAGATGGCGGACGATGATCCCCGCGCGCCATGAGCAGGCAAACCGATGCCTCATAGGACCGGGCCTCAAAACATCGGCGATCCGGAGAAACCCCGGCCTCCATGAGCCACTCATCACCAGTCAGCCCAAGATCAAGGAGATTCTTGCTCAGCAGGCGTGCCACGTCAGGAGCCTTCATCAAGTAGACGCAAACCGGGAGACGACCGGCTATCACCCGGTAGCTGAGCACCCCAGACCTGATCGTTATGCCAAGGGCCTCGGAGAACCTGTCTGACTCCGAAGCCATCCGCCCCTTCGGCAAGCCCAGCCTGATCATCGGCTCACAGGTCCGTTGAAATAAGGCCTGAGCTTGCCATACTTGGCGAGCTGCCGGTCGATCTCTTCCGCGATGGCTCTCTCGACAGCGGCCGCCAAATCCACGCCCAAGATGTTGGCCAGGCACAGCATCCACGCCGTGAGCTGTCCGAGTTCCTCCTCCACGCGGGCACGGCCCTCGTTGCGCCTCACAGCCTGAGCAAGTTCACCAAGTTCTTCCATTGTCCAAACAAGTGCCCGATCCTGTTCTAACTGGCCGTAAATCTCCAAGGCCGCATGCTGCAGGCAGCTAAGGAAAGGAAGAGCCGCCTCAACAATCCGCCGAATTCCCTCGACATCGCCCTCAGTCACCGAACGGCCTGGCCAGGCCGTTCGGCTATCTGAGTCGGAAATCGTCATCCCGGTACTCAATTCCCAGCGACGATATGGCCAGCGCCCGCTCGCCATCGGCCACCTCGCCGGCAACGAGAGGGTCGTGACCGGTCTCTCGCGCCACCCGCAGCGTCTCATCCACGTCTTCAGGGCTGACAATGGCGACGTATCCCGCACCCATGTTGAGCGTGCTATACGCCTCGGACGGCGCCATTCCGAGTTGGTCAGTCAGATATTGCAATACCTCAGGAACTTCCGGCAGCGCAGTTATCTCGTAACGGACAGCCACATCGGCGCGCATGATCTTAAGGAAACCGTGGCCGGTTATACCGTTGAGGAATTTGGGAACGACGGCGGACTCCAGCAGACCCCGCACGAACGACGCGTAGATGTATGTCGGATCCAGCAGCGCATCTCCCAAGTGCCTGCCGCTCGGCAACTCGGACAACAGCCCCGCGGGCAATTGAGATGCGACGCGCCGGGCTAGCGACGCGCCGTTCGCGTGCAGCCCACTGCTCGGCAGCGCCCTGCCGCCCGCCCAGCAGGACCTGCCATGATCGCCGCGGCCAAACCCGCGTCGCTGGCGGCCTGCGACAAGGGTGGCAGCCTGCTCGCGGTGGCCTCGTTCCTGCTCCTGCTGCTGGCGGCGGCGCAGGGATATGTCAGCTTCCGCGCCCAGTACGCCTTCATCGACCACGCCAAACAGGCGCCGCTGCCGTCCATGCTGGAGGCCCTCGGGCTCGACACCGGCGCCGTCATCTTCGCATTGCTCGCGCTGTCGTTGGCTCGCCGTGGCAGGCGCGCCAGCGTCGAGCGGGCGCTGAACGTCGCCTGTGCGCTCGGGTCGCTGACGATGAACCTGCTGGCGGCCGATCTCAAATCGCCCCGTTCGGTCACCGTGTGGGTCATGCCGAGCGCGCTGTACGCACTCGCCTCCGACCGGCTGATCGCCGTCGTCCGGCGCTGGGTCCAGGACAGCGACCCGAACGCCCAGCTCGCGGCCGAAGGCTCGGCATGGCGGGCGTTCGGCGGCCTTGCGTTCTGGCTACTACGGCTGATGCTGGACGTGCCGGGCACGGTCGCCGGGTTCCGCCGCTGGGTCCTGGCGGCGGCTCCGGTAGCGCCCGGCATCCGGGCGGAAAGAAAAGATCAGGAAGCCGAACGGCTGCCGCGAGATGTCACCGTCCCGCACGAGCCGCGCGCACAAGCCGAACCCCCTGCATCTGGCACGCCCAGCCTCCACGAGCTGGCCCCTGGTGAGACGAAACGCCACGCGCTGATCCGCCTCTACGAACACCGCGGCCAGACAGGCGATCCCCGGTACGGCGACCGCGCCAAGACAGCCGAACTCGCCGGCGAGATCGCCGCCAGGATCGGCTACCACCCCGGCACCGCGCGACGAGAGCTCGCTAAGTATCTGGCGTCAGGCAGCGCTGCCGTTAAGGACGCTGAAACAGGAACCGAATACGGCGCAGAGGGGATGGCCTGATGCTTCACCACCCCACCGCCTTTCTTGTCCTGCTGGCCGCGCTGGTGTTCCTCGCCATCGTTGTCCGGATTGTCGCCGGGAACCCGGGCGCGGCGCGTCATCGGGTCCGGGTTCTGCGCTGGCGTATCCGGCTGTATCTGCGGCCGGGCGCCGGTTACGCGAACCTTCTCGAGCTCGCGGTGCGCTGGTCGCGCCTGCGGGCGGTTCGCAGCGGCGGCCGGTCCCGGCCGTCGCTGCCAGGGTGGATGCGGATGTTCCTGCCCGTGACCGCCTATGCGGTTCGCCTGGGCCGGGCGCACTTCGGGCGGCGGGTCATTGCCAGCATGGAAGACCAGACGCTGGTGCTGGCCGCACCGCGAACCGGCAAGTCCGGCTGGCTGGCCGACCGGATCATCGACCACCCCGGCGCGGTCGTGACCACCACCACCCGAACCGACCTGTACGAGAACACCGCCCCGCTGCGCGGACGCCATGGCGTGCTGCACGTGTTCAACCCCGAAGGGATCGGCGGGCTGCCGTCGACCTTCCGGTGGAACCCGCTGCGGGACTGCCAGCATCCGGCCATCGCGTTGCAGCGGGCCGCGTCGTTCACCGCAGCCACCGAGTCCACGGGCATGCAGGACCTGGCGTTCTGGATCGGGAAGGCGACGTCGGCGCTGGCGTGCCTGCTGCACGCGGCGGCGCTCGCCGGGCGCACCATGACCGACGTGTACCGGTGGGCGCACACGATCGATGACGACGAGCCGGAGCGGATCCTGTCCGCGCATCCGTGGGCGGCCGAGGGCTGGCTCGGCCCGATCCAGGAGATTCGAAAGCCGGGCAGGACGGCCGATTCGATCCGGATGACCGTGACCCGGGCGCTGGCCTGGCTCGCCGACCCCGCGGTCGCCGCGGCGACCTCCCCCGGCCCCGGCGAGGGCTTCGATGTCGCTGATTTCGTGTCCGCGCCGAACACCCTGTACATGATCGGAACCGGCCGGGAAGAGGCGCCGATCGCGCCGCTGTTCCGCGCCTTCGCCGAGTACGTGCACGCCGGCACCGCGTACGCCGGGTCGCTGCAGCCGCACGGCAGGCTGGATCCGCCGATGCTCATGGCGCTGGACGAGGTGACCCAGATCTGCCCGGTGCCGCTGCCGCACTGGATGGCCGACAGCGCCGGCAAGGGCATCCTGATCGTCGCCGTGTGCCACGGCCTGGCCCAGCTCGAAGCCCGCTGGCACAGCGCCGGGGCGCGGGCGATCTGGGACACCGCCGGGATCAAGGTGATCCTCGGCGGCGTGGGCGACCCTGACACCCTGGATCGGCTGTCCCGGCTGTGCGGCGAGATCGACCTGCGCCGCCACACCTGGACCCGGTTCGAAGACGGGCGGCGGGCCCGTGCCGTCACTCATCAGCCGGTCCGGGTGCTGCCGCCCGAGCTGCTGCGAACCCTGCCCGAATGGCGCGCCCTGGTGCTGCGGGGCAACCTGTCGCCCGTGGTCGTGCGGCTGCGGATGGCCTGGAGGCGCCGGGATTATCGGCGCGCCAAGCGGGCCGAGATACGCCGCGACAACCGGATCGGCGTGGTCTGGCAGCGGCCGACGCCGGTTCCAGCTGCGCTCCCGCCGCAGCCACCATGGCGTCGACCTACCGGACCGACCGGCGAGGACACGCTTGTCATGGGCCACCCATCCGGGCATCCGGCCGGGCCGCACCCTCACCCGGCTAACTCGGATGAGCAAGCGGCGCGGCGCGGGCCTCATGGCTCGCAACCAACCCCAACGTGGAACAGCACACCGGACACGCCACGCCCGCCCCTGCCACCTGGCGGAGTCTCCGTGCCGCGCCCGCGCAGGCCATGGGATCCACCCGCCAACTCCGGGGACCACAGTTGACCGAACCGCCGCAGGGCCGCGACGGGTCGCCGTCCGTCGCAGCGCTCGCCGTCCAGGTCAACGGCCTGCGCCGCGACGTCAAATCACTGGCTGACAAGGTCGGCAAGCTGGCCAGCACTCAGCACAAACACGCCGCCATGCTGGACGATATCGCCGAGCTTCGCCAGCAGGTCGAGCAGATCCTTGCCATCCTGAGCGACGAAGCCGACGCCTCGCCCGCCGAGTGGTTCTGGCTCAAGATGACCGACCAGGTGCGCGAGGAGAAATTCGCCGAGCTGTTCGACTGGGTCGAAACCGTGCTCCGCACCCAATACCCCGACTACCTCGCCGATCAGATCAGACCCTGCTGGCCCAACCACCCCGAAGCCAGATGGGAACTGGGCTGGCTCTACCAGCAATGGTCCCTCGCCTACCTCGCCAAACGCCCCTCCCCCAAAGACGCCGCCGACTGGCACGACCGCTGGACCCCCGGCGTCTTCCGCCGCCTCAGCGCCGTCATGAGCCAGTGCGAGCCAGGTTGCCAGCGCCAAGTCGCTCACGATGGCCTCGATGCAACACGTCCAGCGGATCTCAAGTTAGGTTTCGGTGCCTACGACAGCTTGCGACCGGAGGAACCTCAATGACCTTGGCCCACCGTGGCGCCAACACGCACATCCGATCGCGTTATCCGCATCGGCTGCTCAGACCGTCTTGGGGACGGTCAGGGTTGGTGCCGGGTGGCCCCACCAGTGCCCGCAACCAGACCACTTCCCGCGGCCACATGGGCATGCGCGGGAGCCTCTCACCGGGATGAAGTCGCGCCAATACCAGCGGCGGGTCAGCGTCGCGGCCTGCGTGGTGAGGCCGAAGTCATCGACAAGAAATAGCGCCTGGTCCAGGAAATCCGCGCCAATCGTCCCGCAGGCGATAAGCGCGTCAGCGGCCGTGTGTGCGATGGTGAAGTCCGTCCCGACCTTTGTGCCCGCATAGACCAGCACCGGCCGACGCGCGTAGAAGCGCAGCAGCACCGTCCCGGTTTCGTGCCACGCTGGGGAAGAGCTCCACTGGACAGCGGTCTTAAGAACTCAGTATCCACATCTCCTCGCGGCAAAGCAGGGCACCAACGGTTGTTCAACACTATGGGGTTCTTGAACAACTATTCGCCATGCGGCGAGATCATTATAATATCCGGCCGCACTTGGTGAGCCGCGCGTCCAGTGCAGTTTGGGCTGCGTGGGCTCGATCCAGATCGCCGTTAAAAGGCACCTCCCTCGATCAACGGCGAACCGGATGCTATCTCCTTTTGGATAAGGGCGGCGAGTGCTTGTTTCCCGACTGGCCCGCGAGTACGGAATTGCGCCCACTACAATTTTCAGGATGCCCAGAACGAGGCGATTGGAGTAGCCTTTAGTGGAGCTACAGGGATTGAACTGTCAGGATTCCTATGGTTGGCGCGTCATCGGCGTGTCGTGGTGACGGTGACTCCTGGTGGGGCTACTGCGGTGTTATGAGGTATCCAGATGGTGGTGGCCTGTCCGCCGCTGCGCGGGTCAGGCGTGAGGAAGTGCGGTTGCAGGCCGCGGAGTGGTTCGCGGAGGGGGTCAGGCCGCCGGAGGTGGCGCGGCGGCTGCGGGTCTCGTCGAATTCGGCGTATGCGTGGCGGCGGCGCTGGCGTGCTGGCGGCGGGGCGGCGCTGGCGTCCAGGGGCCCGGGCGGGGCGGTGTGCCGGCTGGGCGGGGCGCAGCTGGCCCGGCTGCGGGCCGCGCTGGAGGGCGGCCCGGCTGCGTGGGGGTGGGGTGAGGATCAGCGGTGGACGCTGGCCCGGGTCACGACGCTGATCGGCCGGCTGTTCCATGTCCGGTACACGCTGCGCGGGACCTCGTATCTGCTGCATCAGATCGGGTTCACCCCGCAGGTCCCCGTGCACCGGGCCGCCGAACGCGACGAGGCGAAGATCGCCGCGTGGCGGGCGGTGACCTGGGCGAAGGTACGAGGCTAGCGGCGGCGACCGGGGCGTGGATCTGCTTCGAGGATGAGGCCGGGCAGAACCTGCGCCCGCCGAAGGCCCGGACCTGGGCCCGCCGCGGCCGCACCCCGGTGGTGACGGTGTCCGGCAAGGGCTCGGGACGGGTGTCGGTGGCGGGCCTGGTGTGCCTCAGACCCGGCGCGCGGGGGGCGCCTGTTCTACCGGGTGCGCATCCACCGCGGGCGCAAGGGCGAGCGCCGGTCCATGTCCGAAGCCGACTACGCTGACCTGATCGCCGCCGCCCACCAGCAACTGCATGCCCCCGTCGTTCTGATCTGGGACAACATGAATACCCACATCAGCGCCACGATGGGAAGGTTCGTCAGCTCTCACCCGGGCTGGCTGACCGAGGTGCGGCTGCCCGCCTACGCCCCGACCTCAACCCGGCCGAGGGCGTCTGGGCGAACATGAAGAACGGGCTGGGCAACCTCGCCGCCCGCAACGTCGACCAGCTGGCCGCCATCGTCAAGAACCGGCTCAAGCGCATCCAGTACCGGCCCGAGCTCATCAGCGGATTCCTCGCCCAGACCGGACTGACCCTCGAACCCGCACCGCCTTAGCTGGATCGTTGAGTGGCATCCGCCTGCCGTGGGTGCGCGCCGGCTCACCTACCGGCCTGGCGGCGTCCAGACGTAGGGGGTGGTCGCGGCAACCGGCTCAAAGCCGAGGCGCTGCAGGATCGGCCGACTGGCCGGCAGCGCGTCGACCTGAAGATAACGGTAGCCGCGGGCGGCGGCCAGGCCTGCCCGGTACGCGACCAGGGCGCGGAAGATCCCCCGGCCGCGCCAGGCCGGTACCGTTCCCCCGCCCCACAGCCCGGCGAAATCGGTTCCGGGGGTGAACTCCACCCTGGCCGCGCTGACCGGCTCGTCACCGGCCATGGCGACGACCATCTGGATCAAGTCAGGTGCCTTCCCGAGCTGGGCCGCCAGGCGTTCGCCGAGCCCAGGAGACGGATGCCCGGCGAACGCCAGGTCATGCACGGCCAGCATCGCCTGGACGCCGGCATCGTCGGTCACCAGGTCCAGCCGCACGCCGTCGGGCAGCTTGACATCGGAGTCGATGGCAGCGGTCTCGGCGACCAGCATCAGCTCCTCGTCATCGGCCACAAAGCCGGCCGCCAGCAGCCGCCGGGCCAGATCGGCCGGCTGGTCGTAGTCGTAGAGCTTCCACTCGACAGGCGCACCGCGAGCCGAGAAATACCGCACCTGCGCGGCGATCACGGCATCGGCAGAGTCACGGGTGAGCCCGGACCAGGTAATGCACGACGCCTGCGTCCCCGGCGCAAGCCAGCGCAGCACCCCAGCATCGGCCTCGACGACTGCACCCGGCTCGTCTGCCCCGGTCCTCCGCCGGATCTGGGCATCGAATGCCGCACGCACGGCGTGAGTGTCCACCAGTGCACCCCACCACGGCCATACGGGCCGGCGCAACTCAGATAACCGCCACTCTTGCTGATCCACTACCAGGAAGGACTCAAACGCTGGCCTTTCAAGCTCTGTAATGCCTACTTTCGCCTTGCACCAAATGGCCAGACGCGTAGGACTTCCTTGTTCTGCTTCTCAGCATACTTGACCACATCTGCAGTACCGCCCAGGCCACCTGCTGGCAGCCCGTCCCAGACGGCTACGAGCATATACGCCGTGTCCACGATCCGTTTGCCAGCAGCCCAGTAGGCCTCCTCGCTGGGCTCTTGGAACGGTAGCAGTACCTTATTTTTGGAAGAATTCAAGAGCCTGCGGTAGGTGGCGAGGTTAGTTGGATCGCTAAACGTACGCTCGTACCCCTCACAAGGTATAATAGCCATAAGCTGACCGCCCGTTGCCAAAGCACATTCGGCGAAAATCTGGTCGCCGCCTGCAGCCAGGGATGTGACTGCCAGAATCTTTCCCCATTTTGACAGAATTTCCATAAGCGCAGCCCGTATAGCTTCACGGGTCTCTGTCGAGAGTTCCTGATGCCCGCTAAATCCAAGTATCTTGTCGTGGTGTGAAGTATTCATATGCGCCCGCTCTGCGCTAGGCGCCAGTAGTGTTTGCCAAGCGCGGTGAGTTGGCAGCCCGTCTTGTGCATTGCTGCAAAATACATGTGTTCTTCATCCACTGGATCCAGCAACTTAGCGGCCCGGCAGCGCTGAAGCTGTGCGAATAACCTGTTCGTGCTCCGCGTTTCTGGGTTCCGCGTCAGGCTCGTACGAGGGATCAAGAGGGAATACGTGATCGGGTGTGGGAAACCAGGCGGGAAGCTGGCGAAGGACCTCCGCCAATACCGCTGGTCGGTTATTTCGGAGAGATACGAGTTTGGAAAGACTTGCTCTGAAGAGAGGGCGTTGGTCCCACGGACCGAGTGCCTGATCCACATATGCATATACGCCCGCCACTGTAGTATTTCCCAGCACATCTGCTGCTCCGCCTTCTAGTGTTGCCTAATTGAAAGTTCTTTACTTGAGGTTGCAGGCAAGCAGCTTCCTGAAGTCGCGGTCTAGGATCGTGACCTTCGCGACGATCTCATCAGCGGTTGTGGTCCATTCGAACGGAACGGAGTCCTCGTTCCACGAGGCGATGTATCTGTTGATCGCATTGATGAGCACCGAACGTGCCGCGCCGGATCGCCTGGCGGGTGATAATGCCGAACCATATCTCTACCTGGTTTATCCATGAGCTGCCTTTGGGCGTGAAATGGAACGTGATGTTCTGGTGCCTGGACAGCCACTTATCCACGCCCGGGCCGGAGTGCGTGGAGAGGTTATCAAGGACCACATGAGTCTCCCGACCGGGGTGCCGTGCTGCTATCTCGTCCATGAATTTCAGAAACTCGCGCGTGCGGCGCCGGGAAAAGCATCTGCCGGTCACCTCACCCGTCCCGGTATCCAGCGCTGCGAACAGGTTGGTCGTGCCGTGGCGCTTGTAATCGCGCCGGCGGGCGGGTCCAGGTAAAGGCCCACAACATCCACGACCTTGGCCGAGAAATTCGGGTCCCGCGACAACTTAAAAGTTCCTTGCCGGTGCGGCTGAATCCCATTCTCGCGCCATAGCACCGAAATGAAGTTGTGAGACACCCTGATTCCCTCATGCTTGCGGAGGTACCTCGCCATCTCGTAGCTTGACCAGTGGGAGAGGCCCGTGCTTTGTGGCGGTGTCTGCTTGGTCAGCGCGAGGATACGGGACCGCACTTCACCAGGAATCCCACGCGGCCGCCCCGTCGATTTCCGGCTTTCCAGAGCAGCCAGGCCGCCCTCCTGATACCGGTCAAGCCACTTGTAGACCGTGACTTTCGTCGTACTCGCCCTGGCAGCAATTTCCGCCACCGAGTATCTCTCGTCATGCCATAGCACAATTTGCGCCCGCGA
>WNGB01012766.1_pt1 | contig 20632 bp, 17 predicted proteins | sample 5400681 | NCBI WGS metagenome assembly WNGB01 (sample SAMN13153367, study PRJNA577476) | soil metagenome | isolation source: 115 cm soil or saprolite under grassland replicate 2 | place: USA:California | collected 2016-06-15
GCCCCCGTAGCTCAGGTGGATAGAGCAACAGTTTCCTAAACTGTGGGCCGGGTGTTCGAGTCACCCCGGGGGCACCAATTTCAATGGATCGTGGGTCGGGGTCGTAACCCGGCCCTCGATCACAGCCCTTAGCCCGCTCTCGGAGAACTGGCCCACACCCTCGAAGACCCATCCTCCCTCTATTGGGTCAGGGCGCACGGTGAGGCCCTTGGATAGCGCGGTGCGAAGGACGCGGCGGCCACCCTCGGGGTCAGTCTCAAGGAAGTTGCGAGCCCCAGCGAGCAGCTTGGCGGACTCGGTCAGCCATAGCTCCAAGTCGAAGCCATCGGCCTCGATCTGTTGGCCGCTGGCGTGCTCCAGCTTGGCCGCCACCGTGTCACGCTGGCGCTGTGTTTCGTTCACACGCGCCGCCAGTGACTTCGCATCACCCCCAGCCTCGATGGCGTCGAGGAGTCGTCCCAAGGCTCCGTCCAATCTCTTCACCTCCGCCGTCAGCGCCGCGATCTCCGCCTTCGCAGCCTCCGGTGCCTCAGCCAATTCCTTGAGGCGATCCGCGAGCATCTTGCCCAGCACGGGCGGACTGAATACGGTCGCCTCCAGCGTCTCGATCATCGAGGTGGTCAGGTCGGTGTAGGGGATACCCTTCACGTTCGCAGGCGGCGCTGCCACGGGTGTGCGCAGTGTTGCAGATGAAATACTTCTTCACTCCGCCGCGCCCTGAGCGGGCGGTGACGATATAGTTGCCGCCACAGGGGCAGCGAAGGAAGCCAGCGAGCAGGTGCTGGCTGACGAGCCCCGGCTCGCGGCGGCCCTGAAGCTGGCCGCTCGTAGGGCGACCGGGGTACGTCTCTCGCGTCTTCTCCTGCCGCTCGTGGACCCGCTTCCACAATTCCTCGCTGACGATCCGCAGGTGCGGAACCGGGACGCGGAGCCATTCGGCCTCGGGCACGTGGACCTTCCGCTTCTCCCCGCGCTTGTACACCCAGCGGGTTTTGCTGTAGACCGCGACGCCCCGGTACAAGTCACGGCGTAGCATCTCGCGGATGCCCGTGGAGGCCCAGAACTTCCCGGCCTTTGTGGAGCCAGCGCGGCTCTGGCCCGTCGCGTTGACGACGCCCTCCTCGTTCAACAGCTTGGCGATCCCGAGTAGCCCGAGGCCGTCAGCCGACAACTGAAAGATCCGCCGCACGATCTTGGCTTGTTCAGGGTCGATCTCGCGCTTCCGCGCCTTCGCTTCCCCGACGTTGCGATACCCGAAGACTTTGCCGCCAGGAAGCCTATGCGAGCGACCCTGGCTGCCTGCTGGGCCTCGGCGGCGAGTGGCGCGGCGAGGAGCACCGCACCCGTGCCAGCAAGGAACGCGCGACGGTCTATCACTCTATTGAATGATCTCATCCGCCCGCCCCAGCAGCGACGGCGGGATCGTCAGGCCGAGAGCCTTGGCGGTCTTGAGGTCGATGACCAGGTCGAACTTCGTGGGTTGCTCGATGGGAAGATCAGCAGGTTTGGCGCCCTTGAGAATCTTGTCCACGTAGGTGACGGCGCGACGGGTAATGGCGGCAAAATTCGGTCCATAGGATACGAGGACGCCAGCTTCCGCAAACCCTGTAACTCCCGCCATCGCGGGTAACCTGGTTTTGACCGTCAGTTTCGCGATCTGCGTTAGATGTCTGGTAAGGAAAAAGTCGTCCAGGATGAAAAGAGCGCCCGTGCCCCGTCGGGTGGCGGCTTGGAAGGCTCTCTCGAAATCGTCGGGGGCTCGTACCCCCAGAGATTCAAGTTGAATCCCCAATACCTGGGCCGCCGCCTGCGCTGCTCTAAACTGTGGTGGGGTGATTGGACTGGCGGAGTTCCAGAGAATGCCGACCCGAGAGACCCCGGGGACGGTCTCCCGGAGCAGCTGTAACCGTTTGGCAGCGATGTCCGGGAGTTGAAGGCTCAGCCCCGTGATGTTTCCCCCGGGTCGGGCGAGGCTGGAGATGAGACCAGACTCCACAGGATCGGCAACGAGAGTCATTACGATGGGAATCGTGGCGGTTGCATGTTGGACGGCCAAACTCGCCGGCGTAGTCTCGGCCGCGATGACATCCAGGTTGAGGCGGACCAGCTCGGCCGCGAGGCCAGGCAACCGTTCGGGGCGACCCTCCGCATAGCGGTACTCGATGACGATGTTGCGCCCTTCCGTGTAGCCAAAGTCCCGGAGACCCTGCCGAAACCCCTCGCGCCATTGCGGAACATCGGAACGAGCGAAGGCCGTTAGAAATCCTACCCGAGGGACCTTCCCCGCCGGCTGCGCTTCGACGGCGAGCGGCGCAGAAAGGAGCACCGCACCCGTGCCAGCGAGGAACGTGCGGCGGTCCATCACTGGGTCCTCCCGCAGGTCTTCTGCGAGTTCAGCGCGAGGGGACATGGCGCTTGCGATAGTCGAATGAGGTCTATGCGGACTCCTCCTTACCGGCTGCGGGGGAGTCTAGCAGAAGCCTCGCCGCTTTGCCGATCCCTGACGTTACCCTGCCATGAAGAGTGACGTGCAGGGGAATGTTCCACCGCTGGGCGCTCCTTGCCCTGGGCGCTGACAGCGATCTTGGTGACACGCGTGCAAGCTACCCGGCGGCTACAACCACTCGACCCACGAACGGAACGGCCAACGGGGTTCTCCAACCCACTACGAGCCCCGCCGGGGGCACCACTTCTGGTGGATTGGGGCTCGGGTCTTCGCCGCAACTACTGTTGCCGACGAAGAGTGGCGCTTTGCGTGGTTTGACGAACCCACGACCCGGTCATCTCGTCCCCATTCACCTCGAAATCGCCACGCGTCGATCCCCCCACCTCACGAAAGCTGAACGTGTCACCACTCACGGTTCCCTCGATTGGAACCCCCTTGCTTGACTTCGCGAAGGGAACAGCCCCAGTGGGAAACCTCATTGCCCCCGTCACCTTCGCACCACGCTGTTCAAGGATTAACTCCATCTCCCCAGAGTACCCGGCCCTCGTAAATGTTCCTTGCCACACGCCCGTCACATCGGACGTCACGAGCGTCCGGTCGATCCAATCGGTCTTCGCACAGCCGCTCGCAGGGACGAGGGCTCCAGCGACGATGACCCAAGCTACTATCATGCGTCTGTCTCCTCGGGGGGACAATAGCGCAGAGACCGGCACTGTGCCAGAGGGCGAAGGATGCTCTACCGGATCCAGCCTTGGAGCCTGATGGGAAGAGGCGTGTTCCACCGATGGGCGGTCCTTGCCGGGGGCGCTGACAGCGAGCTTGGCGAGACGCGCGCAAGCTACCCGGCGGCTACGACCACTCGACCCACGAACGGAACCTCCAGCGGGGTCTTCCAAGGCTCTACGTGTCGCGCCGGGGGCACCACCAAGCCCCTCCTCGTGGGGCGCGGGCAGGGCCGCGAGGACGGCCCGTTCGCCACCGTTCATGAGGCGATGGCTAGCCCGCGAGGTCAGTCTAAGTTAGACCTCGAGTTCGCCGATCTCTCGGCTTATCGAAGAGGCTGTTGCGGGGGTAACCCGGGTTGCGCACCGGGAACGGGCCGAACTACAAAGCCAACGCGATCGTATTCGGTATCATTCACTAGAGCCCTCACGATACAGTGCCGTCCTGGCGGGAAGGGAACTGGGGCCATCGGAATAGCAACGGGGAGTGTGAATGACGTACCGGGGGCTCCGTCGGGCGGTCGACCCGCCACGAAGTCTGCGCCGATCCTTATCTGCTGGTCCCCGGCAGGTGTTGGGACGAGCAGGGGCAGACCGTCAGCATCCTCGAACACGATCTCGAATCGATATGGTCGGTTCGTTTCCTCCCACGTAACCTCGACGAGTGCAGCAACCGCGAAGGGGGCCGGCCCAGGACCGAACTGGGTCCACCCAACGCCAAGCGCGTAGAGCAACCCCTGCTGCACCTCGGCCGAGTGCGCGAGGAGCAGACGGACTTTCATCGGGCTGGGACTTCGGCCGGAACTCCGAACTGGATCTGTGGGCTGATAACTATGGGTACGACAGCCTCCCGAAAGATCCCCACGTCGTTGCCGAGCGCGTTCCCGCCGTCGGTGGACGTTACGAAGTAATTGGAGGCAATCGTCACGCTCGACTCTGCCTGTTTCCTCATAGCAAGGTACGCGTCAAAGTACTTCCCCCGCACACCACCCCGGATGTTGTACTCGGGGCGCATCTCTTCTTCGTTACTTTCCGGACTCATAAGTCCTCCGCTCCCACGGGGTGGCCCGCCTCGCACCAATGATACGGACTACCTCTTCGCCATTCTCTCGGCGATCCGCATGCCAGATGATTAGTATCTTGCCTTGGGTCGATCGCCCAGTAGTCAGCGATCGCTCCTCATTGGCTGAACGGTCGGCATCGCTAACAGTTGTGGCCAGCCGATCGCCAAAGACCGTGCTAGCTTCATCAAACGACACGCCATGTTTGGCTAGGTTGGAGGCTGCTTTGTCGGCGTCCCATTCGAACCGCACGTGCCGGCCCCTTTAGGATACGCAGGTCCTCCCTTTTCAGTCTAGCCACAGGTCCCCGATACTCCACCAGATATACGGCATGGTCAAGACCCGGACAGACCCGGATTGTTGTTGTTCAGTAGAAATGTCACCCCTCTAACTGGTCAGTGAAAGTGTCACCCCCCAGCTGTGCGGCCAAGAGCGAAGAGCGGCACGAAGTGTTGGGCGGGCAGCCGACCACGGCTGCCCCTTCGCAGAAACACTCCACGCCCACGCCGGCGGCCGAAGGAACGCCCTCGGCCCCGGGCCCTGCTCGCTCCCTGGCGCGTCGTGACTGATACCCCCGGGGGGATGACATTTTCACTGAACAGCGACCCCGGACAGACCGCGGACCGCGCCACTGTGTTGTCGTTGCGACCCCGAGGTTATGCGGCTCGTACGAGGCCCTCGAAGGGCACGTGGGTTGGGTAGGGATCGCCCGGGGGCACCATTTGAAAATCGCAATTACCGCACGACATTTCCACGAATGAGTTGCGACGCAGGATGCATTCAGGCGAACACGCAGAACGGGCCAAAATGGACCATTCTGCTTGCTCAGTCCCCACAAAAGTCCCCGCAGTGGATTAGGCAATCCTTCGAGCGGCCCGTGCCTCTGCCATACGCCCAGTCCTGAGCAGCGCCAGCCTCGGGTGGTAACGATCTTGAGTCTTGACGGTAGTGTCTCACTTTGATCTGTGGATGGTCCTCTTTGCCAACGTGAGTGAGACAGGAACCCCCTCGAGGGCGAGTCCCAGGCTTGCCCGCGGCCTACGGGGCGCGCCCGGAGCTCTTCCCCCTCCGGTGTCCCGCAGCCTCCGACAGCCCTCTGGAAGTCTGGACCAATCGACCCGAGACAGGAGCGACGGAAGAGGTCTTCCGCGCCACTACTCGTGAACCCACTGTCTCGTTCCGCGCCGGATCGGCGATCCTTGCCCTCGAGAGAGCCTCCGGCTAAGCTCGGCCCACTCGTCCCGCGTAGCAAATCGGTCCGGCTGCCGCAAGGAGGCCACCGGCATGCAGTGTCCCCGGTGTCAGCACGAGAACCCGCCGCAAGCGAAATTCTGCCTGGAGTGCGGTGCTGGGTTCGCCCTCGCCTGCGCCCAGTGCGGCACCCAGCTGCCTGGTGGCGCCAAGTTCTGCCTTGATTGCGGGAAGCCGACCGACAGCCACGGGACCGAGCGGGCACGGTTCGCCTCCCCTCAGTCCTACACCCCCAAGCACCTTGCCGAGAAGATCCTCACTTCCAAGGCCGCTCTGGAGGGTGAGCGCAAGCAAGTCACCGTCCTCTTCGCCGACCTCAAGGGGTCGATGGAGCTGCTCGCCGACCGTGATCCTGAGGAGGCGCGGAAGATCCTCGACCCTGTTCTCGAACACATGATGGAGGCGGTGCATCGGTACGAGGGCACTGTCAACCAGGTGATGGGCGACGGCATCATGGCGCTCTTCGGGGCGCCGCTCGCGCACGAGGATCACGCGACGCGGGCCTGCTATGCCGCGCTACGCATGCAGAACGCGTTGGCCCACTACGCCGAGGACATCCGCAAGCGGCACGGGGTCGATGTCCAGATCCGGGTCGGCCTCAACTCTGGCGACGTCGTCGTGCGCTCGATCGGCAACGACCTCCACATGGACTACACGGCGGTCGGCCAGACGACGCACCTGGCGGCCCGGATGGAGCAGCTTGCCCGCCCCGGCACCACCCTCATCACCGAGACCACCCTGCGGGGGGCCGAGGGGTTCGTCCAGGTGAAGGCGCTCGGGCCCACGCCGATCAAGGGGCTGGCCGAGCCCGTGCCCGTCTACGAGGTTGCGGGCGCCGGCACCGCCCGCACGCGCCTGCAGGCCTCGATGGCGCGGGGGCTCACCCGCTTCGTCGGCCGCGACGCGGAGGTCGATCAGCTCCGCCAGGCGCTCGAGCAGGCTGGGAGCGGGCGGGGCCAGATCGTGGCGGTGGTGGGCGAGCCCGGCGTCGGCAAGTCGCGCCTGTTCTACGAGTTCATCCGCTCGCATCGGACCGAGGGCTGGCTCGTGCTCGAGTCGAGCTCGGTCTCGTACGGCAAGGCGACGCCGTGGCTGCCCACGACCGACCTGCTCAAGAGCTACTTCAAGATCGCGGAGCACGACGACGTGCGCGCGGTGCGCGCCAAGGTGACCGGCAACGTCCTCACGCTCGACGAGGGCTTGAAGGACAGCGTGCCGCCGCTCCTGTGGGTGCTCGACGCGCTCCCGAAGGACCACGAGTTCATGGCGCTCGATGCGGCCGTGCGCCGCACGCGGACGCTCGAGGCCGTCAAGCGCGTGCTGCTCCTGGAGAGCCGCACGCAGCCCCTGGTTCTTGTCTTCGAGGATCTCCACTGGATCGACGCCGAGACCCAGGGGCTGCTGGATGCCCTCGTCGAGAGCCTGCCGACCACGTCCATCCTGCTCGCGGTGAACTACCGGCCGGAGTATCAGCAGCCCTGGGGCAACAAGAGCTACTACCGGCAGCTCCGGATCGATGCCCTGCCGCCCGACACCGCCCGTGCCCTCCTGGAAACGCTGCTGGGCGACCAGCCGGCGCTGCACCCGATCCGGCACCTGCTCATCGAGCGCACGGAGGGCAACCCGCTCTTTCTGGAAGAGAGCGTCCGAGCCCTCGTCGAGCTAGAGGTGCTCGTCGGGGAGCGCGGCGCGTACCGGCTGGGCAAGGATCCCGGCGCGATCCAGATCCCGGCGACCGTCCAGGCGATCCTGGCCGCGCGCATCGACCGCCTGCCCGCCGACGACAAGCGCCTCCTCCAGATCGCCTCGGTCATCGGCAAGGATCTGCCGTGGACCTTGCTCCTCGAGACCGCCGAGCACGCCGAGGACGACCTGCGAAGCGGCCTGGCCCGCCTGCAGGCGGCCGAGTTCGTCTACGAGGCGAAGCTCTTCCCCGATCTCGAGTACACCTTCAAGCACGCGCTCACCCACGAGGTGGCCTACGGCAGCCTGCTGCACGACCGGCGCCGCGCGCTCCATGGCCAGATCGTCGGCGCGATCGAGCGCGTCTACGCGGACCGGCTGAGCGAGCACGCCGACCGCCTCGCCCATCATGCCTTCCGGGGCGAGATGTGGGAGAAGGCCCTGGGCTATCTCCGGGAGATGGGCTCTTCCGAATCCAAGCCGAGCATCGACGCCTTCATGGGCGGTGCGGAGAGTCCCGGCCACCTGTGGTTCCGCGGAGAGTACGACCGCGCCCTGACGCTGGCCCTCCGCGAGCGTACGTTCGCCGCCAGCTTCGGGAACTTCGGGTGGGCGATCCTCTCCAACTATCGCCTCGGACAGATCTACCACTCACTCGGCGACTACCCGAAGGCGACGGAAGCGCTCACGCGCAACGTGTCGCTGCTGGAAGGCGATCTCAAGCGCCAGAGGTTCGAGCTGGCCGGCCTGCCGTCGGTGCTGTCCCGTGTCTGGCTGGCGTTCTGCGCCGCGGAATTCGGTAAGGCGCAGGAGGCCGCCGCGCTCGCGGAGGAGGCAACGGCCATCGCCGAGGCGGAGGATCACGCGTACAGCCTCGTCATCGCCCACGCGGGGACCGGCATGCTACGTAATCTCGGCGGGAACCGTGAGGACGCGATCGGGCCGCTGGAGCGAGGACTCGTGATCGCCCGGCTGGCCGACATCCCGTTCCTGTTCCCGCTCATCGCCGCCCCCCTCGGCCGGGCGTACGCGCTCAGCGGGCGGACCGAGGAAGGCCTGCCGCTGCTGGAGGAGGCCGTCCAGAAGGCCCAGGACATGCAGTGGGCGGCCAACCACGCGCTCCGGCTGGTGTGGCTCGCGGAGACGTACCTGCAGACAGGCGACGGAGGTGCCGCGCGGCGTCTCGGAGCCCGCGCGCTGGAGCTGGCCAGGCGGCTTGGCGAGCAAGGCCACGAGGCTCACGTCCTGCGGGTGCTCGGGCAGATCGCGGCCAGTGGCGCCGCGCCGGATCTTGAGCTGGCGAACCAGTACTATGCCGAGGGGCTCGCGCTCGCGACGACGCTGGGCATGCGGCCGCTGGCGGCGGTGTTCGCTAGCTCCCTTCCTTCACCTCGATGATTTCGTCGGCGATGGCGCCGTGCGCCTCCCGGTGGACGGCCTCCGCGGCCTCCTTGCTGGGGGCGTGGACCAGGCAGAAGACCTTGCCGGTGCCCTCGTCGAACCAGTACTTCAAGTAATTGACGCCGTGCTTGTGCTGGCACTCCAGATCCTTGCGGTGGGCCTCCGCGATACCTTCCGTGGTGAGCCCGTTGACCTTGTGGTGCACGTCGAGATAGAGCGGCATGTCGTGGCCTCCTTGTTGATCGATTAGTATCGGACGCGGCCGAGGGTTGTCAACGTGGACTTCACACGACCTTCGACCGTGCGCTGCTCGTACGGCACGCGCAGCAGTAGGAAGAGGTCGGCGTTCTGCTCCAACATCAGGCGGAGCAGTTACGACGGCATCTGAACCACTCCGCAAGATCAAACGCCTCCGCCTCTTGCTGGAGGCCGTCGAGGTGTTCGAGTCGCGCCTGCAGCTCCGACTTCTCCCGCTCTTTCGCCCGCAGCGCGTCCGCCACGGTTTTCGCCTCGCCCTCCCCTGCCAGCGCGATCTCGAGGGGTGCGCGCAAGCTCCCTGTCCAGCTTCGCTATGTCCTTCCGCAGTGCCTCCCTCTTCCTTGGCGGCTTGGGGCGCCGCCTCCCGTTCGGCCAGCTCCATCATCAGGATCTGTCCCACTGTGACTGGGTTCAGGAAGTTGCCCTTGAACTCGGCTAGCACCGCATCAGTCATTGCACTCTTGCCCATTCGGCTTGTGGTACGCCGTCAAGCCGTGAGGTAGCTGCCGTGCGAGCTCTACGCGTGAAGATCTTGGTGCGGTGAGTGCCGCTGTGAATGCGGCCAGCAGGAGAACGGCGAGGATAAGCTACGAGATCAGTCTGGCCACGCTGCCATCACCTACTGATGTCATGAGAACGGTCTCGCGCTGTTGCTATGCTTTCGAGGGACCTTCCCCGCCTGCTGGGCCTCGGCGGCGAGCGGCGCGGCGAGGAGCACCGCCCCCGTGCCAGTGAGGAACGTGCGCCGATCTATCAATGGGTTCTCTCGCAGGCAGTCTGCGAGTCCAGCGCGAGGGGAGATGGTGCTTGGGATAGTCGAATCAGGTCGATGCGGAGTCCTCCTCACCGGCTGCGGGGGAGTCTAGCAGAAGCCTCGCCGCTTTGCTGACCCCCGACATCACGCTGCCATGAAGAGTGACGGGCAAGGGCTCGCTCCAAGATTGTTCGAGTCTCGCCGGGGGCACCACCAAGCCTATTCCTTGCACCACGCCGGAGAGGAGAGCGCCCCACGCGGCGCGCCCGCGGAAGCAAATCCCCTCCGGCGTGGCCTCCAGGGCGATCGGCCGCTGTCCTCCGACGTCGGGGAGGAGCTTACGCAGGAGCTGCCGGGCCACCTGTGGCCCTTGACCGAGCAGGCGGTGCCACTCGGCGAGCCGCAGGCGCAGGGCGGCGCTATCGAGCGCCACAACCCCGCGGGCAGGGGACTGCCCGGCGAGGTCGGTCCTCAGCACCTGCTCGCGCAGCTTCGCCGCCGCGAGCTCCGCTCAGATCTCCTCCAGGGCCACGCCGTCCCCGAGCGCCCGCACGTAGCGGCCGACGCGGAGCTGGACCTCGCGCAGCTCCGCCTCGAGCGGCCCGCGCCGGTCCTGCCCCTGCGAGACGGCCGCAGCATGGCGCGCGAGGGTGCGCGCGACGACCGCGGCCAGCACGTCCTCCGAGAGCACATCGCGCTCGAGGCGCTCGAGAATGGCCCGCTCGAGGGGCTGGAGACGCGCCCGGAGTCCGTGGGCGCATCGCGTCTCCCCGCGGGTCCGGTGCGTCTCGCACACGTAGTAGGTCATGGGCACGCCGCGTGACGGCTGCTTCAACGGGTTGATGCGCCCGCCGCACGCCTGGCAGCGCAGAAACCCGGTGAAGAGATAGGGGCTCTCGACATGGCCCTCGGGCCGCCCAATGAGGCGTCCATCCGTAAGCCGCCCGTAGACCGCGCGCGTCTCAGCCAGGCGACGATGGGCGGCCCGCCAGAGCGTGTCGTCCACGATGCGGAGCGCGTGTCATCGGTGAGCGTACCGGGGCGGCGTCCCGGTTTAGCGCAAAGCGGGATGCGACTCTGAGAGAGTTAAGCGGGCGGGGCGACGCGGCGGGTCTTGCGGATCGCGGCCACCAGGTTCTTCACGGCTTTCTCGCTGCTACTGTGCTCTTCGGCCCGGTCATCGAGCCAGTGCACGTGAGCTCCCGGATGGCATTTCGCGCTGCCGTCGAGCACTTCCTGGATCGGGCCGTCGTCGGCGCGGTCGGCCAACGCCAATAGGTGGTCCAAGATCGCCGAGAACGGCGCACCGGGATTCGTCGTCTCGTAAGCTGCCAGCACCTGGCGGTGGGGACTGTAGGCACCCGCGGGCGCCCCTGCCGGAATAGCGCGGCGTGCGCGAGCTGTTGCCGCTCGGGATGCAGGTAGGTTTCACCCCGCGCGTGCAAGCGTTCGATCTTGAGCAGCGCCGGGTCGGCGGCCTCACCGTGAGCAAGCTGCCACCGGGCCTCGGCGATGTGCCCGAGGATCGCGGTCGCCAGCCGCCAGACGTAGTCGGCAGTCTTGAGGGCCGCCGGGAGCTCGGTGGACTCAATGCGCGTCCTGCCGCCCGGCACTGGCACGAGCCGTGGCGGGGTTGTGAACGTGGCGAGCTGTCGCTTGGCCTGCGCGCGGAGGCCTGTCCAGCGGAGCTCGTATCTGGTCAACCGGGCGTCCGTGTCGCGCCGCTCGCGCTCCTGGACGAACTGGATCAGCCGACGAATCGTTGCCTGAGTCGTTCCGCCGTGATCCGGCGCCCCGGAGCTCGGACGTGCGCTCGTCTTGCTCTTTGGCCGGGTCTTTCCCTTCGTCCCCGCCATGCGCTCCCTCCCCGTGGAGCACCTCGAAGGAATCGCGGGCAGGGCGGCGAGGTCCGCCCCGTTCAGCATCGGGAGCTACCCGGTGCCTAGCCCGCGAGGTCAGTCTATAGCCGGGGCGATGTTACCGGCCTCGTCGACCAGTCGAGGGGAACTGCTCTTGGTGATATGCTGTCGGCCGCTCCATCGAGCCCATTGATTCCGGGGCGCGCAGGCGATGTGAGAAGGACGCCTGAGTGTTTAGAGGGAGGATAGCTATGCTGCGTCTTCGGCTGAGCGCTGTCATTCCCTGGTTGTGTGTTTTAGTCCTCATGCAGTTGAGTCCTGCTGTTGCGCGCGCCGATCTGCTCGTTACAAACAATAAGTCCGGTGAAGGCAACATTCTCCGTTACGACGACGCGAGAGGCGCCTTTATTAGTCCCTTCGTCCCCAACGCGGGATTTCAGCCTCTGGATATGACCTTTGCGCCAGATGGCAACCTCTATGTCACCAACGGCGTTGCCATGAGCACGGATCCCAGTGAGCCGCGTGCTTTCAGCGTTCGACGTTATAACGGGAGCACTGGCTCCCTGATTGACGTCTTCGCCATCGGCGGGCTGTTGCACTTTCCTCAGGGCTTAGCCTTCGGGTCCGACGGCAATCTTTATGTGGGCAATCAAGGCAATGCATTCCAGGGCATTAATGGCGTTCTACGTTACGACGGGAAGACGGGAAGCTTCCTCGACATCTTTGCTTCGACTGGGAGCCTCACCCTATTCCCTTCCTTAGGCTTAGCTTTCGGGCCGGACGGCAACCTGTATCTCGCCTCGGAGAACAATGTTTCCGGCCTCGGTGAAGTCGTACGCTACGATGCAAAGTCGGGGGCCTTCCTCGACATATTCGCCTCTGGTGGTGGGTTAGGCTCTGCTAAAGACCTCCTCTTTGGACCAGACGGCAATCTTTACGTTAGCACCATCCAAACGAACAATCCCCAGAGCATTAGTGGGGTCATACGTTATGACGGGCAAAGTGGTGCCTTCATCGACGTCTTCGTGAGAGGCTCAGGCGGGTTCCAAGGCTTGGCCTTCGGGCCGGACGGCAACCTCTATGTCGCGAGCAATGGCCCAAATCAGGTCTCGCGGTACGATGGCACGACCGGGGCCTTTATTGACGCCTTCATCACTCCTGGGAGGGGTGGATTGGAGGCGCCGATAAGTTTACTTTTCTTCACGCCTGAGCAGGCTGTCCCTGAACCCAGCACCCTCCTGCTTCTCGGTACGGGACTCGCTTTCGGGGCGGCGTGGAAGCGAGTTCGGAGACGCAGCGGGGCGGACCAACACATAGCGTGTTCGCTCCGAGATCGCTTCTTCTAAACCACGGCCGAGTGCGTCGGCTACAGCGCGCTTGGCGGCGCCGACTGCGGCATTCCCAAGGTTCACGCGGCCCTCTGCACAGACCCTCGAAGGGCATGTGGTCTTGGTTGGGATCGCCCGGGGGCACCACTTCTGGTGGATCAGTGTTCTTGCCAGCATTTACATGGCGTTGGATCCTTCGCAACTCGAGGTGCGGGCTATCTGTAGCCTCGGCGACAACCAGAACCATGGCAGTGGCTCGGAGGGACCGTCAGAGTTTTTGGTCAGCTTCAGTGGCCAAAAAGACGGAATAGGGGCGTTCTCTTGGCTTTGGCTCTCTAACCGCGCTCTTGCGGAAAGTCGGCGTATCGCCTGCCGACGTGGAGATAGCGCTCCAGGGGGCTCACGGCTCATGCGCATCACGAGATCCCGATGTGACGCTGACGCCGGTCTGATTCGGGAACTCGGTTTGTAGCGTCTGCCTACAGTGTGAACGTCTACAACAGGCTGTCGGGCGCGGTCGAGCCGCTCAAGCCCACCGGGCAGGCCTTCACCCTCTACGTGTGCGGCATCACGCCCTACGACACCACGCACCTCGGCCACGCCTTCACCTACACGGTCGCCGACGTGCTCGTGCGGCACCTCGAGGACCAGGGGTTCGCCGTGCGCTACGTCCAGAACGTCACCGACATCGACGACGATATCCTACGCAAGGCCGCCGAGGTCGGGGTGGGCTGGCGCGCCCTCGGCAATCGCTGGACTTCGCACTTCATTCGCGACATGCAGCTCCTGAACGTCCGCCCGCCGGACGAGTACCCCCGCGCCACCGACGTCATCCCCGACATCGTCACTGCCGTCGGCGGGCTGATCGAGCGTGGCCTCGCCTACATATCGGGCGGCAGCGTCTACTACCGCGTCGATGCCTGGCCCGCTTTCGGCCGGCTCAGTCATCTGCCCCGGTCCGAAATGCTGGCGGTGGCCAATGAGCGCGGCAACCGGCCCGACGATCCGCACAAGCGCGATCCCCTCGACTTCGTGCTGTGGCAGGCGCGGGCTCCAGGCGAGCCGACTTGGGACAGCCCGTGGGGTCCGGGCCGTCCCGGCTGGCACATCGAATGCTCGGTGATGAGCACGCGCCTTCTGGGGCCCACGCTCGATGTTCACGGGGGCGGCGACGACCTGGTCTTTCCGCATCACGAATGCGAGATCGCCCAGGCCGAGCCCGTCACGGGCCGCACCCCATTCGTCCGCGTCTGGCTGCACACGGCCATGGTCGAGCACGAAGGGGCCAAGATGAGCAAGTCACTGGGCAACCTGGTCATGGTACGTGACCTGCTGAAGCACTGGTCGCCGGACGCGCTCCGCCTCTACCTCGGACGGCATCACTATCGCCTCGGATGGAGCCACGACCTCGACGCGCTCGCTCACGCAGCGCAGCTCGCGGAGAAGTTGCGCGCTGCGGCAACGGTAGCCGGGGGCGACGGTGAGCCTCTGGACGTGGCTGGCGCCGAGGCCGACTTCACCGCGGCGATGGACGACGACCTGAATACACCGTCGGCGCTCAGCAGGCTCGAATCCCTGGCCGGCGACGTGCTCACCGCGGCGCGGGCCGGCCGCCGTGTAGAGATCGGCCAGGCCCTCATGCGGCGGCTCGCTCAGGTGTTCGGACTGCGCCTAGACCGGCCGGGCGTCGAGGAGCGGGTGACGCGGGGCTGGGACGCGCATCTCCTACGCTTTCCCTCCTTCTGAGCCGGAGGTCTCGGCCGCAAGGTCAGCTCCGCGACGTGCCGCTCAAGCTCGCGCATCCTCGGCGCAATCTGGTGGGCGCCCCTTTCACGAGCTGCTGCCGCTCGTCGGCGAACGCATCGTGAGGCCGAGCGCCTAGGCGGTCTTGAGGTTGATCACCGGCTCGCCCTTCGTCGGTTGCTCCATTGGGAGGTCTCCAGGCCTGGTGCCCTTCAAGATCCATAGGTCGCCGCCCGCCGCAAGAAGTCAACGAGACTGAGCCCGTAGGACATCAGACCTCCAGCCTCGACGAGCCTGCGAAGACCGTAGACCCTCGGGACACCGCTCGCAGCAGCAACCTCACGATCTGGGCTGTTTGATCGACCATGCGGGGATCGGCCTGGACTCCGGGCAACCCTACTTGCGTTCGCGCGGCTCTGGGACCATACTCTTGCTCCCATGGGCATCACCTTGGTGAATCGTGCGATTGAGCAATGTCGCGCCAGCCAAGGGCATCTGGACGCCTCCCACCGCTTGCTCGCTCTCAGCCGCCGACTCCTCAATCGGGCGTGGTGGATTTCCGGCGGCATTGATGAGCAAGTCGTCGGCACGAGCGGCGTGATCCACATCGAATGCCGCAAGCACGCAGGTGAACCATCAGAGTATTTGGTCAGCTTTGGCGGACATTCGTCTGGGGTGTTCTACCTCGGCCGGGCAAGCGGCTTTGATCCGCTGACTGCGCTACTGCGAAAGCTCGAAGTGCCCGGTCCTGCGCTGCGGATGGCTCTTCAAGTGCTCGAGGCGGAGCCGCGCCACAAGATCCCGAACGTGACACTGACGCAGGATCAATTCCGCGAACTTGGCTTGAGCGACTGACTTTCACCTCCGGCGATGGGACGCCCGTACTGGGTCGATGAACACGGGCGGCGCGTCCCAACGCGCTCGTGCCACGTCCCGACCTGCACACGCGAGTGGCCTATACCCCGCTACCGCTTCGAGCACCTCGATTGGACTGGATGGCCGACGAAGCCGATGTTCGTCGCCGACTGGTGCGGTCATGGTCAGGAGTTCGTCCCGTGGCCCGACGCGGACGGGCTCTGGGCGCTGGTGGTCGTCGAGGCGACGGCGAACCGACTACGCCGGCGAAGCCTCGGAAGATCCCGGCTCGTAGACGGCCACCGTGAAGGATCTCGACGTCGCTGATCTCGGTAGTGGTAGTCAACCTCGGGTCAAGCCGTGTCACGATCCCAAGGCTCTTCCCTGATGATCTTGTCTTTCGAGATCGGTTTCAGCAGCGGGGGTACTAGCCTACGGAACCGACCAGAGGTGTCCGCCAATCCGAAAATGTGCGCCACGATCGACTGAGCTCCCTCCACCAAGATCCGACACCGCAACCGGTACTCGGCCTGCTCGAGAGCTGGCCCGGAACTTCCTTCACTGATTTCGAACCACGATGACGCCGACACGACAAGGCACACTTCCCGCTCAGGCACGTTTCTTTCCCTCCCGTCGGCCCCACCACTAGCCGGCCGCCCACTCCTGCTGCCAGAGCGCATCGCATGCCCCGTGCAAGTGGATCACGCGTCCGTCTGTAAGCGTGTAGGACAGCATTGGGTCAGGCTCGGCACAGATGAGGCACGGCTCCAGCGTCGCTCGTCCGATGATAGTTCGTGCCACGCGTATGCTCCGGCCGTGGATGATTGTCTCGGCTTGCGGTGGACTTGGTGGAAGCCCACCAGAAGCCATCAACTCCCGAATCCTTGCCCGGAGCGCCGCCTCGGACATAGCCAGGGGGATGGGCAAGAACGGGGCCACAGATAACACGTCAATTCACATGCACGGTTGAACGTACCGATCAGCGGTCGGGCTTCGGATCGTTCGATTTTTCGACAGCCCTGGCGATCGACACCAAACTTCGCCCTGAGGTGACTTCTGACTTCTGTCCTCTTCCCACGGAAAGGGATTAGACGTCGCGCCTGGGGCAGGGACGTCACGGGGAGGCGATTCCTGATCGCTATTGAAGTGAAAAGGAAGTGCAATGGAAGTTTCCCGCGAGGAGCGCTTGTACTCGCTCGAGGTAGTGGACTCGACTGTCGAAAATCCAGTCGATTCGAGGCCAGACCGCCTGTTGGCATAGTCCAACCATGCATCAATATTGCTGGCTGGCCGGTGGCCCCTTTCTTGCTCTTCAGCTCGTATGGATCACAGCGAGCTGCGCACCAGGATTCGCCTTCTCATGGCCTCGGGCGAGTTGCCGCCAGGCGGGTCGCTGGCAGACAAGATTCTTCCCGGCCAAGCCGTCCGCGTAACGAGGGTCGTCATCGGACGATCAATGTGGGGACCGTGCTTGATCTGCTGTGAGGCCGACCCGACGGTTTCCTACACGTATGCCGACCGAAAGGTACTTCGTCTTCACGTCGCCTGCGATGCACTTTGGCGCCTGGAGCGCGACGGAGGATGATCCTCACGTAACGGGCCTTGCGATTGCCCGGCCCCGAGACTATGCTCGCGCCCAGTGACGCAGAGGCCTCGGATAGCGAGTCCGCCAGCCCGTAGCCCTTCACCCATGCCTACCGAGCCTCGGCAACCTCATGGCACTCCGGGCGTCGTCCATATCGACAACCAGAACCATGCTAGTGGCTTGGAGGGATCGCCAGAGTTATTGGTCAGCTTCAGTGGCAAAAAAGACGGGATAGGGGCGTTCTCCCCGGTCGGGCGATTGGCTTTGGCTCTCTAACCGCGCTCTTGCGGAAAGTCGGCGTATCGCCCGCCGACGTGGAAATAGCGCTTCAGGGGCTCACGGCTCATGCGCATCACGAGATCCCTGATGTGACGCTGACCCCAAGTCTGATCCGCGAACTCGGCTTGGCCACGACACGAGAGAGGCTCCGCGCCGGCCGCTCTTCAGACCCGACCCAGATCATCCCGCCCGCTGACTGCTGTCGTAGTCGGTGACCGCCGCCCCCCCTCCGAGACGTTTGAGACCATAGCCGCAGGGGAGGCGGGCCCCTATGAAGAGAGTGCCTAGAACATGAAGTTCTTTCCGGGTGACATATGACATTGACGTTTCATCGCAGGAGCCACCGCGCTCTAGAAGTGCCGATGCAATCAGCGCTTCTTTGAGATTGCGATCCTCTGGCACTCCCCATGCTCTGAGATATGACGTCTTCGTGTCAAGAGATAGGAGTCGCCCATGGCGTTGCCTATACGCCGGCGTTGGTTGTGGCTGCTAGGGCTGTTCGCGCTGCTCGTTATCCTGACCTATGGACTGGCTCGGCTCACGGACGAGCCTCTGCGTCGCTACATGGAATACCGGGTCAACCAGCGCTTGACCGGCTACACCGTCCAGATGCGAGCTCTTCATGTCCATCCGTGGACCGTGTCATTCGATTTGGAAAACGCGACGATCCTCCAGGACGCCAACCCCGATCCGCCGGTGGCCAGCCTCACGAAGCTGACGGTGAGCGTCGATTGGCGGGGCCTCATACACCGGCGGATCGTTGCGGATATCACCTTCGATCGACCGACAGTCTACCTCGACCTCCGGCAGGTCCGCACCGAAGCACGGAGCGACGTGCCCTTAAAGGAGCGGGGGTGGCAAGAGGCATTGGAGGCGCTGGCCTTCGACCTCAAGATCAACCGCCTGCGGATCCGTGACGGTGACGTGACGTACGTCGACCGAGGCCCGTTCAAGCCACTGCACCTCAGTCGGCTTCAGCTCAACGCAGAGAACATCCGGAACATCCACTCGCCGGAGCGAGTATATCCTTCCGACATTCATCTGGAAGGGACGGTGTTCGATGCGGGGCGCTTGTCGATGGATGGGCACGCGGACTTCCTCGCCGAGCCCCACGTGGGGGTCCAGGCTGCGGTCCAACTGGAGCAGATCCAGCTCGACTATTTCAAGCCGATCACCAATCGGTACAATGTAGGCGTTCGCAACGGCAGCCTGACGCTCGCGGGCACCATCGAGTATGCGCCGAAGCTCACCCGTCTGATGCTCGAGCGGGTGCTCATCGAAGGCGTGGACATCGACTACACCCACACCCCGCGCACGGCGGAGGTTGAGAAGGCGCGAGGACAGCAGACCGCGCAGGTGGCGAAGCAGGTGGCGAATGAGCCCACCGTCCAGCTCCGGATCGATCGTCTCGACGTGGTCAAGAGCAACTTCGGATTCGTGAATCAGGCCGCGGCCCCCGCCTACCGGATCGTCCTCACGGATACCGCCCTCTCACTGGAACATCTCAGCAACCAGCGGAGCGAAGGACCGGCGGTTGCTCGCCTCAGAGGCCGGCTCATGGGAAGCGGTCAGACCCATGTGACGGCCACCGTGCAGCCCCAGACGGGCAGCGCCGATATGGATCTGACGGCCCGGATCGAAGATGTCGACATGGCGCGCATGAAGGATCTCGTCCGTGCCTACGGAGGCTTCGATGTCTCGGCGGGGGAGTTCTCCGTTTTTACCGAGCTGCGAACCAAGAGCGGGGCTCTCACGGGCTATATCAAACCGGTGTTTCGTGGAGTCAAAGTGGGTGACGGCGGTGAGGGGACCCAAGAGAAAACCCTCCGACATCGCCTCTATGAGGGCCTCGTGGCGATGGCTGAAAAGATCCTGAAGAATCGCTCCCGGGGTGAAGTTGCCACCGTGGTCACACTGTCTGGCCGAATCGACCAGCCGGGCGTTGATGTGTGGGAAGTGGTAGGGCACCTGCTGCAGAACGCCTTCTTGAAAGCGATCCTCCCGGGGTTCGAGCCTCAGAAGAGCCCGAAGGGTGGACAGCCGGTCGAGGAGGATGGTGTCAGACACCGCGATCAACGCCCCCAGGAGCCGAGCCCCGCCGGGAAGGACGCCCCGAGAGGAGCCCTCTCGGTCGTCTCGGCGGGCCGAGGCGGCCACACCACGGGATCGCCGCGATCGTCGCGGCGGCGAAGAAGCAGGGCCGTCATGCGTCGGGCCATCATCTGAGAATGGCGTCGGGCGGCCCAATGCACCATTATTTCGTTGGTAGTGTTCGAGGGGGATCGTATTGCACACTGTCTGCCATCCGGTTGGGCGGCGGGCCTTTTACGTCGGACGCAATGCTGACACCCATGCCGCTCCGAATTGAACGTACCTGGGTCCCTTCGGGGCGGTTGACGTTCTCTCGACCCCATGGCAATCCTCCATGCACTCCTCGCGCTCCTCAGCCGTTCGCTGGGAAACATCATGTCGGCGCTCTTCGGCTGGGCGGTCATGGCACTTCTCGGAGAAGCGAGCGCTCACGAGAAAGCGTGGCTGTCTGCACTGTTGGCGTCGCCGCGGCGTGGCCCATCCTCGTGGGGGTGGCCTGGCCGCGGATCGCGACGTTCACCCTCGTCTTCATCCCGCTGCCGCATTGAGGTAATGACCATTGCGTAAACGCGTAGTCACTCCGGTCCCCAAAGATTCTCCGCTTCCCGACGGAGACTGGTTGGACTTGGAGCGCTTGGCCCAAGTCGAAGTCACCTCTGAGGATACTGCGCATCCCATCGAGTCGGCGCTGGTGCCCGGAGCAGAATCCGGTTGGCGAGCCGCACAACCTGGACAGCAAACCATCAGGCTGATCTTCGATACGCCGAAACGGCTGAGGCGCATCTGGTTGCTCTTCATCGAACCTGACCTCGTGCGGACGCAAGAGTTCGCCTTGTCCTGGTCGCCTGATGGTGGGCGGTCGTTCAGGGAAATCTGCCGCCAGCAGTGGAATTTCAGCCGCCCTGACGCGATTCGAGAGGTCGAAGACTATCACGTCGAACTCTCCGGCGTGACCCAGCTCGATTTGACCATCGTTCCAGATCAGCGTGGGGGTGATGCACGGGCGTCGCTCGCGCGGTGGCGCCTGGCCTGATCTGCTGCAGTCATCAAGCGGGGGAATGAGCGCGCCCACTGTCGTGGGGGATGAGTAGACGCCCGCGGCCCTGTCGACGTCGGACGGTCGACGCCGAGCCTAGACAACAGTTGCGATCGGCCGGCGCGGTGATAGTGTGGGTGTCGCTCTCGTCAGCCCCGGAAGGCAGGTGCGATGAAAGCTTCACGCTGTTCTTGCGGGATCGTTTCTGTCGCGATTCTCGGGGTCGTCGCCTTCTCCTGTAGCCAAGCGTTGGCGACGCCCAATGGGGCAGGCGAGACGA
>WNGB01004719.1_pt1 | contig 20617 bp, 17 predicted proteins | sample 5400681 | NCBI WGS metagenome assembly WNGB01 (sample SAMN13153367, study PRJNA577476) | soil metagenome | isolation source: 115 cm soil or saprolite under grassland replicate 2 | place: USA:California | collected 2016-06-15
CATCTACATGACGCCGGAATACGAGTTCGCCACCACCGACCTCACCAACCACCTCTACCACTTCGCCAAGAAGGGCGCGAAGTTCCTGACCGTGAACCCCAAGGCCGCGGCCAAGCCGGCCGCGCCCGCGGCGGCCGCCCCCGTGGCGCCGAAGCCCGCGCCTCCCACCCCCGCGCCTCCGGCGGGAGGCACGCCCCCGGCTCCGGCGGGAGCCTGAGCGAATGAGCGCGGAAGCGGTGATCTTCTTCGTCTTTGCCGCCATCACCGTCGGGGCGGCGGCGGTGGTGGTGCTGGCGCGCAGCCTCATCTACAGCGCGTTCGCGCTGCTGTTCACGTTCTTCGGGGTAGCCGGGCTCTACGTGCTGCTGGGGGCGGACTTCCTGGCCGCCACCCAGCTCCTCATCTACGTGGGCGGGATCCTGGTGCTGCTGCTCTTCGGCGTGATGCTCACCCACAAGCTCTACGACCTCAACCTCAAGAGCGAGGTGACGCAGTTCCTGCCCGCGGCCATCATCTGCGGGGGACTGTTCGTGCTCCTCGCCTGGCCCATCGAGGTGTCGCTCATCCTCCCCCGGATCGGCCGCGTGCGCATCCTCGGAACGCTTTGGCAGACGAGCTGGGCCACGGGGACTGGTCGCGGGCCCGCCGCCACCACGGAGGAGATCGGACGCCTCTTCATGGGCAGCTACCTGCTCCCCTTCGAGGCGGCCTCCGTCCTCCTCCTCGTGGCCCTGATGGGCGCGGCCATGATCGTTCGCCGTCGAAAGGACGCATGAGCGCGGTCATCCGATGATCACTCTCCCCCACTACCTGACCGTCTCCGCCGCGCTGTTCACGCTCGGCCTCCTGGGTGTGCTGACGCGGCGCAACGCCGTGAACGTCTTGATGGGCATCGAGCTGATCCTCAACTCCGCGAACCTGAACCTGGTGGCCTTCTCGCGGTTCGGGCCGGGCAACCTCCAGGGGCAGCTCTTCGCGGTGTTCGTGATCGTGATCGCGGCGGCGGAGGTGGCGGTGGCCCTCGCCATCGTGCTCACCCTGTACCGCCTGCGCCGCACGCCCAACCTGGACGAAGCGGACTTCTTGAGGGGCTGAGCCGCATCCATGAACGAGCTCCTGCGCAGCCTGCACCGTTTCTGGCCCGAGGTCGTCCTGACCGTCGGCCTCCTGCTGGTGGTGCTCATCGACACGATCCGCGCGCGTGGACGCGACGTGGCCAATTGGCTCCTGACCATGGCCACCCTCGCCGCCGCCTTCGTCCTGAGCGTCCGCCTCGGGGCCCAGTCGGGCGGACTGTTCGAAGGCATGCTCGCCCTGGATCCCATCGGCATCTTCTTCAAGCTGATCCTGATCGGCTCTTCGCTGCTGGTGGTCGGGGCCTTCCGCTTCGACGGCTCGCGCGAGCTCCGGGGACTGGGCCAGGGCGAGTTCTACGCCCTGATGCTGGCGGTGACCTTCTCCAACCTCCTCCTCGCCGCCGCCAACGACCTGGCCATGCTGTACCTCTCCCTGGAGATGGTCTCGATCACGTCGTACGTGATGGTCGCGTACCTGAAGGGCGACCGGCTCAGCAACGAGGCCTCGCTGAAGTACATCCTCTTCGGGGCGGTGTCCACGGGCGCGATGCTCTACGGGCTCTCGCTGCTGTACGGGATGACGGGGAGCACGAGCCTGCCCGTGATCCGCCAGGTGCTGGCCTCGGGCCTCACCGACGCGAACCGTCTCACCGTCTACGTCGTGGCCCTGCTCGTCTTCTCCGGCTTCGGGTTCAAGACGGCCACCGTCCCCTTCCACTTCTGGTGCCCCGACGTGTACCAGGGGGCGCCGACGCCCGTCACCGCCTTCCTGTCCGTGGCCCCCAAGACGGCCGGGTTCGCGATCATGCTGCGGTTCTTCTTCAGCGGCATGGCCGTGGAGGGCACGGGAGCCTGGGACCTGGCCCCGAGCATCGACTGGCCGCACGTGCTGATGTTCGTGTCCGTGCTGAGCATGACCATCGGCAACGTGGCCGCGCTCACCCAGACGAACATGAAGCGCCTGCTCGCCTACTCGTCGATCGCGCACGCCGGCTACATCATGATGGGCGTGGTCGCGCTCAGCGAGAACGGCGCGCGCGGCATGATGGTGTACCTCCTGGCCTACGTCTTCATGAACCTGGGCGCGTTCCTGGTCGTCACCCTCGTGCACAACCAGGACGGCACCTTCGACCTGCGCGACTACCCCGGCCTTTCCCGGCGCGCGCCCCTGCTGACGGTGGCCATGGCCATCTTCCTCCTCTCCCTGATGGGCATCCCGCCCCTGGTCGGCTTCATGGGCAAGCTCTACGTCTTCGCGGCGATCATCGAGAAGGGCCCGCAGTACTACTGGTACGCGGTGGTGGGCGCGGTGAACGCGGCCATCGCCGCCTTCTACTACGCGCGCATCCTCAAGACGATGATCATCGACTCCGGGAACGAGGAGAAGCCCGCCTTCCGGCTGCCCCTGGCCGACTCGGCCTGGATCCTGCTCCTGATCTTGGGGAACGTGGTGCCCCTGTTCCTGTGGAGCTACGTCGAAGGCTGGACGCGCGCCTCGCTGTCCCTCTACGCCGGGCGCTGACTACCTACCCAACTCCAAAACCAGGATCGCCGGATCTTCCGCCTTGACCGCCGGATCCATCTGGCCGCCCGGCCGCGCCGCCTCCCACTGGCTGTTCCCGATGTAGAAGAAGCGGTTGCCCACGACGACGCCGAGCGTGGGGTCCGGGGCCGAGGGGTGGCCGGCGTCGACGACTTCGACCGACATGATGCGATCGCCCTCGATGCCGAGGCGCAGGAGGCGCGGAGGGGCGGTGCCGTTCTGCACGCCGATCACGGACTCACCCGCGCGATACAGGCCGTCGATCCCGAGGATTCCCGCCGTGCGCGGGGCGTCGAGGAGGCGGACGCGGCGCGAATCGAGCTCCACCGCGAAGATGCCCTTCGCGTAATCGGCGACGAAGAGGCGCTTGCCGTCCGCGCTCAGAGCCAGCCCCTGCAGCGAGACGAACGGCTCGCCGGCGGCGATCGGCTCGAGGGCGCGGCCGCCGGCCGGGAGCCGATAGAGGGCGGGTGACGTGCTGTCGGTCGTGAAGACGTCGCCGGTGGGGCCGACGATCACGTCCCCGAGCACGTGCGGCCGGCCGGTGGGCAGCTCGTAGCGCGCGAGAGCACGGCCGGTGGCCAGGTCGATTGCCACCAGCGCCGATCGCCCCTCGTCCGCGGGCCGGGCGTCCGCCATCTCGGCCATGGCCGCGGTGGCCACCCAGAGCCGGCGGCGCGGAGAGTCGAGGGCGAGGCCGAGAGCGGCCCAGAGCCCGGCGCTGCGGTCGGCGAACGGCTGGGGCTGGCGCGACCGGTCCACCCTCAGGATCAGCCGCTGGCGCACGCTGCTCACGAAGAACGAATCGCTGGCGGCATCGTAGGCCAGGCCCTCGGGCACGAGCCGGGGCGCGGCCAGCTTGAAGGCGACCGTGCTCGTCGCCTTCGGTTCCCGGTTGCGCTCGATGGCGGTGAGGGCGGCGCGGCAGGCGGGCTGCTCGCGGCAGGCGCGCAGCTCCTCGCGGTCCTCGGTGCGGAACGGGAACCCCATCTCCGCGGCCACCTTCAGCCACTCCGTGGCGTCTTCGATCCGGCCGGCCGCGGCGTAGGCGGCGCCCAGTTCGAACACGATGCTGCCGTGATGCGGCCGGAGCGCGTAGGCCTGGAGCAGTGCCTCGAGCGCGGCCTGGGTCCGACCGGCCTTGCGCGCCTCCTGGGCCGCCTTCACGTACATGCGGGCATCGCGCACCACGGCGTCGTCTTCCGCGACGGCGGCGCTGCCCAGAACGCAGGCGGCCAGCGCGATCCACACGACCTGACGCCTCCTCAAGGGCCCTCCTCCCGCGCGACACAGCCCGACCGCCGCGCGACGCGCGGCAGCGTACACGACGAGGAGGTTCGCCGCGAGCCGGCAGCAAGAAAGAGGGGCATCGAATCGCACCCGCATCGCGGTCGCGGTTCTGCGGCGTGTGGACAGGCCGGAATCCATTTTGGACTGCAATTTGTCCGCACCGATTTTGCGGAATGCGAGTGAGAGGAGGGGGTTAGGATGGAGCGTGGTGTCCGCGACTGATCCCGAGGCGGCGGCGGAGCTGCTCGGGCGCGCCTTCCAGGCCCAGATGAGCGGAGACCTCGTCACCGCCATCGACCTCTACCAGCAGTCGATCGCCGCCTGCCCCACCGCCGAGGCGCACACGTTCCTCGGTTGGACCTACTCGTTCCAGGGGCGCCTGGAGGACGCGATCGAGGAGTGCCAGAAAGCCATCGTCGTGGATCCCACGTTCGGAAACCCCTACAACGACATCGGAGCCTACCTCATCGAGATGGGACGACTGGACGAGGCCATCCCCTGGCTGGAGCGCGCCACGCGCGCCACGCGCTACGCCTCGCCACACTTCCCGCGCTTGAACCTCGCCCGGGTGTACCTGGCCCGCGAGATGTATTCCCGCGCGCTCGAGGAGTTCCAGGCGGTCGTGGATCTGAGGCCCGACCACGAGGCGGCCCAGCGCGCCGTCGCCGCCATCCGGCGCAAGCTGAACTGAGATCGGCGCCGGAGCGGGTGCCGTCCGGACTTTTCACCCGCGCCGCTGGCGGTCCCACTCGAGGCACTGCTCGATCGTGTAGTCGACCTCGCCGTCGGTGAGCTCCGGGAACATGGGCAGGGAGACACACTCGGCGGCGTTGCGCTCGCAGTTGGGCACGTTGGGGCGCAGGTCGGCCGGCTTGCCCCAGGGATAGCCTTCCTGCTTGTGGATGGCGATCGGGTAGTGGAGCTTGACGTCGACTCCCGCCTCGAGGAGGAACTTCTCCAGCTCCTCGCGCCGCGGGTGCTCGATCACGTACAGGTGGAAGACATGCCGGTAGCCGGCGGGCTCGACGGGCAGACGGAAGCTCGTGCCTTGAAGGCCCTTGGTATAGCGCGCCGCGATCTCCCGCCGCCGGTCCGTCCAGCGCGTGATGTGCTTGAGCTTCACGCTGAGGATGCCGGCGTGGATGTCGTCGAGCCGGCTGTTGAAGCCGAAGCTGTGCACGGAACGGACGGTCGAGCCGTGGTTGCGCAGCTTGCGCACGACGGCGTCGATGTCGTCGCGGTCCGTCACCACCGCTCCCCCGTCGCCCAGCGTGCCCAGGTTCTTCTGGATGATGAAGCTCGTGCAGACGGCGTCGCTGAGCTCCCCCTGCTTCCATCCCGGGCCATGGCCATCGATGGCCTGCGCGTTGTCCTCGACCACCCACAGCTTCCGCTTCCGCGCGATGTCGCTGATCACCTTCATGTCCGCGCAGAGGCCGTAGAGGTGGACGGGGACGATGCCCACCGTGCGCGAGGTGATGGCGGCCTCGATCTTCGCGGGGTCCATGTTGCGCGTGGCGGGGTCGCAGTCCACGAGCACCACCTTGCCGCCCGCGATCCAGATCGCTTCCGCGGTGGCGAAGAAGGTGTTCGCGGTGGTGATGACCTCGTCGCCCTCCTTCAGGCCCAGGGCCATGAAGGTGAGCCAGAGGGCGTCCGTGCCCGAGTTCACGCCCACCGCGTGCTTCTGCCCGCAGTAGCGGGCGAGCTCGCCTTCGAAGCGCTTGAGGGTCGGCCCGGTGACGTACTGGCCGGACAGGATGACGTCGCGGATCGCGTCGTCGAGCTCCTTCTGGATGGACTCGTACTGCCGCGTGTGACCGTAGAACGGCGCCTTCATCTGGGGCATCGATGCACCTCGCCGGACGAGAGCGGGGATTATATGTCCGCGCTCGCGAAGCTACCCCGTCTTGCGCGGCGACGCCTTCGGCTTGGGCTTGGGCTTGGGAGCGGGGCTGGCCTTGGGCGTCGGGCTGGGCGAGGGCACCGGCGACGCGGCCGGGGTCGGCGTGGGCCGCGGGACCGGCACCGGGGTGACCGTGGGTGCAGCGGACGGCTCGGGCGCGGGAGTGGGTGACGCCGCCTCCGCCGCCGAGTGCGGCCGGGCCAATACGCCCGAATCCACGACCTGGCCCGTCCGCGTCAGGGCCGCGAAGTACATCTCGTCGCCGGCGATCTCCGCGAGCATGAACACGTAGTCCTGGTCGTAGCCCTTGACCGTCATGTCCGTGCGCGACAGGTCGCCCTTGCGCAGCGAGCCGCTGGAGCCGACCACGAAGTGGTAGATCCCCTGCTGCGGCTTGATGCGCTCGTAGATGTGGTCGTGGCCGGTGAGCACGACGTTGACCCCGTTCTTGACGAAGATCGGCTCGAGCACCGCGCGCGTCTCGAGGGCCGAGCCGTGGGTCTTGCCCGAGGAATAGAGCGGATGGTGGAAGAAGCAGATCTTCCAGTCGGAGCCGGAGGAGCCCAGCTCCTTGGAGAGCCAGTCGATCTCCTCCTTGCTGAGGTAGTTGCTGTCGATGGCGAAGAAGCGCACGCCCCCGTGGGAGACCTTGCCCAGTCCGCCCGGCGAGGCGCGGAAGGTGTAGTACCGCTGCCCGCCCATGTTGAAGAGCCCGTACGAGCGCTGGTTCGGGTTGTCGTGGTTGCCCAACGCCGCGTAGAACTTGACGCCCGCGTCGGACAGGGCCTTGTAGGGGGTCTCGAACTTCTTGACGTAGTCGGCGGGAGAATCCGCGCCGTACATGTTGTCCCCGACCATGACCACGAACTCGAACGGGAACTTCTGGCGGACCGCCGCCATCTCCCGGCCCGTGTCGTACTGTCCCTGGTCGCCCTGCCCCGTGTCTCCCATGACCATGAAGCGCAGCGAGCCGTCCTTGAGAGGCAGGGGAAGGGCGGGGGCAGGTGCCTGGGCGAGGGCAAGGGCCGCGCCCAACGGCAGCGCGACGACGACGAGCCCGCCGGCGAGTGACAGCAAGCGCGCGCGCATGGCGGTCAGCGCTTCGCCGGGCGGGCGGGGCCGAGAGGAGGCGCCGCCAGGCGGATGTAATCGAGGATCAAGTTGGCGTCGATGTCGCGCAGGATGAGGTCACGGTTGACGAAGCGGTATTCCACTTCCTTCTCCAGGAGGGGCAAGGTGAGAAGCACGCTGGGCGGCACGTTCGAGACGGGCGCCGCCGCGGGATAGGGGGCGTTGACCGCCAGCTTCACCTGCATGCGGTCGTCGTGGTCGGGGTCGATGGGCGGGTTTCCGTTGAGGATCTCCTTGCGGGCGGGAGCCCCCGCGCGTCCGGCGAGCTCGGCGGCGATGATGCGCTTCACGATCGGCACGCACTCGGGCACGAAGAAGTCGCCCTGCCGCGCCTGGGGACGTAGCGCGCGGATGGCGTCGGCGAGCGCGGTCTGGTGGGCCGTCATCTGCTCGGAAGTGGCCTGCGGAGGGAGGGGGGGGATGCCCTTGGCCGCCTTCTTGTGCACCTTCTTGACGTAGCTCTCGACGTTGTCCTCCAGCTCGTCGAGCGCCTCCGCCTCCAGCTTGGCCGCATCCTTGTGCGCTTCCGCGTCCCGGCGCGAAGCCGTGCGGCGCTCCTTTTCCGCCTTCTCCCGCGCCTCCTGCTGCGCTTCCGTGCGGTCCTCGCGTTCCTCCTTCTCGCGCTTGGCCGCCTTCTCGGCCGCCTTGCGCTGGGCCTCCGCGGCCTTCTTGAAGGCCTTCGCGATCTTCTCCGAGAGTTCCTTGGCGATCTCCTCGGGGGTGTCGTCGGCGGCGTGGGCAGCGGCCGCTCCCGGCACGGCGAGGAGCAGAGCGGACATCAACCCGAGGCAAGGGCGGAAGAGGCGCATGTGGTTCCACTATAGCGTGGGCCGACGGGAAGGGAGGCGGCCCGAATGAAGTTTGGCCGCGCTAGCGCAGCCAGGGCGCGATGGCCGCTTCGACCGCGGCCGCCTCGGCATCGACCTCGACCAGCGCGCGCTCGGGTGAGCGGGCGAGGATCGCGTCCGGGTCCTTCAGGAGGTTCCCGGTCAGGACGCACACGACGCGCTCGCCGGGCGCAATGAGGCCTTCCGCGCGCAGCTTGCGGGCGCCGGCCAGGCTGGCGGCGGACGCGGGCTCGCAGCCCAGGCCCGCCCCGTCGATGCGGGCCTTGGCCTCCAGGATCTCGTCGTCGGACACCTCGGCGACGACGCCGCGCGTCGTCTCGATCGCGATGCGCGCGCGGTCGTAGCTCACCGGATCGCCGATGCGGATCGCGGTGGCCACCGTCTCCGGCCGCACGCGATGGCGCGAACGGAAACCGTCGGCGAAGCTGCGATAGAACGGGTTCGCGCCCTTCGCCTGCACGGCCAGGAGGCGCGGCCGGCGCGCGATCCAGCCGCCCTCGTGCGCTTCGCGCAGCGCCTTCCCGAAGGCGCTCGTGTTGCCGAGGTTCCCCGCCGGCACCGCGATCCAGTCCGGAGCGTCCCAGGCCAGGTCCTGCAGCATCTCCCACACGATCGTCTTCTGCCCCTCGATGCGGAACGGGTTCACGGAGTTCAGGAGGTAGATGCCGAGGCGCTGGCAACACTCGGTCACCAGGCGCAGGGCGGCGTCGAAGTCGCCGCGCACGGCCAGGCCCCGCGCGCCGTAGGCGAGGGTCTGCGCGACCTTGCCCGTCGCGACCTTGCCCGCGGGCAGGAACACGATGGCGGGCCGGCCGACCTGGGCGGCATAGGCGGCCAGGGACGAGCTCGTGTTGCCGGTGGAGGCGCAGGCCACGGCGCGCGCGCCCACCCGTACGGCCTGGGTGATCCCCACGACCATTCCGCGGTCCTTGAACGATCCCGTCGGGTTCTCCCCCTCGTGCTTGAAGAGGAGCCGCTCGATCCCCGCCCACGACGACAGCGCGGGACGGGCGTAGAGGCGGGTCGCGCCTTCCGGATGCGTCACCAGCTCCTCGACGGGCAGGTCGCGCACGGCCTCGCGGAAGCGCCAGACGCCGCTGCGGTCCACGTCCACGCGCGACGCCAGCCGCGAGTCGAAGAGCGCGGGAAAGGCCCGCGCCGCCCATCCCGCCGGGCGCTCGACGGACAGCAGGCCGCCACAGGTGCAGGAGTATCGAAGCGCGTCGACGTCGTACGTCGCCCCGCAGGCGACGCACTCCAGCCACTCGCGCGCCCCCGCCGGCACCTTCGTCGCGGGCATGCTCATCGCGCGCGCGCGCCCCGCGCCGCCACCGTCGCCAGCTCCGCTCGGCCCGCCATCCCGCCCAGCGCCGCGCGCATCGCGTCCCGCACCCTCGCTCCCTGGGCCTCGTCCGCGGCCAGCGCGAATATGGTCGGGCCGGCGCCGCTGATCGACGAGCCGAGCGCGCCCGCCTCCAGGGCCGCGCGCTTGACCTCGGCGAACCGCGGGATCAGGGGGGCGCGCCTGGGCTCGGCGAACCCGTCCACCAGCGACCGCGACACGAGACCGAAGTCGCCCGACGCGAGGCCGTGCAGGAGCGCGGCCGTGTTGGCCATCTGCTGCACCCAGGCGCCGCGGTCCAGCGTCGGCGCCAGGACCGAGCGCGCGGTGCGCGTCTCCAGGCGCACCGCGGGCGTCACCAGGGCCACCCAGAGCGGCCGCGCGAGCGGCACGCGCACGACGTCAATGGGATCGGTGGAGCGCACCAGGGTGAGACCGCCGAGGACGCAGGCGGCGATGTTGTCGAGATGGCGGCCGGCGACGGTGGCTTCCGCGGTGAGGGCGGCGGCCATGACCTCGGCCGGCCGCGGGTCGTGGCCGGCGGCGACGGCGGCCGCAAACGCCCCCGCCACGGACGAGGCCGCGCTTCCGCCCAGGCCTCCGGACTGCGCAATCCCCTTGCGCAGCCAGACGCGCACGCCCCCACCTTCGCCGAGCGCATGCAGCATCGCCTCCGCGGCGACGGTCACGACGTTGCTCTCCGGCTCGCGGGGGATCAGCTCGGCGTCGAGGCCGGTGACCTCTTCGATCGACGACGGCCCGTCGACGCGCTCGAGGCGGACCTCGTCCCCCGGTCCTTCCAAGGCCAGGCCCAGCACGTCGAAGCCGGGGCCGACGTTGCCGATGCTCGCGGGCGCGAAGACGGTGGCGCCGCCGCTCATGACGTCTCCAGGCGGAACACGTCCGGTCGGCCGTAGTGGCCGGCCACGTCGAGGAGCTGCCGCCCCTGCGCGACCTCGCCCAGGTCCAGGTCCGCGGTGAGGATCCCGGCCTCGCCGTAGAGCGGACCCGCCAGGTACCGGCCGTCGGGCGCGACGATCGCGCTGCCGCCGCGGCAGATCACTTCGGGTGCCCGGGCCAGGGCGTCCCGCAGCTCGAAGTCGGCGGGGTACGACGACCGCGTGACGTATTGATTGCAGGCAATCACGAACACGCGTCCTTCGAGCGCGATGTGTCGGATGGTCGCCTGCCAGCCGTCCGACGCGTCCGCCGTCGGCGCCAGGTGGATGCGCTCGCCGGAGCGGTACAGCGCGTAGCGCGCCAGCGGCATGTAATTCTCCCAGCAGACGAGCTGTCCGATGGGGCCGTGCTCGGTCGGAACGGCCTCGGGTGTGACCGCTTCGCCGGGGCCCCACACCATCCGCTCGTCATGGGTCGGGACGAGCTTGCGATGCGCCTGCAGCAGCTGGCCCGTAGGGCCGAAGAGCAGCAGCGTGCAATGCAGCGTCCCCGTCCGGGTCCGCTCGTTCACGCCAATGCAGACGTGTGCGCGCGCCTTGGCCGCGGCGCGTCCGATCTGGTCGGTGGCCACCGAGGGCACTTCCACCGCGTTGGCGACCAGCCGGCGGAAGGCGGGACCCGCCGCCGGATCCGTGAACCCGCCGAACACGGGGCCGAAGATCGCGGAGGCCGGATAGGCCGGCACGAACGCTTCCGGCAGGACGATGATTGCAGCGCCGCGCTCCGCCGCCTCTTCCACCAGGGAAGAGACGCGGGCGAGGGTTGCCTCACGATCGAGGACGACGGGCGCGGCCTGGACGGCCGCCACCCTCACGACGCCGTAGCTGTCACCCACGCCGTTTCCTTTCCTGGCTCAGCTCGACGACCCGGGCGCGAGCACCTCGCACGCCATCTTCAGCTCCTGGAGGTTCTTCTGGTACATCCGCTTCAGGCTGGGCGAGGGCGTGTTCGTCATGCGGACCTGGAGGTCGTTGTGCAGCTTCTGGTATTGCCTGCGCACGTCCGCCGGGGGCGTCCCCGGGGGGACGCCGAGGACCTCGGCCGCCTGGGCCGGAGACATGGACGGCATCGGAGAGCCGGGCGCCGCGGTCGGACGATAGGCGGGAATCGCGGGCTGCGTCTTGGCTTCGAGGTCGCTGGGCCGAAGGGTCTGGGTGGGGGCGGGCTCTTCCTCGACCTCGACCTTGAAGCTGACCGCCCCCAGACGGAGGGTCTGGCCGTCGTGCAGGACGCCCTCGCCCACCTGCACGTCGTCGAGGAAGGTGCCGTTCGCGCTGCCCCCGTCCGTGATCACCCACTGCGGCCCGCGGCGCTCGATGGTGGCGTGCTTGCGCGAGACCGAGGTCTCGGTGAGACGGATCTCCGCCGTCCGGTCGCGGCCGATCAGCGTCCGCTCGGCATCGATCTCGATCGTGTTGCCCTGCGCGGGCCGGAGACGAAGCGGCACCACTGCATTCTAAGGATTCTGGCCTAAACCCAAAAGCGCCCGTCACCTATCCGGGTTCCGGTGGTGCCCTGGGTCACACGCACGGTGGGGCTTCGAGTCGGCATGAGCCGGGAATGGCGTCCCCCGCCGGAGCGATGTCCCATGGGGTATCGTCGACGAGCGGACATGGCCGACCCGGGATCGAATCGTCCGAAAGACGAAGTCACACCGGAGGCGCTCTTCCGGCGGCGGCGCGAGTTCCTCAAGGACTCGCTGCTCTTCACGGCGACGAGCGTGGGGGTCGGCCTCGGACTCACGAGCCTCCTGAGGGGAGGGCGCAGCGAACCGCCACCGAGCGAGGCCGCGGCGGACGCGGAGGCTTCACGGCTGGACATCGCCCGCCGCGGCGCCTTCAGCACCACGGAGGCGCAGACCCCGTACGGCGACGTGACGACGTACAACAATTTCTACGAGTTCGGCGTCGACAAGGACGAGCCGGCGCAGCGGGCGCGGGCCTTCCGGACCCGCCCCTGGACGGTCACCATCGACGGAGAGGTCGGCCAGCCCCAGATCGTGGATGTCGACCAGCTCCGGCGCTGGTTCCCCCTCGAGGAGCGCGTCTATCGGATGCGCTGCGTCGAAGCCTGGTCGATGGTCATCCCGTGGGTCGGCTTCCCGCTGGCCGACCTCTTGAAGCGCGTCGAGCCGACCGCACGGGCGCGCTACGTGGCGCTGACGACGCTGCTGGACCCCCAGCAGATGCCGGAGCAGAAAGGACGCGTGCTGGATTGGCCCTACGTCGAGGGGCTGCGCCTCGACGAGGCCATGCATCCGCTCACGCTCATCGCGCTCGGTCTCTACGGCCGGGTCCTGCCCAACCAGAACGGCGCCCCCCTCCGGCTCGTCGTGCCCTGGAAGTACGGCTTCAAGGGCATCAAGTCCATCGTGCACATCCGCCTCACCGCCGATCAGCCCGCGACCACGTGGAGCGCGGCCGCGCCCCGGGAGTACGGGTTCTTCGCCAACGTGAACCCGGCCGTCGATCATCCCCGCTGGAGCCAGGCCAGCGAGCGGCGGATCGGCGAGTTCGAGCGCCGTCCCACCCTCCCCTTCAACGGCTACGCGGAGGAGGTGGCGGGCCTCTACGCCGGCATGGACCTCCGCCGGTTCTTCTAGGAAGGCGCATGGAGGCGAGGCGGCGGCGGCCGCTCCCCTGGCTCAACCCCGGGATACTCGTGGGCGCGATGGCGCCCGCGGTCACGATCCTGATGCGCGCGCGATCGGGAGCGCTCGGGGCGAACCCCATCGCGGAGGCCCTCAACGAGCTCGGGCTCATCGCCCTCGTCCTGCTGATCGCGTCGCTCGCCTGCACGCCGCTCAACACGCTCCTGGGCTGGACGTGGCCGATACGCGCGCGCCGGCTGATCGGCCTGCTCGCCTTCACGTATGCCGCGCTTCACCTGACCGTGTACGCGGGGCTCGATCAAGGCCTGGACTTTCGGGCGGTGCTGGCGGACGTCGTCAAGCGCAGGTTCATCTTCGTGGGCTTCGCCGCCTTCGTGATGATGATCCCGCTGGCCTTGACCTCCACCGGCGCCGCCGTGCGCCGGATGGGCTACGTCAAGTGGAAGCAGCTCCACCTGCTCGTCTATCCCGCGGCCCTGTGCGCCGTCATCCACTTCGTCTGGCGCGTGAAGAAGGACCTGCGCGAGCCGCTGGTGTATGCCGCGATCCTGGGGGCCGTGCTGCTCGTCCGGGTCCTCTCGGGCCGGACGCGGTCAAGGCCGGCGGCGGCCACCTCCGGGCCGGATACATAGGCACGAGGAGTCCACCACGACGTCGGCGCGCGCCCACGCCTTGGCCAGTCGCGCCTTCACCTCCGCCGCCTCCTCCCCCTTGCCCTGGGCCTCCAGGGCCTGGGCCAACCCGCGCAGCGACCACCCGTTCTCGGGGTAGCGCTTGAGGTCGTCGCGGTACACCGCCTCCGCGTCCGCGTAGCGCCGCGCGGCGATCAGGACGGCGCCCAGGGAATGGCGCGTGGGCACCGTCCAGGCCGGCGGCTCGTCGTACTTGAGGGCGTCCTCGAGCGCGACCGCTTCGCGCAGCTTGGCGATGGCGGCGGCCTTGTTCCCCTTGTGATAGGCGATCTCGCCCTCGACGTAGGGGAGGCCGACCGCCATGGCGCCGGCGGCGGTGTTGGAGCCCCAGGCCGCGTCCTTGGAGATCGCGGTCACGGCCGTACGCAAGGCCGCCGCCTCCTTCTCGGCCTCGCGCACGCGGCCGAGGGCGGACAAGGCGACCGCCCGCACCATGTGGCGGTGGGCGGTGGAGACGGGCAGTCCCTCGACCACGGGCTTCTCGTCGAGGACGGCCTGCCATTCGCCGAAGCGCTTGAGCGCCTCCAGATGCGCGGTCATGAACGCGTCCATGAACGCCGCGTTCTCCTTCACGAACTCCGGGGGGAACATCGTGACCACGCCGTGCATGTTCCCGAGGGCGGCTTCGCGCCGGCCCTCCATCATGGCCGTGTAGCCGAGGAAGTGCTGGTTGTGGGCCATGTAGAGGCCCCAGAAGCCCGGGTCGAGCTTGCGCGCGTTGTAGCGCTCGTCCGCGGCCATGGCCTTCTCGTTCGCCACGGCGGCGTCCTGCCACCGGCCCAGGCGCACGTCGATGTGCGCGGGCATGTGCACGAGGTGGCCCGCGTCGGGCACGAGGTTGCGGAGCCGGTCCGCGGCCTCGCGGGCGCGCTCGGGCTGCGGCGAGGCCTCCAGGGCGTGGATCGTGAGGTGGAGAGCGCCGGGATGGTCGGAATCGAGAAAGCGCGCGGTCTCCAGCGCCTGAAGCACCTCCAGCGTGCCGGGCTGCGGCTGGCCCTCGCGCGTCCATTGGTTCCACGGCCGCACGTCCATGAGCGCTTCCGCGTAGAGGGTCGCCACGTCCGCGTCCTGCGCGAAGCGCTTGAAGACGTCGGCCATGGCCGCCGCGTAGGCCTCGTCCAGCGGGTGGCGGTCCGCCGGCTGCGGCCAGGCGTAGCGCGCGACGAGCGCGTCGATGAGCGCCCGCTCGACGTCGCTCGCGCCTTCGCGCCGCTTCTTCGCTTCGGCCAGGGCGTCCCACGCCACCTTCGCGTGGGCCTCGTCCACCGTGGGGTTGTTGATGTGGGGTCCGTTGACGAGCGCGATCCCCCACCACGCCATGGCCAGCGCGTCGTCCAGCCGCGCGGCCTCGCGGAACGCGCGTTCGGCGTCGCCATGGTTGAAGGAGAAGGACCACATCAGGCCCTGATCGAAGGCCTTCTGCGCGCCGGCACTTGCGGTCGGGAGCGCTCGATGGTGCGTGCCCAGGTCGAACGGCACGTAGGGGGCGGCGGGCGGAGGCGGCTCGGCCGCCCCCGCCCCCGTCGCGGCGACGGCAAGGGCGAGCGGCCCGAGGACGGTGAGCACGCGCATCGGCATCCTCCTGGTTCGGAAGCGCAGTATACGTTCGGTGCGCGACGCGGGATACGAGGGGGAGGGCCGGCTCAGCGGAACAGCGTGCGCTCGCCGTCGCTGATCTTGCCGATCGACTTGTCCGTCAGCTCGACCTTGATCTTCCGCTTGCGTCCGCCGGCCGCGCCCTCCGGTGAGTAGCCGACCACGTTCTCCATCGAGATCTCCGTGGCGATGCTGTGCAGCACCTTGGCCAGGTCCTTCTGGTCGAGGGTGGCCGGCTCGTAGGGGCGACCGCCCGTCAGCTCGGCCAGCCGGCCGAAGTCGAACTTCTTGTAGTCGTACATCGTGCGGTTGGGCGGCAGGCTGCCCGGCCGCACGCCGCGCGCGGTGGCCTGGAAGGACTGGCTCAGCGCGATCGTGTACACCCGCACGTCCGAGGCGAGGGCGGCATCCAGGGCCTGGCCCATCTTGCCGTCCTTGTTGTCGAGCCCGTCGGAGAACACGATGATCGCGCGCTGTGCGTTCTGCGCTTTCTCGCCCTGCTTGGCCGGCTTGGCCAGATCGGCCAGGGAGGCGTAGAGGCGCGTGCCTGCCCGGCGCTGCTCGCGGCTGAACTCGATCGCCTGCTGGAACCCGCCCATCAGCGCGTCCGCGTCGCGCGTGGGCGGGGTCAGGCAGCGCAGCTCGCCTCCGAAGGCGCAGAGGCCGATGCGCGCCTGCTCGCCGAGGGTGGCGAAGAGGACTTCCTTCAGCAGCGACTCGTCGAGGAGCCGGTCGTCCATCACGCTGCTGCTGACGTCCAGGGCGAGCGTGACCTCCGGGGGGACGGTGCGCTCGCGCGTCGACGGCGTCTCCAGCAGCGCGATCTTCTGGGGCTGGCCGTCTTCGAGCACGCGGATCTGGTCCGGTTTCAAGGCGTCGACGTAACCGCCCTTCTTCTCCACGTGGAAACGGACGTAGACCAGCTCCGTCGCCGTGCCGAACGTCGGCACGTCGCGCCCGGCCGGTACGGGAGACGGAGGCGACTGGGGGCTGGCCGTCGCCAGAAGGGGTGCCATCAGGATGACGGTCGCGGCGCGGCGGAGCGGAACAAGGTCCAAGGGTGTCCTCCCGTTCGAGACGGCCTTCATGGGCGGAGCAAGATCCGCGCCGCATGCATCTCGCCCGCAGCCCGCCGGGGCATGCCCTCGCCCTTGTGGACGATGCGAGCGGCCGGCGTCCAGGCCGATGCGCCGCCCCTGTCACCGGCCCCGGACAGAGGGAGGGAGGCCGAGGACACCTCAAGTATTGGTTGAAGCGACTGGAAAGACGTGCGTGGCGAGCAGAAGGTCTCGGCCACCTCGGCGTCACGGAATCGGGGTCGGACACGGCCGTGGTCCGCGCCGCGAGGGTCGCGCCGTAGGGCAGTCCCGAGACGTTTGATTGTACGGGATTTGCGTACGATCGTTCGCCGCGTGAAGGGGCGCGAGACCAGCGAGACCGTCCGAACCATCAAGAGCGTCTTGTGAGGCCGCGGGCGCGCGATTTCGGCGGCGGTTCGGGGATCCTGGAGCGATCTCGTGATGAGATCGACTACTGTACTCAATCTGAGTACAGTCATTTTCTTGAGAGGCGCCCGCCGCGCCAGAGCACGACCGGGCCGCCCGCTCGACGCGCCAACGGTGCCGTGGATTACTCGTTCCGGAACGAGCGGCCGCCCGACATGCGGCTTCACCGGGCTTGACCCGCGCCGATGTTTGCATTACCTTGCCGTCGGACTCCGATATCGGAGATCGATATCAGACGGAGGACGACCCATGCCGCCTCGCCGGACCGAGCTGCTGAAGGGGACCCTGGACCTCCTCATCCTGCGCACGCTCGCCCTCGAGCCGCGACACGGCATGGCCATCGCCGACCGCATCGCGCAGATCACGGGCGGCACCTTCGACGTGCGGCCGGGATCCCTCTTTCCCGCCCTGCATCGCCTGGCCCAGGAAGGCTTCATCCAGGGACGCTGGCAGCAGTCGCCGGAGGGCCGGCGCACGAAGTCCTACGAGCTGACGGCGGCGGGCCGCCGCCAGCTCGAGGCCGAGAAGCGACAGTGGGCCCGTATCGTGGGGGCGGTCGGCCAGGTGCTCGAGTCCGAGTAGAGAGGCAAGGATGCTCCGCCGGATCGCCACACTGTGGCAATCGCTCGTAAAGAAGTCGCAGCTCGATCGGGACGTGGACGAGGAGCTGCAGGCCTACCTCGAGGAATCGATCGATCGGAAATGCCGCGCCGGGATGGATCCCGACGCCGCGAGGCGCGCGGCCCTCGCCGAGCTGGGCGGAGTCCAGAGCGTCAAAGACGAGATCCGGATGAGTCGCACGGGCCACCGCGTCGAGTCCGCGCTCCGCGATCTCCGCCATGCCTGGCGGATGATCTTCCGGATGCCCGGCCTCTCGGCCGTGGTGATCCTCTCCCTCGGCGTCGGGATCGGGGTGAACACGGCGGTGTTCTCCTGGATCCAGGCCGTCGTGCTCCGGCCGCTGCCCGGCGTGCCCGACGCCTCGCGCGTCCATCTCGTGGAGCCGCGGGCGGAGGCGGGGACGCATCCCGGCGTCTCCTGGCTCGAGTACCGCGATCTGCGCGAGAGGCTGCGCTCCTTCGACGGCCTCATCGCGTCGCGCATGGCACCGCTCAGCCTGGGCGAGGCCGGCCGCACGGAGCGCGTCTCCGCGCAGCTCGTCTCCGACAACTATTTCTCCGGCCTCTCCCTGAAGCCGGCGCTCGGACGCTTCCCGGGCGGGGGCGACCTCGCGCGCGCGGGCGAGGCCTCCGTGGTCGTGATCTCCCACGGGTTCTGGCACGCGCGCTTCGGCGGCGCACCCGGCGCCCTCGGCCAGACTCTTCGTCTCAACGATCACAGCCTCACCATCGTCGGGGTCGCGCCTCCTGGATTCCAGGGCACCGTCCTCGGCCTCGACTTCGACCTGTGGGTCCCGGCGACCCTGGCCCCGGTCCTCCTCGGTGGGTCGCGCGAGCTGGAGGACCGCAGCCAGCGCGGCTACGCGGTCCTGGGATCCCTGCCCGCGCCGGCCACGCGCGCACGCGCGCAAGCGGAGCTGGACGCGGCCATGGCTGAGCTGGCCCGTCTCTATCCGGAAACGAACGCGGGGGTGCAGGCCGAGGTCCTTCCCTTCTGGCAGGCCCTGCGCGGACCCCAGCGCATGCTGGCGCGCGCCCTGTGGATCCTGCAGGCGTTGATGCTCCTGCTCCTGCTCGCCGTGTGCGGGAACACGGCCAACCTCGTGCTGGCGAGGGCGAGCACGCGCCAGCGCGAGATCGGAGTCCGGCTGGCCCTGGGAGCCGGTCCCGGACGCATCCTGGGACTGCTGCTCACGGAGAACGTCCTGCTCGCGGTGCTGGGTGCGGCCGTAGGCGCCGCCCTCGCGGCGTGGGGCACCGACGCCCTGCGCGCGGTGCCGTTCTCCACGTCCTGGCCCATCCGGTTCCAGACCCGGGTCGACGCGCTCGGTCTGGCCTTCGCGATGCTGCTCGGGATCGCGTGCGGAGTGGCCTTCGGGCTGGCTCCGGCCCTCCAGCTCGCGCGGGTGGACCCCCAGCACGCGCTGCGCGCCGGCGCGCGAGGAGCCGGCCGGAGCCGGATGCGCAACGCCCTCATGGGGACCGAAGTCGCGCTCGCGCTCATCGTGCTCGTGGTCGCCGCCCTCTTCTTCCGGAGCGTCCACGACACGCGCGACACGGATCCGGGCTTCCGGCGCGAGGGCGTGCTCCTGGCCGCCTACGACCTCTCCGGGCGCGGCCTCGACAATGCGGGCACGCGCGCCTTTGCCACCCGGCTGCTCGACGGCCTGCGCGCCGTGCCCGGGGTGGAGGCGGCCGCCATCGCCCGCTCCGTCCCCCTCGACATCCATGGCCTGCCCCTCCGGGCCTTCACGCTCGAAGGCCGGGCGCGCACGGACGGCGGGTCCGACCAGGCGCTCACCAACACGGTCACCCCGGGCTACTTCCGGACCATGGGCATCCCCATCCTCGACGGCGCCGACTTCGCCGACCTCGCCGACACCAGCGGGCCGCCGCAAGCCGTCGTGAACGAGGAGTTCGTGCGGCGTTACCTGCCGGACGTCCAACCCCTCGGGCGGCGCCTGGAGATCCGCGGTGGCACCTATGTGATCACCGGCGTCGTCCGCAACTCGCTCTACGACGCGTTCGGCGAGCCGCCGATGCCGATGCTGTACCTCTCCTACCGGGACCGTCCTTCCGTGGCCGGCGAGATCCACCTGCGCACGCGCGTCGGCACCGAGCTGGCCGTGCTGCCCGCCGTGCGCCGCATCGTGCGCGAGATCGACCCCACCGCTCCCGTGTTCGACGTGCGGACCCTCAGCGAGCACGTCGAGAAGAACCTCGTCCTCCGCCGGATTCCGGCGCGCATGTTCGTCGTCCTCGGCCCCCTCCTCCTGGTTCTGGCCGCCATTGGCATCTATGCCGTCGTGGCCCACGCCACTGCCCACCGCACGACGGAGATCGGAGTGCGCCTGGCCCTGGGGGCCGGCGCCGGGCGCGTGGTGGCCCAGATCGTGGGCGAGAGCCTGCGCGTCATCGGCACCGGCCTCGGGGCAGGATGGGTCGTGGTCTTCGTGGTGGCGCTCCACGCCGCGCCGCGGGGCACGCTCGACGCGCCCCTGCTCCTGGGCGTGCCCGCAATGCTCCTCGCCGTGGCCGCCCTCGCCTGCTGGATTCCCGCGCGGCGCGCGACGCGCATCGACCCCATGGTCGCCCTGAGGCACGAGTGAGCTGAAGTAGACTCCCTCTCCGTGCCCACTTGCGCGGAAGTCCTCGCGCGCACGCTCAAGGACGCGGGCGTGACGCGCATGTTCGGCCTGCCCGGCGGCGAGATGCTCGATTTCCTGGAGGCCGCGCGCCGCGCCGGCATCCGCTTCATCCTCACCCGCCACGAGGCGACGGCCGCCTTCATGGCCGACGTGACCGGGCAGATCCAGCGCCGCCCCGGTGTCTGCGTCGCCACCCTCGGTCCGGGCGCGGTCAACATGACGCTGGGCGTGGCCAACGCCTACCTCGATCGGTCCCCCGTCGTCGCCATCACGGCTTCCCTCGCACGGGCCAGCGAACCCTACGCGACGCATCAGCAGCTCGACCTCAGCGCGGTCTATCGCCCCTTCACGAAGCAGGCGATCACGCTCGACGGCGCGGATACGGAAGCAAGGGTCCGCGAGGCCCTGCGCGCCACGCGCACGCTGCGGATGGGTCCCGTCCACATCGCGCTGCCCAGCGACATCGCGCGCGGCGAAGACCGGCCGTCGTCCGTGGCGCCGTGCCTCGGCCTGGACTCGCCCCCCATCGGGCCGGCCCCGACAGATGCTGTCGAACGCGTGGTGGCCGCCCTCGCCGCCGCCCGCCGTCCCCTCGTGATCCTCGGCCTGGACCTCGATCCGTACACGGACATCGCGGCCGTGCGCGCGTTCGTCGAGCACATGGACGCGCCCACGTTCGTGACGCCCAAGGCCAAGGGCATCCTGCCGGAGGACCATCCTCTTTTCGGCGGCGTCTGCGGGGGCGTGGCCGGCGACCGGGTGGTCCTGGACCTCTTCGCGCGCGCCGACCTGCTCGTGGGCGTCGGGTTCGAGCCCGTCGAGTCGGACAAGCTGTGGCACCACACGATG
>WNGB01004721.1_pt1 | contig 20614 bp, 13 predicted proteins | sample 5400681 | NCBI WGS metagenome assembly WNGB01 (sample SAMN13153367, study PRJNA577476) | soil metagenome | isolation source: 115 cm soil or saprolite under grassland replicate 2 | place: USA:California | collected 2016-06-15
TGATGACCGACGTGGGCGTGCTGGCGAAGATGAAGGCGGCCGACGGCCGGTTGGGCCAGTTGCTCAAGAGCGGCAAGAGCGACGAGCAGATCCTCGATGAGCTGTTCCTGGCGACGTTGAGCCGCTTCCCGCGGCCGGCGGATCGGCAATTCTTCGCCGAGAACCGTGCTCGCGCCCGGGACCGGGCTGCCGCTTTCACTGACGCTTTATGGGCGCTTATCAACACGCGCGAGTTTATACTCAATCACTAACCTGTATTGGCGAGCGGGGGGCACAAGCCCCCTGATTCTTGCGAAACATCAGGGGGCTTACGCCCCGCCAAGAGAATATTTGTGAACTCGATCCAGTCCGCCTGTGCAGCCCTGGCAGGTCGGACATCTCAAGGGGGGAATCAGGGCGTAAAGGATCTGATCATGGCCAAGTTTACCAAGACGGACTGCGAAGGGTTCGCCCGTCGCGACTTCCTCAAGATCGGCGCCGCCGGTCTGTTCGGGCTGAGCCTGCCGCAACTGCTGCAGCTCGAAGCCCGGGCGAACAACGCTCCGGCCAACGGCCGGCAGCGCAATCAGCGGGCGACCTCGGTCATTATGGTCTGGCTCGCGGGCGGGCCGGCCACCATTGACATGTGGGACCTCAGGCCGAATGCCGCCGAAGGCGTCCGCGGCGAGTTCCGCGAGATCGACACGAACGTCAACGGCATTCGCATCAGCGAACACCTGCCGCGCATGGCACGCGTCGCCGACAAATGCACCATCGTCCGCTCACTGCACCACACGATCCCGGCGCACGGCCCCGCCACGGTCTTCATGACCACTGGCAATCGGCCGACACCCGCTCTGCAATATCCGGCTCTCGGCTCGCTGGTCACGCGGCTGATGCCGGCCGCCCAGGGCGTGCCACCCTACGTCAGCTTCGCCGAACTGCGCAACGGCTCGGCCGGCCAGGCGGGCTACCTCGGCACCTCGTACAACCCGTTCATCGTCGAAGGCGCTGGCGCCGCTAACGGTCGCGGTCCGGCTGCGGCCAACCTGCGCGTGCGCGGCATCACCCTGCCGACCGGCTTCACGCTCGAAGAACTGGAGAATCGCGATCGCTTGCTCCGCGGTTTCGACCAGGGGTTTGAGGCGGTCGATCGCAACGCTGATCTCGTCGATGGCCTCGACGCCTTCCATCGTCAGGCGCTCGACATTCTCCGCTCGGACCGGACGCGCAACGCCTTTAACCTCACCCAGGAGCAGGACACCCTGCGGCAGCGCTACGGCATGAATCCGTTCGGCCAGGGCACGCTCGCCGCTCGCCGTCTGGTGCAGGCCGGCGTCCGCTTCGTCACGATCAGCCTGGGCGGCTGGGACACGCACGGCCAGAACTTCAACGCCCTGCGTACCCGCTTGCTGCCGCAGCTCGATCAGACGCTGTCGTCGCTGATTCAGGATCTCGGCGACCGCGGCATGCTTGATAACACGATCGTCTACTGCGCCGGCGAGTTCGGCCGCACGCCGCGCATCAATCGCAACAACGGTCGCGATCACTGGGCCCGTTCGATGGCCGTGGTGCTCGCGGGCGGCGGCTTCAAGCGCGGCTACGTGCATGGCACGACCGACTCGCAGGGTATGGCGCCGTCCACCGACCCCTGCACGCCGGACGACATCGCCAGCACGATGTTCCACAATTTGGGTCTCGATCCGCACCAGGAACTGATGACGCCGACCGGCCGGCCGGTGCAGCTGTTCCGCGAAGGCCGCGTGCTCCCGCGCCTGCTGAGCTAAAGGTGCCCGCCGTCCTGGTTCGTAGTCCCGCCTTTAGGCGGAATCACGTGATTCCGCCTAAAGGCGGGACTACGAACCACGACCCGGTACCTCCCCCCTCTCCTGGCGGCCGACGTTCACTTGGCTGCCGACAATCGTCTTTTTCTGAGAATACCTTGTGCAACCCGCTTTTCTGGGTTGTAATACATTGTCCGCCCCGGACGCCCTGTGTGCAGGGCGACGGCTGGGGGAGGCGGATCGCCCTTTTGAGATACCATTTCGTGCGAAAGGGGAAAACTCGCCATGCGTAGACGGTGGATCATGCCGGCCTTGCTGCTCGGGCTGGGGCTTGGACTGCTCGTGCTGGCGCGCCAGGCGGCGAGTGCCGATGAACAGACCGACAACATCGCCAAACTGATCAAGCAACTCGAAAGCAACCGCTTCGCCGACCGCGAGCGCGCCGCCAAGGAGTTATTGCAGGTTGGCGCGCCCGCCCTCGACGCTCTCAAGAAGGCCAGCACCAGCGAGAATCTCGAAGTCCGCCGCCGCGCGAGTGACCTGGTCGAGCAGATCGGCACGAAGAGTCTGCTCGACCCGAAGCGCCTCCGGCTGAACTTCAAGGACATGCCGGTGATCGACGCCGTCGATGAACTGGTCCGCCTGAGCGGCTACAACATCCAGATCCAGGGCGACCCCGCCGGCCTGGTCAAGCGCAAGGTGACGCTCGACACGGGCGAGACGACGTTCTGGCAGGCGTTCGATCAACTCTGCCAGAAGGCCGAACTCGTCGAGATCCCGGCGCCGGCGACGCAGCCAAATCCGCTCCCGCAAGATCCGCTCAATCCCCGCCTGCGTCCTGGCATTCGGTTGCAGATATTGCCGTTGCCGGGCGCGCCCGGGAAGAGAAACCCGCTGCCGAAACTGCCGGGTTTGCTCGACGCGATGGAAGGTCTCAACGGTGCTTTCGTGCTGCAACAAGGGGCGCAGCAACCCGGCGCCGTGCCGTTCCAGTTTCCGCAGTTTCCGGGCGGCGACGACAAGGAGTTGCAACAGATTCAGAAACAACTCCAGGAGCAGATGGAGCTGATGATGAAGTTGCTGCAGCAACAACTGCAGCAGATGCAAAAGGGCCAGGGAGGTCAACCCGGTTTCCCTGGTCTGCCCGGTCTTCCGGGCCAACCCGGAATGCCCGGCCAAGGTCTCCCCGGGTTGCCGGGCGGGTTGCCGAAGAATCAGCAGATGCTCAACCAGCAACTCCAGCAGATGCTCCAGCAACTCCAGCAACTGAGGCAACTCCGCCAAGGGGGCATCCAGGGCTTGCAGCCCGGTCTGCCAGGGATGCTGAACCGTCCCGGAGCCGAACCGCCGCCGGAGCCGGAAGTGCGGCAGATCAACGTCCGCGACGGCAAACCCGTGCAGGTGCCGACCTTCTACGCCGGCGCCGTGCGGCTCCGCCTGTTGCCGGTGGGAGACGCCGCTCAGCAAAAGCAGGATCGCGAGGTCGTGATGGCGGTCGAGGTCTCGGTCGAGCCGAAGGTCTACAGTTTTGCGGTGCTGGATGGCTCGCGGATCGAGAAGGCCGTTGACAACCAGGGCCAGGCGATGGAGGCAACGCTCGCGACGGGCTACGCCCCGGTGGCGCGGGGCCAGCGGGTGCCGACCACGCGGCAGACGTTGCTGCGGGTCAAACTCGGTGAGAAGGAGCCGAAGACGCTGCGCGAACTGAGCGGCCACCTCGCCGGCCAGGTGCTGGCCCAGAGCGAGCCGCTGATCGTGGTGGACGACATTTTCAACGCGGCCGGCAAGACGATTCGCGGCGACCGCGGCGGCTCCATCGAGGTGTTCGCGGTCGAGAAGAAGGGCGACGGCGAGGTGCAAATCCAGCTGCGTCTGGAGAACCCGCCCTTCCAGGCGGGCAACATCCAGCCGGCCTCGGTGCCGGCGTTGGTAGACGCCAAGGGTGAGAGCTACCAGCTCGCCGGCATCCCAGGACGCGGGCGGCGCAGCAACGGCCGCGTCATCACGCAGGAGTTGACCGTGCTCTACCGGGCCAACCCCGGCCAGGGCGATCCCGCGAAGTTGGTCCTCAACGGTGTGCTTCCGGTCGTCGTGCAGGTGCCATTCGCGATGGAGAATGTGCCCCTTCCCTGATGCCCAGGCGCACGGTACGCCCGAACAACACAACGGCCGGCAGCAGACATCTGCTGCCGGCCGTTGTGTTGTTTGGGGGCAGCCACACGCGGCACCTGAGCCTCCTTGGGCTTGACGCCGGCGCGGCGACAGGTTATCGCCACGAACGAGTCGCGCGGAAGAAACACACGGCGTCACCGTGCGCGTCGGGCGCGGCGAGGAGGCAGTGACATGCGACGCAACAAACTGTGGCTCACGGCGGCGCTGCTGAGCCTGATGGCGGGGGCGGGCTGCTGCGCCTGGTGTGATCGCTGGTGCCCATCGCGTGCTTCGGCAGTGCCCGCCAGCTATGCGCCGGCGGGTCAGCCGTGTTGCTGTCCACCACCATGCCAGCCGTGTTGCCCCACCACCACGACTGTCGGAACCATGCCGCCCGTGGCAGTGCCGCCACCGCCGGCCCAGGGATGGGCGCGGAACGGCTGCTCGTGCAATTGAGACCCCCAAACCGTAGAGGTGAGGGTGGATCACTCAGGACGGACGCGCAGGGTGTAGTGGGCCTCCGCCGGATGGAACTCCCCGCCGCCAGGGGCCAGATTCCGCAGCCGCAGCTCATACACGAACCCCGCTCGCAATTCGCCGAGGCGCAGCATCACGCGGCGACCATCCGGCGCAACCGTGACGTCCTTGACCTTCTCGGTGCGACGGTCGCGGTCGGGACCACCGTAGGCCGGCGTCGGCTCGCGACGATACGATTCGATGCTGTAACTTGCCGCCTGCCCGGCGAGTTTACGGTCGATCGGCCGGAAGAAGTCGATGGTAAAACCGTCACGCATCGCCCGCACCTCGGCGACGCCGCACGGCAAGCGCTCCGGCTCGACGCGCACGCGCACCACCTCCCCGACATTGTTCCCTGCGCCCCAGCCACTATCGCGAATGCTGCCGACGTACAACTCCCCGCGCGGCGACACCTCACAGACCAGCGGCCCAAGGAAGCCGCGCGCCGTATCCTGCGGCGGAATGCTGAGCGGATAAGCGGCCCCCTGGAAGGTGTCGCCGACGCGCTGGAGTGTCATGCGGATCAGGCGGCGCGTGTCGTATTCGCAGCCGATCAGGTGCCCCTCCAGCGGGCCGAAGAGGTCGCGGCCGAGTTTGTCGCGGAGTGCCTTCGGCGTGTAGAGGAAACAGACGCCGTTGACGCTGCGCGTCCACGGATGCGGGATGTCGATGGCCGGCGGTGTCAGCGGCGGCGCCGGCTTGCCCCTATCGAGAGCGTTAATGAAGCCAAAGTGAGCGCCGGGCCGGACGTGATTCAGTTCGTTGAAGGGGTTGTAATTGCCCTGGTTGTCGGTGACGAAAAGTTCGCCGCTACGGTCCAGTGCGAACCCCATCGGGAAGCGGTGCCCCGCCGAGATCGGCTCCAGGGTGAACCGCCGCGGTTCGTCCGGCGTCGGCCGGCGCGGCACCAACTTCAGGACGTTGCCGTGGAACTTCGCCGCCGCGAGCGAGCGTTTATCCTGCTGGCACGGAATGCCGAGGTAATACTCGCCGTGCTCGGTCTGCGGCAGGCCGACCGCCCAGTCGTGGTAATCCGGACTGTAACCCCACCCCGACGCGATCACCTCAACGCGACCGCTCATCGACCCACCGCCGCGCAGCCGCAGCAGAGCGTACTTGACGCTCACATCGACGTAATCCGGGCCGGCGTGGGCGCCGTACGGCGAGGAGAGGCCGTCCGCCAGCGTAATGAGCCTGTCCTCGATGCCGTCGCCGTCGGTGTCGATCGCTTCGAGGATCTGCCCGCGCAGGCACGAGAAGACCAGCCGCCCGTCCGGCCGCCACGTGAGACCCGATGGCATGATCGTCGCCGGCAGCGGCAGGCGCAGGCCGGTGAAACCGGGGGCGATTTCGACCGGCTCCCCTTTGCCGGCGACCAGCGGCGTTGGCGGGGTCTCGGGGAAGCGATCGATAGGGGCCTCCGAGACATAGTGCAGCACGACACGAACGCTCTCCTTCGCACCGCCCGGCAGCAGCACCGATCCGTCCGCCATGAACTTCGCCGCGGCCGGCTCATGGAGGAGAATACGGCTGGAAAAACGATCCTTCAGGTGAAGCGTGCGTCCATCTGCGGAGAACGCCGCGCGCGCGGCAGCCGCGGCGGATAGCACCCGTAGCCGCAACCCCGCACCGGCCGGAAGCGGTCCGGCGGTCAATTCCTGGGCGAACCCGGAAGTGCGACCATCTTTCTCCGGTGGGAGCGGAGTCAGCTTTCGGCGGACGTGCAGCAAGGCGTTCTTACCATCCGTGCCTTTCGGGTTGGTGGCGAAGGACAGGCGGTAGTGCAGGATCAGCCCGGCGCCGTCGCTCTGCCAGGCGTCGGCCTCGGTGACGAACTGTCCCTGCAGCTGGGCCGACAGGTCGCGAGCAGCGTCTCTCGTGCCGGTCGCGAGCGTCAGGTCCGGGGCGGTCAGGCCGGTGTCGAGGACCGGGGTGCCGGCGAGTTCCCAGAACCAGTTTTTGCCTTTCGTGCGCTGCCGAGCCATGTCGCCGACAGTCCACAAGGCCAGGGCGCCGGCCTCCAGATCGAGCAGCACATTGTGCCGGTTCGCCAGGCCGACAAGGAACGGCTTGAGCGGGGACTTGGCGCCATGATGAAGGATGTCGGTGACGAGCAGAGGTTCGGCGCCGGGACGATTGCCGTCATGGCGGAACGTGCGGACGGGGTTCGGCGGCGGCGGCTCGAAGCCGGGGACGTTGAGCACGTGCCAGACGGCCGCGAGTTGATCGTCGAGGCGATCGTCGAGCACGCCACCGACAGGGATCTGCACCGACGGCATCTCCATGTTGGGCAGGATGCGTGCCGGGTTGCGAACGAAGCGGTCGAACCACTCGGGGCGGATGCGGCGGCCGAGTTCCGACAGGTTTGGGCCGCGTGTGTTGAGCGGGGCCTGAGTCGGCACAACGCTGCCGACCTGATGACAACTCGTGCAGCCGAAGCCGTCGCCGGAGAGGAGCCGGCCGCCGGCGAGCGCATAGCGATCGCGCGGCGGTTCGACCTTGTGCGGTGTCCAGGGGGCGCCTGCGGGAACCCGGTCCGCAGTGACGAGGTGCCGTACCAGCGCTTGGAGTTCCTCGTCGCGGAGCGGGAAGCGCGGCATGCGGACCTGCAGATACGAGCGGTGCGGTTCGCCGCGCCGGGCAATGACCTCGGCGAGCGCCTGATCGGTGAGTTTATCGCCGACACTGTTGAGCGCCGGCGGTGTCAGGGCCGGTATCTGCGGGGCCAGGTCCGCGTGGTGTTTGGCGACATCGAGCAATTTCTCGGTGAGGAGAGGCGGCCGCAGCGGCAGGGATGTGCGCTCTCCTTCGCGGGCGTGGCAGGCGAGGCAGTTGAGTTCGGCCAGCAAGAGCCGCCCGCTGCTCCCGACGGGCGGGCCGACGGGTTCGGGATGGCGGCCGGTGTAGTAGACGCGCAGAGCACGCGCGTCCGCCTCGCTCAGCCGATAGCCGGGACGGTGGGCCTTCGGGTCGGGGCCATCCAGGCAGGAACGCTTCCAGTCGCTCCGCCCATGCAGCGGTGGAGCCGGCTTCGGACGGGCCACCGCCGCCTCGCCAGGCTGAGCGTCGGGGAGGCGGTGACAGGCGGCGCAACCAAAACGCTCGACGAGCTTCCGACCCTCGGCATGGCGTTGCGGTGGACCGGTGGCGGTGAACGCCGGCTTCGCGTCCTTCGACTTCTGCTCGGCGAGGAACAGACTCAGCGAAGTGCGTTCCTCGTCCGCGAGGGCGAAGATCGGCATGCGATGGTCGCGGTTGAGGCGGGCGGGGTCGCTGAGCCAGGTGGCGAAGAAGCCAGGGGGGCGCTTGTCGGCGATGTGCGTCAGGTCGCCGCCGCCGAACCAGCCACCGCCGCCGAGATCGCGCCAGGTGTGGCAGGCCAGGCAACCCAGCGTGAGGAACAAGCGCTCGCCCGTGCGAGCGTCTGGTTTGAGCTTTTTTGGAGCGTTTTTCTTGCCTTTCGGCGGCGGCTTCTCCTTCTTCTGCGCCGCGGGGGGTGGTGGCGGATCGTTCACGGTGCGGGTGGCGAGCAGCCAGTCGGCGACGGACTCGGCCTGTGCGGCGGATAGTCCAAACGCCGGCATGCGTCGCGGGGACGCTGGGTCGCCCTTGGCTGGTGGCGGGTGTTCGCCAGCGGCCAGCCAGCGGACCAGCCAGTCGCGCCCAACATTTCCCGCGAGGCGGTCGAGAGCGGGGGCTGGCGCGGACGTCGCTTCGCCGCTGTGGCAATGACCGCATCGCAGCGCCCGGGCAAGAACTCGACCGCGCTCGAAATCGTGTCCCGGCGCATGCTCGCGGGGGTGGGAAAGCAACCGCGGCGGGAGCGGCTCCGGCCCGAACTGCGGCCCGGACCACAACACCATCAGGCGAGCGGTTTTCTCCGTACGTCGAAACGAGAGTTCGAGAGGCAGCCGTCCACTCGTGAGCTGCACGGGTGGCGCCTGGTGCCACTCGTTCCGGAGGATGCGCCGCGCTACAACTACCTTCCCGGCGAGCTTCAATTCGACCTCGCCGGTGCCGGCCAGGAAGAAGCGGTATTCGCCGCGGCCCTGGCTCATCAGGTTCCCTTGCCAGGTTGCCTTAAAGTCGCCGGGAGCAAGACGCGCGTCGGGGGCCTTCTCTCCCCAATCGAACGAGAGCTGCGGATCGACGCGCAGGGCGGTGGTGCCCTTGGCATCGCGCAGGCTGGCGACGAGACCGGGCAGGAACGGCTCGTCCTCGCCGGTGTCCTGCGTTGGGCGTGGGGTGACGCTGCCGGGGACGAACAGGATCAGCATCAGAAGCCAGGGGCAGAAGCGAGCCAGGGCACAGACTGGTTTGAGCATCACCACACCTTCGCGGCGGTGGGCAAGGAGGGTACAAAGTCAACCTACCGTCGCGTTGGCAGATGACAAGATGACAGGGTCAGAGGATAGCCCACGAACCGCGGCCCGTGGGCTTGTTTTCTTCGCCTCGTCACCTGGTCATCTTCCAAGAGGCGGTTCTGCCCCCGGCAGGGTAGGATGGGCCGTGATGGAGGTGCGATAGGCACGGTCGATCAGACAGGGCGGCAGACCTGCGAACTCGACGGCACTTCGTGCTTCGGGTGGCTATGGCGTCACAATGATGCCAGCGTCCGAGGACGCGATCAGCAACTCTCCACGTTGGTATCGCCGTTGAGGTTGCCAGGCCGCTCTCCTTGCTCCTCTCTGGTGTTCAGGGGTTCGGAGAGGGCACCGGCGGCGACCGGACCAGGGGGCAAAAGGCACTGCAAGGGCACTTTCCGAGCCGGGTGGTCGCCAGGCAAGGAAAAGTCCCGCCGCAACTCCTTGCTACGGCGAGTCTTGCAATGTCGGGGCGACCGGCGACAGACATTTCCGAACGACTCCGGAGGACAGCGGTTGCTTTGGCTCGCCTTGTCGCAAACTCTTGATTTTGAAGCAGACAGCTTCGTTGAACTCGGCAGCGCTTGACCGACCCAGACAACACCGAAGCGATTGCTGAGTGCGGCCAGAGCCCTGACAGCAGTTCCCCCAACCCTCTCTGCCGGATGATGTCGCATCCGGTCGGGGAGATTCCCCAGGACTGCTGTACACCCGACTGGAGCCTTCTGCCGCCGCTGACCCCGCGCAACGGCGCGACCTTGAAAGTGCTCGGCATCGCCCGCATCAGCACCGAACATCAGGACGTCCTCAGCCTGGCGGACCAGGAGGCTCTCTACCGCCGCTGGCTGGCCGAGCACCCCCCCTGACTTTTGATCTCACCAGGATCGCCGGTCGTGGCAGCGGCGAGTGCCTCGACCGTGAAGAGGCGTGGCGGGCGCGCGCCGAGGTCGAGACCGGCTCGTACGACTTGGTCATCGCCGAAGACCTCGGCCGCATCTTCCGGCGTGCCCACTCCCAGCTGTTCTGCGAGCTGTGCGAGGACTACGCGACCCGCCTGGTCGCCATCAACGACAACGTCGATACGGGCCAGGACGGCTGGCGCGTCCTGGCCGGGTTCGCCAGCGTGCGCCACGAACTCTACAACGCCGATACCTCCAAGCGCATCCGCCGCTCGCTCCGCAACCGCTTCCTGCAGGGCATCGCGCGTGTAACTGGCGGTCTGTCCCAGCGGGTCGGTGACGGCGAGCAGGGACCCCGTGCTGTCGCGGCTGTAGGTCGTCAACCGGCCATCGACGGCTTCGAGTACGAGGGCACGGTTTACCAATCCCTCGGTGCCGTAGCCAAGGCCATCACCGGCGCGCACTGCAACGGCTTCCTCCGCTTCCGCCCCATTAGCGCGACTTCCACCGCCGTCCGGGTTGGGCTACCGCAGGAGCGCCCGGCGCGGTAAAATAAAGACAGGGGAGGTCGGAAGATTGGATTCCATTCCATTCCACGCAGACCCCCTTTCAGGTGCCCAGCCGTTCGGGGTGCGCGCCGCGCACGCCGGGATGGTCTGCCGTGCATTTCGCCGGCAGTTTCCTAGCCGCCCTGGCTTCCGGAGAGCGTCGCCCTTGTCCTTGCGTCAGACGCCAGGGGGCTCGCCCGGCATCCGCGGCGGCGCCGTCCGCCACAGCAGCGCCACTTCCGCCGCCGTCAGCCCGTAGGCCGCATTCACCAACTCGGCGACGCGCCGCTCCAGTTGCCGAGCCTCCGCCGCGAGCGCTTGCAGCGGCCTGACGCTCTGGGCGTGTTCGTCCTTCAGCGCTTTCATCTGCGCGACACGCAACGGCTTCTTCTTCCTGCGGGCCTTTTTCACTTCGGCCGCCAGGGTATCCGCGGCGAGGGTCGGCGCAGTGGGAACCCGCCGCGCCGACCCGGCCCTTGCCGGATCGGAGAAAGGCGTCTTTTGATCTCTTCTGGAGAGAAATAGGCGCGTGTCCCCTTTCTGCGGCCGGAACGCTGTCTGGCGGGGATGATCTCTCTACCCTTCTATCTACCCGGCGCGAGGTCGAAGTGACGCGGCGTGTTAACCGAAAAATGGTGAGTTCGAGGTTACGTTCGGGGTGCGGCGAATTACTGCACCCATGTCAAGCTGTCCGCGGGCCAACAACTGCGGCGAGGATGGCAGCGTTGAGCCCATCGGGCGAGGTGACCGACGCGCACTCTCCGTGCGTGGACCAGAACTCGATCAGCAAGGCGGAACTTATTGGCCGCAGCAGTGTTTGATATGACTATCAGATTTGTTTCAGCTGATTGTCAGGCGCCCCGATCGGAGATTCCTGTGCCCCCGACCATCCTCAGCAGCAACTTGGTCAGCGACCTCTTGGACTTCGTGCGCCGCGAAGGCTACGGTCCGGGCGACCGCCTGCCGACGATCCGCCAGCTGTCGGCAACCCTGGGGTCGGGACGGAACGCCATCCGTGACGCTCTGTTGGAAGCGCAGACGCTGGGCTTCGTGAGGATCGAACCGCGTCTCGGAGTCTTCGTGCAAGACCTCGACCCCGAAAACCGAACCGTCGGGCTTGTTCCGGCACTTGAGCAAAGCCTCAGTCAAGAGCAGAACCTGTTTCATCTGGTAGATGCCCGGCTCGTGTTGGAGTCGGAACTGGTCGCCGCGGCGGCGCGGAACAGGCGTCCCGAAGATCTCTTGCCGCTGCGCCAGGCGCTGGAAGCAGTCTTGGGCGTTCGCGGAGATCGGCTCGCCTTTATCAAGGCGGATGAAGCGTTCCACCTGGCGATTGCCCGGGTCGGGGGCAACCGCGTCTTGCTGGTTTTCCTGCAAACTCTGTGGCGGCTGATCGCGCCCGCGAAGTTGAACCTCTTGCTTTCGGAGGAAAGCCGGCAGGTTACCGACGGGGAACACCAGGAACTCTTTCAACACATCGTCGCCGGCGATGCGGACAAGGCACGTGCCGCCATGCGTGTTCACGTCGGCAAGGGCCGTGCCCTGTTGCTCAAGTACGTCCGTACCCTGCCCGACGCCGTGTCCGAGAGCGGCGCCATTGAGACAACACCCTGTCACCAAGGAGAATCCCGATGTCAAGCATCCTCGGCGGAGAATGCGTCCTGAATCGGACGGGTCGGCCCCTCAAGAGAGGCAGACTGTGGAGCGCGGCGAGCGTGCTTGCAGCGGCACTGCTCATCAGCGCGAACCTGGGGAGCGCCCTGGGGCAGGTGAAAAAGAAGACACCCAAGGGGCAGCCTCCCATGGCGCCGTTGGTGCCGATGGAGCACCTCGGCCCGCAGCCGATCCGGGTGGATCTGAAGGCATACGCCCAGGTGATCCACGTCGCACCCGGGGGAAAACTGCAGAGCGTCAGCGGCGCCCTCGCCTCCATCACGGATGCGGCGCCGGGCAAGCGCTACGCCGTCCTGGTCGCCGCGGGAACCTACCACGAATCCAGCATTCGCATGAAACCGTACGTGGATCTGTATGGCGGGTTTGACGCCAAGGACTGGAAGGAACGCAAGGTCTATCAGCATGCCACGATCCTGGACGCCCAGAAAAAGGGCCCCGTGGTGTTCGGCGCCGATCATGCCCGGCTCGACGGCTTTGTGATTACCGGCGGCGAGCAGAAGGCGCACGGCGGCGGCATCGTTTGCGCGGGCACGTCGCCGACCCTCGTCAACAACATCATCGTCGGCAACAACACGCTGAAGATGTTCATCAAGGAAGGCCTGGGCAAACAGGTCGGCTACGAGGGCGCGGGCATCGCACTGCTCGCGGGCTCGCGCGCCTACGTCTGCAACAATTTAATCTGCGAGAACACCACCGAAGTCGGCTCCGGGGCCGGCATCACGGCGCGCGGCAACGTCCAGGCCAAGATCCTCCGCAACGTCTTTTGCAACAACATCGCCGGCGTCAAGGACGACCAGATCTATCATGGCCGAGTGGGGACGCGCAGTTCTACCGGAGGGGCCATTGCCTGCTCGGAGGAGAGTTCGCCGCAGATTTCCTTCAACGTCATGGTCCTGGGCGCCGCCGTGCTGAACAACGACGGCGGCGCCATCTGGGTCGAGGGGAACGCCATGCCGCTGATCAACTACAACTGGATCGTTGGCAACTTGTCGGGCGACGACGGCGGCGGCATCTATGTCATGGGAAATCTCTACTACGATGAAGAAGGTAAGCGGCATGATTCGTCGCCCGACGGCCCCGTGCGGATCGAGGACAACCTGATCGCCGGCAATGACACCGAGCGCGGCGCCCCCGGGGGCATCCGCGTCAGCCGTTTTGGCCGCGTCGAAATGCGCCGCAATCTCATTGTCGGCAACGGCAAGGGGGGCGCTCACGGCGCGGAAGGCGGCGTCATCTGCCTCTCGGAAAACGACATCATCGCCGATAACGGCTTCAAGAAGACTCCTGCCACGCCTGCCTTCCGTCGCGCCGGCGAGATTGCGGCGATCAAGTTCGACGCACGCCACTATGTCACGGAAATCGCCACCAAATTGGGTTCCGAAGACTTCTCCGGCAGCGTGGTCCGCATCGGCAAACAGTGGACCGTGGTGAAGTCCGGCAACCCCGCCGGCCTGGTTCTCTGGGGCAAGATCACCGAGAAGGCCGCGAAAGTCGAAGTCCTCGATCGTTACCTGGCAAAAAAGTGAAGCAGACTGGAGAATACGATGCGCACCACGGCTCCGGCGATGAACCTCCGGCAGGCTTGCACTGCCGGGTGCCTACTTCTCGTTGCGCTCGCTTTCGGCCGCGAACCCGGCGAGGCGAACGGACAGCCGCAAGCGGTCTTCAAGAGCGAGTCCTTCGACAAGGATCCGGGCTGGGAAGGGCATAACAATCGCATTGTGCCCGGGCGTCTTCCCACCGTGACCCAGGACTTCGGCTACAGCAAGACGCACTTCGCCGGCAGCGCGGCGGGGGAACTGGGGGGCCGAGTGACGCGCGCCTCGGTCCCCGCGTTCTATGCCGACAAGATCGGCCGCGTGACGCTCGACCACAAGCTCAGCGCGTCGGGAAGTTTCGCTCTGACCAAAACAACTCCCGGCGGCGGCATCTTCTTCGGCTTCTTCCGGGCGGAGCAACCCGGGAGCGGCGGCCGGCCCACCGGTTCGCTCGGCATGAATTTTGACTCCGAACACAGCGGCGCGCGCCTGGCAGTCCGGCTCATCACCGCGAACAACCAGAGCTGCGGCACCTTCATCACGCCGTTTATCCCCGGCAAATTTCGGCCCACGCCCCTCCGCAACGACGGCACCCGCTACACCTGGAAACTCGACTACGATCCCCAGGGCGCCGGCGGTCTTGGCCGCTTCACCTTCACGATTCACGGCACCGCGCCAAAGCCCGGGGAATTCGACAAGCCCGGGGTGCCCGAAAACCACAAGCAGCACGCCCGCACGCGCTTCCCCGACGTGAACACCTTCACGGTCGATCTGCCGGAAGGATACCGCCGGCACGGCACGACCTTCGACCATTTCGGGCTGATGAATTTGATGAAACCCGGAGGGTTCATGCAGATTTACTTCGACGACCTCCGGTACAACGACCGCGCCCAGGATTTTGCCCAGGATCCGAAATGGGATGCCAGCGGGAATCGCGCCAGTTACCAGTCGAAGGATGTCGGCGGCGCACACGACTTCGGCTTCAGCCTCACCAACCACGCTGGCGGCCGGGCCGGCGAAGTCGGCGGCACTTTCTGGCGCTCCGGCAAATACGCCTACTACGCAGATCGCGTGGGGCCGTTGTCACTGGACGACCGCCTGGAAGCGAGCGGCAAGGTGATGCTGCAATCGGGGGCGCCGGACTCGGACATGTACCTGGGCTGGTTCAACGGCGCCAACAAAGAGAAGTCGCCCATCGCGGCGGGCCATTTTCTCGGCGTCCACGTAGGGGGACCGACGCGGGTCGGTCATTATTTCCATCCTTCGCTGGCCACTGCGAAAGGGACCCGCGCCCAGGCCGCCACGGGTCCCGTACTCATTCCGGGCAAAGTTTATGAATGGTCGCTGGTCTACGATCCAACGGCGGAGGGCGGGCGCGGAGCGGTTCGAGTGACGCTGGGCAAAGACTCCGTGACGCTTCCGTTGCGCAAGGGCCTCAAGGCCCAAGGAGGCGTCTTCGACCGCTTCGGCCTGTTCACCTCAACTATCGGGGGCCAGATCGTGCGCAGCTATCTAGACGACTTGAAATACACGGCGCGTTCCGCCCGCTGAAAAGGTGGCGCAATGGTATCGCGAGCTATCACAGGACATTCATCAAGGAGCAAGGCACGACGTTCGATCGCTTCGGTCTGAGGAACTCGATGAAGCCGGCCGCAGTTTCCACACGGGCGGTGTTCGTGACGTTTCCTGGTTGAAAGATCGGTACTCGCGCGCGTCGGTCCGACACGCCGACGCGGATTCTTCACCAGAGCCGTGGAGGACGGCACAATCCCCCGCATACTCGCCGCTCGGGACTTCGTCACGGGAGCGCCCGGCAGATGAGGGCTTGCCACCAGGTCGCTGCTCCCTTGTCGCGCCGGGGTAATGTGCGTGCGCCGCGCCGCACGCTGCTGAGCGCAGAATCGCCGGGTAGCCCGCAATCACTCCTCCTGCCGGGCTGCCGCCGCGGCCTCTTCGGCGCTGGCACCCTCTCCAGTTCTGCGACGGGCTTCAGCGGCCTGCCCCTGCCCATCTGCGGCCGCGGCGCCAGAGCCCGGAAATGGCCGAGTTCGAGGTTACGGTCGGGGTGCGGTCGAGACGGTAGTGTTAACCGGACGGGGTGCGGTAAGCGGAGAGTCTGAGAGTTTGGGCCAGAGATATTCGGGGTCCGAACGTAACCCTATGGGTTACGACCGCACCCCGGATGATCTCTGTCGAACCCGAGAGTTTTGCGGGGAGGGGGAGGAGAGCGCAAACCGCGGGAAAAACGCGGGGAAACGCAAAACGCCGAGGGGTGTGATCCCTCGGCGTTTTGCGTTAACTCGTCTGTACGTTTTGTCGTATCTGACTCGTTCAGCTCCCCGACCAGGACTCGAACCGATTTCCCCAACCACCAATTCCGATAACAGCTTGCGGCAAACACCCCTTCCTTGCGCTGCAAACTCCGGTGCAGTTTTGCCCGCAATGACTCCGGAAGCGCTGGCGGCAGCGCTGCTCGGGCTATCGCCGGCGGACCGGGATCGGCTTGTGGCCCTGCTGCTCGGACAACAATCGGGGCAAGCCAAAGGGAAGGATGGGAGCGAGTAGTACGGCAGGGGGAACCTCGCCAGGCGGATGATGCTTCCACCCACCTCCCTCCTTGTGGAGTAGAGAGCAAGTAGCATCACAGGGGGGACGCTCGCCAGGCGGGCCGTCAACGCTCGACGAACTCGCCAGGCGAGCGTGGAGGACACGGCAAGCCGGAACTGGCAACGCTGTCCGAGTCCGAACATGGGGACGCGAAAAAACTGCACTGGCCGGCAGACGAGACCCGAAACGTCCGAGGGGCTGGAATGCTGGCGTAGACGCGAAAGGGGCAGACTGTGGCACACCGTGGCAGACGAAACGCCGATGAGGCCCTGGCGCTCGCCGTGGCGACCGGGCAGACCCTGCGTGACGCGGCACAAGCTGTCGGCATCGGGGAGCGGACAGCAGCGCGGCGCTGGGCTGATGCCGCCTTTCGCCAGCGCGTGGCCCAGCTGCGAGGCGACTTGGTGCAGCGCTCCCTCGGGCGCGTGGCGGACGGCATGGCCGAAGCCGCCGACGTGTTGCGCCAGTCGCTCGCCGCCGAAAGCGAGAACGTGCGGCTCGGCGCCGCCCGCTCGTTGCTGGAACTGGGCGTCAAGCTGCGCGAGAACGTGGAGCTAGAAGCGCGACTGCAGGCTTTGGAACAACGACTATCCGGAAAGGGAAAACCATGAACCTCCGCAATCGCCTGAAACGGTTGGAGAAACTGCAACCCAAGGGGCCGACCTTGTGGCTGGTGTACGTCGATGAGGCGGGGCTCATCCTCGATGATGGCAGCGCTGAGGTGAAACCGTGGGTGGGGCGCCACTACAGCGAACTGCCCAGTGTCGGCAAAATCCTCACGGGTCTCGATCCGGCGTGGCTGTGAGCGGGAGACCCGAAGCCGTGGCCCCTCCCCCTGTATCCGCGTGTCCTGTCCATGCGCTGCTGTGGCGTGGCGGGACGCCGAACGGGCACACCCGCTCTGTCTCAATTGTGCTTCAGGCCACACTGGATCGGCCAACAGAGGCAGGAGCAGTACCTGGTGGTCGAGCCATACTTGTCCTCAACCAACTTGACCCGTCCCAGGTCATCGTACTCGGTGTGTGATCGGCGGTGGGCGTTCGCCTTCGAGGGAGGTTCTCCAACTCCGGCGAGGTCCGTCCCACGGGCTTTGCCATTCCGAGCGTGGGCTATCGCAGATTGGTGAGTGGGACGAAGACGATCTGCCGCTCGGTGCGGAAGCCGAGGGCGTTGCCACCGATCTGCGTCAGACTTCCCTGCGCGTCCGTCACATTCGGCAAAAAGCAGGACTCGCGCTGCGCGAGTGTGTCGATGTCGTAGGCTTCGAGCGCCTTGCCCTTCTCTACGAGGAAATAGGCCCGCTTCCGCGGGAGGTCAACGGTGAGTGGTCCCTTGGCGGGGATCGTGCCTATGCGCTTCCCCGTCTGCGCGTCCACAACGCCGCCGCTGGTGCTGTAAATGCGCCCGCCGGCGTAGATGATGTTCGCCCTGAACCCCTCAAGAACGCCCTCGTACACATCGAGTTCACGCACACCGCCCTCGTCTACAGCGAGACGCCGCAGCCCGAACTCCGTGGACTCATTATCGTAACCGAACAGGATGCCAGGGTCGTCTGAGTAGGCAAGGCAATTGCAGGGGTTGAAGTTGGAGGTCCGTTGCGGGCGGGCAACACCGTTATCGTAGACGGCTACATGGTCGCGTTTGGGGATGAGGTTCTTGCGATAGTGCGACACCACTACTGAGTCCGGCTTCTCAGGGATCACCTGCATGTATTCTGCGAAGAGTTCCCAGCGATTCCGACTTTTTCCGAGCGGCAACAGGGGGCCGCAGGTGCGCTTATCGAGGTCGATGCGCTGGATGGCGGGGGCGCCGCGCAGTCCGACCCAGAGCACCTTGGCGTCACGGGACATGGCGAGCACGCCAGGGTCGCTGCCCACGTTGACCGACCAGACCAGGGCGCCAGTCGCGGGATCGAGAGCCGCAATGGTGTTGGCCCCCTGTGGCGCTGCGCTGCTAACCGCCGCGTACAGGTGGCCCCGCACGGGGTCATAGGCCAGGTCGTTCGCCTGGAGATCGACAGTGCGCAAACCATCTTGTTTGACCACCCCAGGCAGTTCCACCCCGAAGGGGCGAGGTACTCGGGCGAGTTCGTCCCGGAGTTCGCCCTTCTCTTGCCAACTTCGGATGAGGAGAATGGTGAGGGCCACGACGAGCAGCGCCAGGCAGCCGAGGAGGACGACAGAGAGCCAGATACGGAAACGCCGTTGCAAAGCCGGCCGGGGAGCGCTGGTGTTACCGCCGTCTCGGCTCTCCTGCCTGACGCGCTCTGCGACGGCGAGCGGAGCGGGGCGTGCAGGGGCGGTCTCGATCACGCGGACCTCCGGCGGTTCGGAACCCGGGTCCATTGCGACCGCTGGCGCAGTGTCGGGACCACTGGCAGGCAGGCCGCTCGGGGCTTCTGCCGGACTCGTGGGAGGCACTTCTACCGGGAGGAGAGCCTCAAAAACCATCTGGCAGTGACCGCAGCGCACCTTCTGGCCGGGGCGTTCCACCGTGACCATGAGACGCTGCAGGCAGGCCGGACAGGTGAGTTTCAACAACACCGGACACCTCGTTGGGCGAAGACCTTGAGAACCGCGATCGGCGGACCACATCGGCGGGACGCCTTTGCTGCTGGACGCGCCGCTCTGGGTCGTCGTAGAGGGTGAGCAGCCACAGGCCACGCGGGTCGATGGCCTCGACGGTGCGGCCGAGCGGATCGCTGAAGGAGGTGGTCACCTGCTCCACCGCTGTGCCCGTCGCCGCCGTCACGTCCACGCGCCGGTACTGGTCGTTGTAACTGTAGTAGGTGACCGACCCGTGGCTGTCGATGGCCCCCGTGACCCGGCCGAGGGCGTCGTACTTCGTCTGGGTCACCGCCTCCAGGGTACCCGGGATGGCCGGCGCCCAACTGGCCACCACGCGGCCCAACAGGTCGGTGGTCGTGCGGCTACTGTAGCCGGCGGCGTTGGTCACCGTCTGCTCGCCGGTCGCCGTGTTGAGCGCGGAGACGGTGGTGCGCTGCAGCGGGGTGTTGACCGCCTCGGTCGCCGTCGTCCGCTGGATGGCCCTGCCCCCAAACCAGGGAAGGACGGAAGTTACGGTGACATAGCCATCATAGGCATCTGCTCTTTCTGCGAGACCTGACCTCTGTTTCGGTCTGGCACCGTTTCAGCCTCGGCTGGGCTCGTGGGGCAGTACGGTCTGTGGTAGGCTGAAGGGAGAGGTAGCGGGAGCATTGCGTTCCATTCCATTTCACGCAGACACCTCTCCGGCTGCTCTGGGCGTCCGGGTGCGCGCCCTGCGGCAGGGGGCGCTGGCATCCGCCCCTGCCGGTGGCTTGGCGAGCGGTCGAAGAGCGGTCGTGCGGCGGCTTGGGTGTGCTGCCGGACGCCGACTCGGATAGCTACAATAGCTATCTCTCTATGGGTTCGGTTCCTGACACCTTTTCGGTCCCTGTGGCGGAAGTGGCTGTCGCGCCGGAAACGGCGTGGGCAGACGGCATGGTCGCGGTTTCTCGGCTGGCTACGAGTCTTCGTACTGCCGTGGCCGGGCATGCGGGTGTCACCGTGCGCAGCGAGTCCGTGACTTGACGAGCCGTATGCGTTAATTGCGCACGTACGGATCTGTGGGAGGCGCGGCGGGTAACCGCCGCGCCGACCCGGCCCTTTTCGGTCCCCGGTTCTACGAGTCCCGAACCCTTCTCGGTCTCCTTTTTCGCTTCAGCAGAACTTCAATGCCCATAAGTCCCTGCGACTATCTGAACGACGCTCACTTCGGACCCATTTTCTCGCCCTTATTCTGCTGGAATTTCGTGGGTCACAATCACTCCTAGATCGTCATCATGGGTTTGAAAACCTAATCGTAGCAATGGGCCACGATCCAACAAGTTGAGACAGCCGCTACAAAACAAATCATCCAGGACTAGCCAACAAAAGTGCAACGCCTGTTCCTCAAACTCAGCTTGAGAGGTAGGAGGATGTTCGCGGCGAGTATAGTCTTCCCATTCATGGAACTGGTGGCAGCGAAGGAATGGATACTTGAAATCGGCAAAGTATTTCGTATGTGGGCGGATAGTGTTTCGATATTGTGCTAGGTAGTACCTGGCAGGAACCTGCCCAATACTCTCCCGGAGCATTTCTGCTCGTTTTTGCATCACTTCGGAGCGGTCTCGCGAAACGACAACAGCCATGTTATCCAGATCATCTAGGCAGACATCAAACAGACCATGGTACAAGTCAGCATAGAGACCCACAAAGACGATCTCGCGATTCTTATCGGTATTGCTCAGCGCGGTGATGCACTCTACGAGTGATTGCCGGAGGCGTTGTCGGATCAAGTCTAACATTGCTGCACCTTGAATGTGTCCCCAGTCGAGCAATTCTGTAGATACGAACTGCATACATCCTACCATGGAGGTAGAACTTGGTCCATGCTTGGGAACTGGGCAACAATAAATTGAACGGATGGCATCGCATTTGCCCATTGTTGATTGTATGAGCCGAACCACCGTGCTGGAAACTGTGCGGCGCAAGTTTGCCTTGCTGCGTCCTCTGTTGAATGAACGGCTCCGCC
>WNGB01008085.1_pt1 | contig 20611 bp, 17 predicted proteins | sample 5400681 | NCBI WGS metagenome assembly WNGB01 (sample SAMN13153367, study PRJNA577476) | soil metagenome | isolation source: 115 cm soil or saprolite under grassland replicate 2 | place: USA:California | collected 2016-06-15
TCGCGGCCGAGGGGCTCACGGCGAGGCAGATCGGGTCCCGGCTCGGCGTGCGGGAGCGAACCGTGACCACGCATCTGTTCCGCATCTACAAGAAGCTGGGGGCGGACAGCCGCGTGGGGGCGATCGCCGCGGCCGCTCGGTCCGGCATCATCACCATGGGCGCGCGCGAATAGCCTCCGACCGAAGAGCGCGCCAAGTACGACCGGACATGGATCGGTGATAGCGTCGCTTCGCCCCACTTGACTGAAGCCCCGGAGAGCCGGATTGCGCCAGAGCAAAGCCATGTCCGCAACCTCGACGAGACCCGATGACCGGGATGCGACTGGCTCTCGCCAACGAGGAGTCGAGCGGTGGGTGGCCATTGGAGCAATGTCGATCGCGGTGATGTTCGTGGCCGCAGTCGCGGGCTCTCCGCGTTCGGGTCTGACGCCATTCTTGCCGCCCGGTGGCGAGCCGCTGGCGCCGTTTCGGTGGCTGGCAAGGGTTGCAGGACTGGGGGGAATGGACATCTCGAAGCTCTCCTTGCTTGGCGTCATCGCGGTGGCCCTGATGAGCGTGGCGTTCCTGCTCGGGGCCTGGGCGGCGTGGAGAAAGAGCGTCTCGCTTCGCGAAGTCGTCTGGTTCGGAATCGGCTTCCACTTGGTGTTCGTGGCCCTACCTCTGCTGGTCTCTCACGATGTCTATCTCTACAGCATGTATGGCCGCATCCTGCGCATACACCACGCGAATCCCTATCTCGTCACGCCCGGCCACTTCCCAGGAGACCCTGTCCTGCCCTTCGTCAGTGAGGAGTGGCGGGATCTGCCTCCGCCGTATGGGCCCGCTTTCCTTCAGTTGGCGGGCGTCGTGAGCAGGTTGGTTCGAAGTCCCTCCGGCCTGATCCTTGCCTTCAAGGCCATGGCCGGAGCGGCGAGCGTCGGCACCATGCTCATCGTTGCCGGGGTGGCCTCACGGCGGGCTCCCGCGCGCGCCCCCTTCGCCGCCGTAGCCGTCGGATGGAACCCTGCGATCCTGGTCCACGTAGTAGGCGGTGGGCACATCGATGCCCTGCTCGGGCTCTCGATCGCCATCGCCCTCGCTCTTTCGTTGACGGACTCGGCGCCGGCGCCGAGGCGACCTGCGAGGATGTCCCTTTCCGGGTTGGGGGCGACCGCCGCGCTTGCCACGGGGGCTTTGCTAAAGGTTGTGCTGGCGCTACCGCTGCTCCTCCAGCTCGCGGCCGTGGCTGTACGGCAGGCACCCGGCCGCCGAATCCGAGTGCTCATGCAGCACCTCGCCATCGTCTGCGCCATTGGCCTCGCCTCGGTCGGGCCATTCCTTCGGTCCTTCGGCTTCATCCGCGCGCTCACCGAAGTCTCGAAGCAATCGAACGCGCCGGCCGCTTCCTCGTTCTTCAAGGTCATGGGCAGGCTGGTTGCGGGTGGCTCCGGTGGAGGGTCCAGACAAGTGGACCTGGTGGTCGAAGCGGTGTTCTTCTTGGCGATCCTGGCAGGTCTCGGTCTGCTGGCCGTTCACCTCGTTCGGCAATCGCCAAGCCTTTCCGCATGGGAAACGGCAGACGCCTGGGGATGGCAGCTCATGATCCTCATGCTGGCGGCCCCCCTCATCTGGCCGTGGTACGCGGCCTGGGTGGCCCCACTCATCTGGCTTCTTCCGACAGTGCCCAGGACCGCGGCGCTGACGGTGTCGGTCGGACTTCCCTCCTTCGTGGCGGTGGGAGAAGGACTCCTGGCGCCTCACCTGTTCCAGATGAGCAAGGCCATGGCGACAACGCTGGCGGCCCCGATCTTCCTGGCGTTGTTGGCCTGGTTACTGGTGGAGCTCGCCCAGCGGACCCGCGCCGGCCTCCCACTGAGCATGGAGATGCCGATCAGCGCCTGAGGAAGATCAGACCGTCTTCGTCCTCGTAGACCAGGTGCCACCCCGGATCTCGCCGGATCAAGGGAATCAGAAACTGCTGCTGGCCGGGTGAGATCACCACAACTCGAACCTTCCATCGATCGAGCACGGACTGCCAACCTTGCCGCCCGGCTGAGACTGACTGATATTGGCGCCACACTGAATCGGGGAAGAGTTCGATCCGCGAGTCCACGAACACGGGGTTACCGGGGAGTGCGAGCTCGAACCAGGAGCCCCAAATCTGGGCGTTGAACATCCGGTCCCCCGGGCCCAGCACCTGTTCCAAGCTGTGGGTGATGCCAACGGGCGCCTCGGCGGTGTGCTTGCCCGGAGCATCGAGCGGACTCCCCACGAGGTGCCACGGGAACAGGGCCAGACCGGGAACGATCAAGAGGATCGCGATGGCGGTGTTCAGGGTAGACGCCGGGAGTTCCCTTCGAGAGGGTGCGGGCCGATCCTGAAGCAGGCCCGCCACAGCCGGCGCCGCCGCCAGCGCCCACCAGGCCGTGCTCCGGGCGGCGGTCAATCCCATGACGAAGAACACGCCCAGCCAGATGATGATCGGCCACGGTACCGGAACGTTCCTCCGGGCCAACAGGAGGGCCACCGCTGCCACGGAAAGGAAGAACAGAGCCCCTCCTGGGCCTCGGATGCTCGGCGGTTGCCACTCTGTGACGTGGGCGGTGATGGTAGGGCTGGTGGAGAGGCTGACCACGTAGCTCCACACGCGAGGGCCGAACGGATTCAGGAGCGTCGCGAAGGAGGCGACCCCACCGACAACCAACGTTCGACGAGCCAGCCGGGAGCGCTCATGCCGGTCCTCGATCCAGGCGAGCATCAAGAGCAGGGGTCCAAGGAAGAAGCTCCCGTGCACGTTCGCCCAGATGACCACAACGGCCGGGATGACCAGGACTCCTTGGGGATACTGGTCCCGATTCATGACAAGCCAAAGGGTGAGCGCAAACAACGCCATACCCAGGAGCTGGGGTCGCAACGAAAGGTTCGGGAAGGACACCACCATCGCGGCGAGGGAAAGCCACGCCGATGTACGGGCGGGGGAGCGCTTGGCCCGACACGCTAGAAAGATGAAGAAGAAGACGAGACCGACCAACAGGGCATGCAGGGCGGCCAGCCCCGCCCAGCCCAGCCCCCTGAAGATCGAGCCCAGGAGTACCTGGCTCCCCCATTGCTGGTTGAGCCAGGGTCTCCCGGCAGCGGTGAACGAGAACGTGTCCATCCGCAACAAGGAATGGGTTTGGAGCATGACGTCCCCGGCTCGTAGGTGATAGGCGAGGTCGACGGTGCTGAGACTGCCCACCACGACGAACATGGGGAGGGCAACTGCAACCAAGGCCCACACCTGGGGAAGCGTCAGCGCCAATCGACCACTGGATGGGACCTGTTCCGTGGGGACCTGGACCTGGATGCTCACCAAGCCATGGTAGAAGACCGGTCAATCAGCCAATGCCTTCATCCGATGGCAAATGGACCGGCTTAAGACTGTACGTAGAACTACGTACGATTCATCCGGCGAAGTCGGAATGGTCCAGCCGCTGCTTCCCCCTTACTCTCGGCCGGTCAATCTAGCACTGATGGGAAGAACGCCTGGAGGGCGTTCCTCGATCGCACAGGGCAAAAGGGGGTGAGCAAGTGCTTCTCGGTCTGTACGTGCAGATGCAGACGATGTGGGCCGGTGTCCGGTCCCGGATGGAGGACGAGACCGGGGCCGTGGCGACGGAGTACGTCGTGCTGCTGGTCCTGATCGCTCTTGGCATCATCGTCGGCGCGGCGGTGTTGGCCAGCGCAATCAACAGCAAGTTCAACTGCGCCAGTACCACCATCACCAGCACCGCAACGAGCTCGAGCTGCTAGGCGGGCGATTCAAGAGCGGCCTCGTCGGCCGCTCACTCTTCGTGGCGGACGCGGAGGGCGAGGGGCCGACGAAGGGTCCTGTAGCGAAGGTGAGTTGAGTGAATGAGGATTTCACCGCGGAACCGGCGTGTTCCTTGAGCGCCCGACGACCGGAGGGGCGGCATGGTGGCGAGCGAAGGGGGTGAGCAAGTGCTTCTCGGTCTGTACGTGAAGATGCAGACGATGTGGGCCGGTGTCCGGTCCCGGATGGAGGACGAGACCGGGGCCGTGGCGACGGAGTACGTCGTGCTGCTGGTCCTGATCGCCCTTGGGATCATCGTCGGCGCGGCGGTGCTCGCCAGCGCAATCAACAGCAAGTTCGTATGCGCCAGCACCTCGATCAGCCCGATCGCGACGAGCGCGAGCTGCTAGTCGCGGATTGGCCAAGGAGATGGATACGGGTCAGCCCTCACCGCGAGGACAACACAGAGTGAGGGCTGACCGGCCGGATGAGCCACTCGGAAGCCCGAGTGCGAAGAGGACAGTGGCTGAGATGATCAGGGACAGGATACAGAGGGGGGAAGAGGGGGCGGTCGCGGTCGAGTTCGCCGTCATCTTGGTCCTGCTCTGCATGATCCTGTTCGGGATCATCGAGTTCGGGATCACCCTCAGCAAATACGAGATGTACGTCGGAGCGGCACGGGAGGGTGCGCGATACGCCGCCGTGCGGTGCAAGCCGGACAGCAGCAGCGGCTGCACGGATGCCCTGATAGTGACGCGAACCTTCAACAGCATGAGTTGCGCCGCACCCTGCACGCCCGCCGATGTCTTCTCTCCGGGGACACCAACGGCAAGCAAGGTCTGCACGAGCGACCCGAATGTCGTCGGAACCGAGGTATCGGTCAGCTGGATACAGCACTTTTCGATTCTGATCCCATTCGTACCCGACCTCAGCTTCGACAAGGAAGTCAAAGGGGTCTTCCGATGCGAATGATCCATTGTCACCTCCGGCCGCGCGAGGAGCGTGGGGTGGCAGCGGTGATGGTGATCGTTTCCATGTTCGTTCTTCTTGGGATGCTCGTGCTGGCCCTCGACATCGGAGGTCTCCTGCTGAAGCACCGAGCGATGGTGAACTCCAATGACTCCGCAGCCCTGGCGGCGGCGATCTCCTTCGCCAGGGACGAGGCCCAGCTTGGCAGCAACGAGTTGCCGGCGCGCAGTGCTGCCGATTCCTACGCTCTTGACAATGTACCCAATGCCCAACGGTATGCGGCGCCGCCAGATGATCCAGACGGCCCCGCACCTGATGGCTTCAAGGTGGACCCTGGAATCCCCGGAAGTGATTGCACTGATTGCGGCAAGGTCACTGTGTGGTATCTCGGTCACACCAGCGCGTTCTTCGCGCAGATCTTCGGCTACGGCAAGGACGTCGCCGTCCGGGAGAAGGCCCAGGCGATCTGGGGGCCGGCGGGCGGCGGCCAGCCGAACCCCATCATGGTCCGCTTCGACTGGATGCAGAACGATTGCGACAAGCCGGTGCCCCCGCCAGATGATGAGATCAACATCACGTGTCGTTTCTGGCTCGACGACTCGGGTATCGGCGACGCCCAATGGTCGTTCTTGAATCTCATTTCCGATCGCAACGATCCTCATTGGGGCTGGGATGTTCCCCGGATCGACGTTCCACAGGTCTTCCCGGGGTGCACGAACGTCGGAAACAACCAGGTTGACGACTGGATCGCTCAGAGGGCCCCGACCGGGCAATTGGGCCTCAACTTCCCGGATGCGACGTACGTCTGTCGAGTGACGGGGCGTTCCGCTGATCACTTCAGGACGTTCCAGGACCAGATCGGAACATTCCGGATCTTCCCGGTGAACTGCCCGGAGCCCGTGCCCGGCTCTCCCTGCGCCGGCTCCCACGGGCAGGTGGACAAGGACGGCAACCTCTGTCCACCCCCCTGCACCCCGGCGAAGTACGACATCATCGGCTTCACGATCCTCCGTATCGACAACGTCCTGCACGGGAACGACCCGGCTGCGTATGGAGACCCGGGAAGCCAAAACAACCTCTGCACGCCACGAAGCTCTATCCGCGGATCAGGGAATCGAATGGGAACAAGGTGTATCAGTACGGGCAGGCGCCAGGTCCGAACGTGGACTACACGTATGACCCAGCGACCCAAGTGATCACTTGGGTCAGCCTGGACCCCCTCAATCAGATCGTCCTCGACGCCAGGGTTGACTGGGAATATGACATTGCGCCGTCACCCGGCGCGTGTGGCATTCGGCAGAAGAACGCCAATGCCACGTGCCTTCTTGCATCCTGGCAGGGCTTTCAGAGCGGTGGAATCAACCCGGGCGAGGGTGCCGATACAGGCTTGCGGGCGGTGCGTCTTTCCGAATGAAGCAGTCCCGGAGTAATCACTGATGACGGTTCGACACGGAAGAAAGGATGGAGATGAAACCTAGAGGACTCGCCATGGCGGTGGCCCTGTTGCTCGCAGTGGGGGCGACCTCCGCCATCTTCCTGTACGTCCAAGGAGTGAAGAAGGAGGCCAAGCCCGCCGCAAACAACGTCACGATCATCGTTTCCAAGAAGAACATCACAGCCGGGACCAAACTCGACACCCTCATCCAGGAGGGACAGTTCACGACCGTGTCCATTCCCAGGAACGCCCTGGTCGACGGAGCGGTCACCACCCTGGCGGAGCTGCAGGGCCAGACCACGGCATCGTTCATCTTGCAGGGTGAGCAGATCGTTCGGGCGCGACTCCAGGGCAGCACCCAATCGACCGGCGGTGTCTTCGGCACGCGGGATGGCTATCAGGCCGTAGCGGTCCAGCTCGAGTCTCAGCGCGTCGTCGGTGGTTTCGTCCAGGCCGGTGACCATGTCGTCCTCTACACGACGCTGGACAACAAGGCCGGAGTGTCCTTCACGGCAACGCTTGTCCCCGACGTCCGCGTGCTCAAGATCGGTGACTCCTCGGGAGCGGGGAAGGGGGGCAATAACCTCGTCACGTTGGAGCTCAAACCGGTGGACGCAGCGAAGGTCATCTTGGCTCAGGAGCAGGCGCACGTCTGGCTTGCGCTCCTTCCGCCGGATCAGCAGGGTTTGCCCCAGCCCCCGGTCACGATCAGCCAGCTTGCCAAATGACGGAGACCAAGATCATCGCCGTTGGCGTTCCCCAGACCTTCCGGCAACACGTCGCGAGGGCGCTGGATATCGCGGCCGAGTCGGTTCAGTGGGTCCCCACGGTGTCCGCGGTGGAGGGTCTTCTCGCAGAAGGCCAGGTGTCCCCGGACGTCCTCGTACTGTCTGCGGCCATCAAGGAGCAAGAGGCTTTCGGACTCGCCGAATTCGTGAGCCGATCCTCACCTGCCACGGCCGTGGTTCTGGTCCGGGACCGCACCCTCAACGGACTCCTGCCTGCCGCGATGCGATCCGGGATCCGAGATGTGGTGGATCTGTCTCGAGGCGGTCAGGAGTTTCGGGATGCACTGGTACGCGCGGCGGCCTGGTCCCAAAGCCTCCGGTCCTTCTCGACCGAAGACGATTCGGCCGGAGACGCGAGGCCTCGGGGAACCATGGTCTCGGTGTTCTCTTCCAAGGGGGGCACAGGAAAGACGTTCCTCGCCTGCAACCTCGCCGCGGCCATCGCCGTCCAGACGAAGAGTGATACCGCACTCCTCGACTTCGACTTCGACATGGGTGATGTCTTCTCCTACTTCGGGACCGAACCGAAACATCCGGTCCAGGACCTCCTCGGGCTCGGAGATCAAGAAGACCGTGATGCCATCCTTGCATTCGGAAAGGAACTCCACGATCACCTGTATGGCTTTGGGGCGGTTCCGGATCAGAGCGGCCCCGTCATCTCGGGAGAGGCCGTGGGCAAGGTCCTCCGGACGTTCCGGAGCAACTTCGACTACACGGTCATCGATGCGACCGCGGACTACTCGGACGCGGCCCTGGCTGCCTTCGACCTCTCGGATACGGTCTGCTTGATCACCGGCCTCGACGTGGTGGGGGTGCGGCACCTGACCATGGCGTTGCAGACACTGCGCTCCCTGGGGTACCCGGAGGAACGCTTCCGAGTCGTCATGAATCGCGCGGACAGCAAGGTCGGTCTGACGCCGGAGGAGATCCAGCGGGCCGTGAAGCTCCATATCGATTCGATGATCCCGTCGAGTCGTCTTGTGCCGACGTCGCTCAATATGGGCCTTCCGTTGGTCATCCACCAGCCCAAGGCCGAAGTGTCCAAGGCCGTGTTCGCCCTGGCTGACCGTTTCATCGAACGCGCACCCGAGTCCAGTGCTTCGAAGCGCGGGCTCTTCAGGAAGAAATAGGAGGACGACGTGTCGCTGGCAGAACGACTGGCAAAGACCGATCGCCCCGATCGCGTATCCGAGATCCGCAATCAGGTGCAGGAACGCCTCGTGGAGGGCCTCGGGCCCAAGCTCTACGACGCCGCCATCTCGGACAAGGAGCTTCAGAACCTTGTTCAGCGGCATCTTCGCGAGCTGTTGGCCGAAGAGCAGGCCCCGCTCTCGGCGCAGGAGAAGGCCCAAATCATCCAGTCCATCGGCGATAGCGTCATGGGCCTGGGCCCGCTGGAGCCGTTCGTGCGGGACGTCGAAGTGACCGAGGTCATGGTCAACGGGCCCGATTCGATCTACGTGGAACGGGGAGGCAAGCTCTACTGGACCGGAGCGCAGTTCCACAGCGTGGCTCAGCTTCGTCACACGATCGAGAAGATCGTCTCCAAGGTCGGCCGGCGAATCGACGAGTCCTCGCCGTATGTCGATGCTCGGCTGCCCGACGGTTCCCGGGTCAACGCCATCATCCCGCCCCTCGCCATCGACGGCCCGGCTCTCACCATCAGAAAGTTCGCCGCGGACCCGTACGAGGCGGAAGACCTCATCTCGTTCGGCACTATCTCCGACCCCGTGGCCAGGTTCCTGCACGCGTGCGTTCGCGGCCGGATCAACATCCTGGTCTCCGGCGGGACGGGTGCCGGCAAGACGACCACGTTGAACGTCCTCTCCTCATTCCTCCCGGAGGACGAGCGGATCATCACCATCGAGGACGCGGCCGAGCTCCGTCTCCAGCAGCCCCACGTGGTGCGGCTGGAGTCCCGTCCGCCGAACATCGAGGGACGGGGTGAGGTCGCGATTCGAGACCTGGTTCGCAACGCGCTGCGCATGCGCCCCGACCGGATCGTGGTCGGTGAGGTCCGGGGTGGCGAGGCGCTGGACATGCTCCAGGCAATGAACACCGGTCACGACGGTTCGATCTCGACCATCCACGCGAACAGCCCTCGAGACGTGCTTTCGCGCCTGGAGACCATGACGCTCATGGCGGGTATGGACCTCACCATGCGAGCCGTGAGAGAGCAGATCGCGGCGGCCATCGACCTGATCGTCCATCAGGCCCGGATGAAGGACGGGACGCGTCGGTTCACCCATGTCACCGAAGTCGTCGGGATGGAGGGTGAAATGATCACCACGCAGGATCTGTTCCTGTTCGATTACAAGGCCGGTATGGACGAGCACGGGAAGTTCCTCGGCCACCTGAAGCCGACAGGCATCCGCGCCCACTTCATGGACAAGCTCAGTGACCGCGGCGTCAATGTGCCGCCCGTACTCTTCATGCCCGACGCAGGGGGCAAGGCTCGATGAGGCGCAGGGCTTCGGTCGTGTCGCTCGCAGTCTTCCTCATGCTGCTCGGAGCGGTCGGCTCCGCGAGCGCCGCCGCTCCGGTCCACATCCGACAAGTCGAGCCGAAGGGCTACCCGAAGATGGAGATGACAGTCTCCGTCGACGGGCCGGTGACACCGAATGGCATCACGGTGACCGAAAATGGGCGACGGGCCCAGGTCCTTAGTGTGGAGACGCTCGTACGGTCCGGCCGTCCGTTCGACGTCATCCTTGCCCTGGACACCTCCAACAGCGTCCAGGGTGACCCTCTTGCCGCGGCGGTATCCGCCGCCCGGGACTTCGTCACGAAGCTCGGACCGGGGATCCCGCTGGGCCTCCTCACGTTCTCCGATCACCCGCGGGTCTTGCAGGGGATAAGCACGGACCATGCTTCATCCCTGCAGGCTCTGGACTCGATCAAGCAGACCCAGTTCGGAACCTCGCTCTACGACTCGGTCGTCTCTGCCAGCGAGCTCTTCGCCGGCGATGCCCAGCACAACATCGTTCTGCTCACCGACGGTGCCGATGTCGGCAGTCGGGCCAAGCTCGACACCGCCATCGCGGCGGCGCGCGGGAAGCATGTCGCGATCTACGCAATCGGCTTCGGAACCAAGACGGATCCTGCGGTCCTCCGGGCGCTGGCGACCAGGACGGGGGGGACGTTCACGCCGGCCGTCCAGAGTGAGCTCTCTGCCGTATACCAGGCTCTTGTCTCGCAGCTGTCGCATCAGTACGTCGTGACATATAGGTCCGTATCTCCTCCGGGTTCGCAGGTGGAGCTCACCGTAACGACGCCCTTCGGAGCTGACACTTCCCTGGTTCTCAATCCCGCAGCACCGCCCTCCATCGGCCCTGGCCACGGGACATCGGCGTTGCTGAGGGGAACTTCAGGGATGCTCATCCTCCTCGGCCTGTCATTCGCGGCCATGTTCCTGCTCTTCACCATGGTGTTCGGGGCGGGGGCTCGGGCCCGTCGCGAGCACGAACTGGTTCGGAAGATGGCTGCTCCACCCGAGCCGAAGGTCCACGAAGACCGATCGGATTCAGAGGGACCCTTCGAAGGATGGGGGGGATGGATCCCGGCCCCGGTAGCCGCGGCAGGGCGACAACTTGCCGAGGTGGGTGGATTCAACGACGCCATCGAGCGACGGCTGGAGCAGGCCGGGATGCCGGTCAGGGTCGGGGAGTTCGTGGCCACCAGCGTCCTGGCGGGCCTGGGAGCCGGCCTCTTGATAGAGCTGCTCCTCCAGAACCTCGTGTTCGCGTTCATCTTCGCTATTGCAGGCGGCGCCATCCCCTGGATCTATCAAGGAATCAAGCTCAACAAGCGGGTCAACAACCTCCACTCTCAGCTTCCCGACGTGATGATGATCCTCGCAAGCTCCATGCGCGCCGGTCACAGCTTCCTCGGGGCGCTCGATACCGTGGCCAAGGAGATCGGGGACCCGACCGCTCACGAGTTCTCCCGACTCGTCGCCGAGATCCGGCTCGGCCGGCCGGTAGAGGAGGCCATGAACGCGCTCGGCGAACGGGTCGGGACCGCGGAATTCAAGTGGGCCGTCATGGCTGTCAACGTCCAAAGAGAGGTGGGTGGGAACCTCGCTGAGATCTTGGACACTGTCGCGGAAACAGTGAGGGAGCGCGACACCGTGCGACGTCAAGTGAAGGTGCTCTCCGCAGAGGGCCGCCTATCCGTCAAGATCCTGGTCGCCCTGCCGTTCCTGATGACCCTGTACGTTGCCAAGGTGAATCCGGGTTACATCAGGCTCCTTTGGACCACGCGTCCTGGGCTCATCATGGTCGGCCTCGCCTCGGCTCTGATGGTCATCGGGATCTACTGGTCACGAAAGGTCGTGAAGATCGATGTCTAGCCTTTACCTGCCCCTCGGCCTCATGGCCACCTTCGGGGCCATCGTTCTAGGCGGCATGGCCCTGGCGGCCCGACTGGCACAGAGCCGCAGATCGGTCGAGCTCCTGCGAGCCCAGGTCGGAGAGGTGCCGAACCTTCGGCAGCAGGAGCTGTCCCAGCCGTTTCTCCAGCGCGCGCTGATTCCGTTCGTCAACAACCTCGGCAAAGCGGCCAAGCGCATCACGCCTCTGGGGATGCGGCAGCGCATCGCCCGCAAACTGATCCTGGCGGGAAGTCCGGAGGGATGGGACGCCGAGAAGATGGCTGCGACCAAGATCTTCGGTGCCTTCGGTGGTGCCGTCCTCGCGCTCGCCCTGTCGGGCCTGGCGGGGCTGTCCGCCAACGCGACTCTGGGCGCGGCCGTGTTCATCGGCGCGTTCGGCTATCTTCTTCCCGGCGCCGGCCTGGGGCAGAGGGCGATCAACCGGCAGGAAACGATCCGCCGGGCGCTTCCCGACACCATGGACCTCCTCACCATCAGCGTGGAGGCCGGCCTCGGCTTCGACGCCGCCGTGGCCCACGTGCGCAAGAGCGTGCCGGGCCCGCTGTCCGATGAGTTCGGCCGAATGCTCCAGGAGATGCAGCTCGGCGTTCCCCGGGTGGAGGCCCTGCGCAGCCTGGCGGATCGCACCGACGTGGACGAGCTGAACGGCTTCGTCCTGGCCATGATCCAGGCCGACATGTTCGGGGTGAGCATCGCCAAGGTGCTAAGGGCTCAGGCGAAGGAACTCCGCACCAAGCGCCGCCAACTGGCCGAGGAAAGGGCCATGAAGATCCCCGTGAAGCTTCTGTTTCCCTTGATCTTCTGCATCCTGCCAGCGATGTTCGTTGTCATCGTGGGGCCGGGCATCATCCGGCTGGTCCGAACCTTCCTCCACTAGCCAAGCAACTACACAGCCGATCACGACGACGAAGAAAAGAGGGCCGGTGTTCTTGTACCCGCCGTCCTGACAGGTAACGATTCACCGGGAAATAGGGAGGAGGTTCAAATGCTCGCGATGGGTACGGGTGGCATCGTCGCGCTGGCGATCGTGCTCGTCCTGTTGATCGGGGCGTTCATCGTCGTGCTGCGCAAGGCGCGTAGCTGACTCAGACGCCTGAAAAGGCAGGCGCTCGAGCGCCCGTCGTCCCCGAGCGCCTGCGGCGTCTCTCCCGCTCCCGGCAGGAAGGATACCGGCGGTTGACAGCAACTCCGCCTCGTGGCTCCTCGCCGTGCTGGCAGTCGCCGTGGGCTGCCATTCTGCGCAGAGCGAGCGGGGTGTGTGGTCGTGATGGCGAGGAGGGCGAGCGACCTCGGCCCCATTCCACACGATGCTCGACGGAAACACCTGCAGGCCAACCTGAATGCTCCGGTGTGGGCCGACGCCTTCTCCAACATCCACACGACTTTCAAGTGGCATTGAGGGGCTTGAGGGCTGCCTGAAAGGCACTCTGCGCTCCTCGCCAGAGCTACACTCAACCCGTGGCCGAAGAACGACGGGACATGAGCCGGGCGATCGCGGAGGCGGTCACCCGGGCACAGTCAGGAGGCGCGGAAAAGTACCAGCAGAAGCTGGCCGAGCAGGGCAAGCTCTTCGTCCGGGAGCGGCTTGGCCTGCTGCTCGACGACGCCGACGGGTTCGCAGAGGAGGGCTTGCTGGTTCAGGCTCTCGCGGGTGACCTTCCCGCCGATGCGGTGGTGACCGGGGTCGGATCCATCCTTGGGCGTCCCGTCGCAGTCATGGCCAACGATCCCACCGTGAAGGCCGGGTCGTGGGGGCCGCACACGGTGGAGAAGATCATCCGGATCATCGAGCTGGCCCGAAAACGAAAGATCCCCATGGTGTATCTGGTTGACTCGGCAGGGGCCAGGATCGACCGGCAGGTGGAGATGTTCCCCGGACGCCGCGGCGCCGGAAAGATCTTCTACAACCAGGTCCAGGCGTCGGGACGGATCCCCCAGGTCTGCTGCCTCTTCGGCCCCTCAGCCGCCGGCGGCGCCTACATCCCTGCATTCTGCGACGTGGTGTTCATGGTGGAGAAGAACGCGTCGATGTACCTGGGCTCTCCGCGGATGGCCGAGGAGGTCATCGGGGAGAAAGTCAGCCTGGAGGAGATGGGTGGGGCCCGGATGCACTGCGAGGTGAGTGGTTCGGGCGACCTGTGCGTTCCGGACGACAAGGCTGCCATCGAGGCCGCTCGAGCCTATCTGGCGTACTTCCCCCAGAGCTTCGAGCAGGATCCCCCCCAGATCGGGGGCCGGCCGCCCGCCTACCGGGGGTCTCTCGCCGAGCTCGTCCCGGAAGACGAGTCGCGGGCTTTCGACATGTACGCCCTGGTCTCAGGGGTCGTCGACGAGGACTCCTTCTTCGAGGTCAAGCCGGACTTCGCGAAGGAAGTCATCACTGGCCTGGCTCGGCTGGACGGTCACGCGATCGGCATCGTGGCGAACCAGCCGGCCCATCTGGGCGGCGTCCTGTTCGTCGATTCGGCCGACAAGGTGGCCCGGTTCGTGTGGCTGTGTGACGCTTTCAACATCCCGCTGGTCTTCCTGGCCGACGTCCCGGGCTTCATGATCGGTTCGAAGGTCGAGCGCCAGGGGATCATCCGGCACGGGGCCAAGCTGATCACCGCGATCTCCGAGGCCACCGTCCCCAAGTTCTCTGTCATCGTCCGGAAAGCGTACGGCGCGGGCCTGTACGCCATGGCCGGGCCGGGGTTCGAACCGGATGCAACGATCGCCCTTCCCACCGCCCGTATCGCGGTCATGGGCCCGGAGCCGGCCGTCAACGCCGTCTACTACAACAAGATCCAGGCCATCGAGGAGCCGGAGCAGCGCACCCGGTTCGTCGAGGAGAAGCGCCGCGCATACGAGGAGGACATCGACCTGGTGCACCTGGCGTCGGAAAACCTGGTGGACGCCGTGGTGCAACCCGACGAGCTTCGGAACGAGTTGATCCTCCGGTTGGCCCAGGCCCGGACCAAGGACCGGGATTTCAGCGGCCGCCACCACGGGGTGCCTCCGGTTTGAGTCTCGCCGAGATCCGGATCGACGGCCACGTTGCGGTGGTCACCCTCAACCGACCCGAAGCCATGAACGCCATCTCCGGAGAAGTCGCCGACTTCCTGGCCGGCTCGTTGCTCCAGGCGGCCGCCGACCCGAACGCCTGGGTGGTGGTCCTGGCGGGGGCCGGCGGCAAGGCCTTCTCCGTGGGCGCCGACCTGAAGGAACGCAACCTCCTGGACGAGGCCGGCTGGATGCGCAACCGAGTCTTGATGCGGGGCCTGTTCGACTCCCTGAGGGCCCTGCCGCAGCCCACCATCGCGTCTGTGTTCGGGTATGCGCTGGGCGGAGGCTTCGAGCTCGCCCTGAATTGCGACCTCATCGTTGCCGCAAGCGACGCCGTGTTCGGTTTTCCCGAGGTCAGGGTGGGGATCGTGCCCGGCGGCGGAGGCACCCAGGCGCTGGTCCGGCGACTCGGACCCGCCCGAGCGAAGGACCTCATCTTCACGGGTCGACGCATCAGCGGCGAGGAGGCATACGGCCTGGGGCTGGTGGCCAGAGTGGTCGGACGTGATGCCCTGGAGAGCGCCACGATGGAGCTGGCCCGTGAGATCTGCGCGTCCTCGCCGGTGGCGGTCCGTGAGGCGAAGCTCGCCATAGATCGGGGCCTCGACGTCACGGTGGAGGATGGCATCGAGCTGGAAGATCTCGCCTGGCGGCGGGCCGTGGCCTCCCAGGATCGCCGGGAGGGCATCGCCGCGTTCAACGAGAAACGCCACCCGCAGTGGAGAGGGCGGTGAGAGGACTGCCGGCCCGCGTGACGATCCGCGAGGTCGGGCCCAGGGACGGTCTTCAGGCGGAGAGGCCCCTGCCGGCCGATGACCGGGCCAGGCTGATCACCTACCTGTCCTCTACCGGCATCCCGAAGATTGAGGCCGTGTCATTCGTCTCGCCCAAGGCCGTACCTGCCATGGCGGATGCGGCCGACGTGTGGGCCCACGTGGAACGCCGGCCGGAGGTGGCGTATTCGGCACTGGTGCCGAATCGTCGCGGAGCCGAAGCCGCGGTGGAAGCAGGGGGATTCTCTTCCCTTCAGGCCTTTCTGGCCGCATCCGATGGTTACAACCGCCACAACGTCGGCAAATCGGTCGCAGATTCGATGCGCGATGTGGCCGACGTCGTTCACGTGGCCGTGGCGGCCGGGATTCCGGTCGAAGTCTCCATCTCGGCGTCGTTCGGTGACCCGTACGAGGGGGATGTGGCGCCCGAGCGGGTCCTGGAGGTGAGCCAGCGCCTCCTCGACACCGGCGTGAACGGCCTGTCCCTGGGCGACACCACGGGGATGGCCACACCCTCGAGGGTATGGGCGGTGCTCGGGCTGCTCCTGGACAACCTGCCGGCAATCCCGCTGAACCTGCACTTTCACGACACCCGTGGGACGGCCATGGCCAACGTGCTGGCGGCAATGGAGCTGGGGTGCAACGAGTTCGACTCCAGTATCGGGGGGTTGGGCGGTTCGCCCTTCGCCCCGGGAGCCAACGGGAACGTGGCCACCGAAGACCTCGTCCACATGCTCACGGACATGGGCATCGAGACCGGGGTGAAGAGCCTAGAGCAACTGCTGGAGGTGGCGCGGTTCGCGGAGGGACTGGTGGGACACGAGCTACGTAGCCAGGTGGCCAAGGCTGGGCCTCGCTGGAGCGTGGCCGCTCCCCTCGAGCCGAAGAGCTGATGTTCCGCAAGGTCCTCATCGCCAACCGTGGGGAGATCGCGGTCAGGATCGCTCGGACGTGCCGGGAGCTCGGAGCGGGCGTGGTGGCCGTGTTCTCCGATGCCGACACCAAGAGTCGACACGTGGCGCTGGCCGACGAGGCCATCCACTTGCCAGGTGTGGCCCCTTCCGAGACCTATCTGAACGTCGAGGCGATCATCCGCGCCGCGGTGGACACCGGTGCCGAGGCCGTCCATCCGGGCTACGGGTTCCTCTCGGAGGGGGCGGACGTGGCCGAACAGGTTGCCGACGCCGGCGTGACCTGGATCGGCCCGCCCGCCGAAGCGGCTCGGGCCGCGGGCAACAAGATCCAGGCCCGACGTCTGGCCGAGTCGGTTGGGGTGGCCCCCGTCCCCGGCACCCTCGACCCGGTCACCGACCCGCGTGAGGTCGTTCGCTTCGGTGATGACCACGGGTATCCGGTGGCCATCAAGGCGGCAGGAGGTGGAGGGGGCCGTGGTCTCAAGGTGGCTCGAGACGCGGGCGAGGTCGAAGCGGCGCTCGAGTCCGCCCGCCGGGAAGCGAGGGCATATTTCGGATCGGAAGACGTGTATCTGGAGCGGTATCTCGAGCGGCCGAAGCACGTCGAGATCCAGATTCTGGCTCCAAAGCCGGGGCAGGCGATGTGGCTTGGTGCACGGGAGTGCTCCCTTCAGCGCCGGCACCAGAAGCTTGTCGAGGAGACGCCCCCACCCCGGTTCGCCGATCGGGTCCCGCGGATTGGCGAGGCGGCCGTGGCGGTTGCCGACGCCTGCGGATACGCCAACGCGGGCACGGTGGAGTTCCTGGTGGAGGAGGACGGGAGCTTCTACTTCCTGGAGATCAACGCTCGGCTCCAGGTGGAGCACACGATCACCGAGGAGGTCCTGGGGATCGACCTGGTGGCCGAGCAACTCCGGATCGCCTCGGGGGACCCCATGGGGTTATCCGGTCCACCCGAGCCCCGCGGCCACTCGATGGAGTGCCGGATCAACGCCGAAGACCCCTCGCGAGGCTTCCTCCCCGGACCCGGCGTGATCCGGCGGTACCGGGAACCCGGCGGTCCTGGCATCCGCGTGGACTCCGGGTTCGGCGAGGGGGATGAGGTCCCACGCGCCTACGACAGCCTGATCGCCAAGCTCGTGGCGTGGGCGCCGACACGCGAGGAGGTACGCCGGCGCATGCTTCGAGCCCTCCGTGAGTACGTCATCGAAGGGATCCCCACCACGATCCCGGCTCACCGCGTGCTCCTGGAGCTTCCGGAGTTCGTGGAGGGCTCCTATACGACGCGAACGGTCGAGGGCGGGGCTCTGGACGCGCTCATGCGCGAGACCGTACAGCCTTCCACTGACACGGATCTGGCGAGCGCGTCCACCTCCGCTGTGCTCATGGTCCAGGGCACGCCGGTGCGGCTGTGGAATCCGGCCATCAGCACCTTCGTCTCCGGGGCGCTCGCGGGGCCGTCCGCCACCGGACAGGGGGCGGTCGCGGCGCCGATGCATGGGACCGTGCTCAAGATCCTCGTCGCGGAAGGCGACGCAGTGACGGCGGGCGATCCCATCGCTGTGCTGGAGACCATGAAGATGGAAACGTCCGTGGCCACCACGGTCTCCGGGACCGTGGAAGCCGTGAAGGTGCAGCCTGGAGACGTGATGGAGGCAGGAGAGATCGTCGCGGTCATCGGCTGAGCTACCATGCCCCTTGTGGATCCGCCGAGCGTCGTCGAGCGGCTCGATCTGGTCTTCTACTGGGTGACGGACATGGAGCGGGCCGTGTCCTTCTATCGCGACGTGCTCGGCCTGAAGCTTCTCCGCCAGGACAGCGCGACGTGGGCAGAGTTCGACGCCGGAGGTCGTCGCTTCGCGCTGCATTCAGCGGGAGACGGCCAGCCGGTCGGCGGCGGTGGAGCCACGGCCGTGTTCGCCGTCGGTGACCTCAACCTGGCGAAGACCGAGCTCTCGGCCAGAGGCGTCCGCTTCGTTCATGAAGGAGACGTCGAAGGCTACGCGAGGTTCGCGTCGTTCCTCGATCCGGAAGGGAATCCGGTCCAGCTCATCGAGTACGCGCCCTCGGGGAGTGGGCCGCCCCACGGCAGGCATCCCGCATAGCCCGCACCCGAGGGTCTGCCTCCGCCCCCTTCCTCGTGCGGCGGGCACATCTGACGCATCGGACGTGTTGTCATTAGAGGCTCTTATGCTGTTGCGATGGCCCAGATGACCTGCGAGCGATGCGGGGCGGTTCTGCCCGATGACGCCCGGTTCTGCCCTCGGTGCGGCGCGCCGGTGGCTGCCTTCATCACCGAGGAGCGCAAGGTCGTCACCATGCTGTTCGCCGACCTGGCCAGGTCCACGGAGCTGTCCGCTCAGCTCGACCCCGAGCGCTTCCGCGAGGTCATGGCTGCGTTCTTCCGCTCGGTGTCCACGGAACTGGAGTCCCTGCGGGGACGAGCCGAGAAGTTCGTGGGCGACGCCGTCATGGCGGTGTGGGGTGTTCCCCACGCGCACGCCGACGACGCGCTCAGGGCGGTCCGGGCCGCCTTCGCCATCCGCGACCGCACCGTTCGCCTGGGGGAAGCCCTGGCACTGCCCGTCCCTCTCCGCGTGCGGGTCGGCATCAACTCCGGGCCTGTGGCCACGGGGTCGGGGACCGGCGACCAGTTGCTCGTGGCCGGGGCGGCCGTGAACATGGCGGCCCGACTCCAGGAGGCGGCTGCTCCCGGCGAGATCCTGGTGGGGGAGACCACCTGGCAGCTGACCCAGTACGCGGTGGAGTTCGGCCCGTCCCGGGCGGTCACCGCCAGGGGGTTCGCAGATGAGGTCAAGGCCTGGCCGGTGGAGGCTCTCACGGCCCGATCGACCCGCCGGACGATCCCTCTGGTGGATCGGAGGCGGGAGCTCCGCATGCTCGTGGACACCTTCGAGCGGATGCGGGAGAGTGGCCGGCCCCACCTGGTCACGGTCCTCGGTGAGCCGGGCATCGGAAAGAGCCGGCTGGTCGAGGAGTTCGTGGCCGGGCTTCCGGAGGAAGCGAAGATTCTCACCGGCCGGGCCAGCGGATTCGAGGAGGACGTCACCTTCGCCCCGATCGCCGACATGATCCGGCGAGAGCTCGGCGCCGAGCGCGATACGCCACCGGCCGAGCTGCGTGGCCGGCTCGAGGAGATCGTCGAAGGGTGTTGCTCTCCCTCGGACTCGGAGCGGGTGGTGGCTCGGTTGGGCCTGGCCCTCGGGCTCGGGATGGACGTGCGCCAGCGCGATCCGGCCGAGTTATGGGATGAGAGCCTGGCCCGTTCCGAGGAGTATGTCGCAGCCGAAGGTCGGGAACGACATCGATACCGCAGTGCCGAGGTCCGGGCCGGACTGGAGATGCTCCTCGAGGGGATGGCGCAGGCCGGGCCGATCGTCCTCGTGCTGGAGGACCTTCAGCTGGCCCAGCCCGATCTGCTGGAGCTGGTCGAGGAACTGCTCCGCAGGAAGCATCGTATGCCACTGCTGGTCCTATGCCCGGCTCGCGACGAGATCCTGGACGTTCGGCCTGAGTGGGGCGGTGGGATACAGGACGCGGTCACCCTGCGACTGGACCCGCTGGGAACCGACGATGCCAAGGAGCTGGCCCTGGTCGCCGGCGAGGCCCTCGATGACCCCACCGCGCGCCGGATCGCCGACCAGGCCGGGGGGAACCCGTTCTTCATCATCGAGACCACCGGGATGCTGCTCCAGCGCCATGAGGCTCACCTATCCGGAGTCGCCCACGAACATCTCCTCCCTCCGACCGTCCAGGCTGTCGTGGCCTCGCGGATCGACCACCTCTCCGAGGAATCGAGGGATCTGCTCCGAAAGGCCTCCGTCTTCGCCCGATCCACGTTCTCGGCCTGGGAGCTTTCGCTGATCACCGAGCCCAAGCAGGAAGTCCTCCGCGACCTGGAAGAAGAGGAGTTCCTGGTTCGGGATCCCGAACGCCCGGGGGTATGGCGCTTCCGCCACGATACGCTTCGCGTGGTGACCTACGAAACCCTGTCCAAGCGCGATCGTCTCCGGCTGCACCTTCAGTTGGCCGACGGCATCTCGGCTTCGGAGGAGGCCGACCGCTATCCACAGGTCATCGCCTATCACCTGGCCCAGGCCTCCCGGGCCTCTCTCGACCTCGATCCGGGCGACCGGACCATTCCGGACCGGGCGGTCAAGGCGTTGGCGAAGGCTGCCGACATCGCCCGGCGCCGGGTGGAGTCGCGGACGGCGATCGACCTGTACCAGCGCGCGCTCGAACTGGCCGGACCGGATCGAGGCTGGGGGAAGCGTGAGGGCCGCATCATGGCCGGCCTGGGGGAGGCTCGCTATTGGTTGGGTGACTTCGAGCAGTCTCACGTCGACCTGTCCCGCGCCCTGGAGGTGGCGGGTGGAGACGTCTGGACCAGGACCCACGCCCTTCGATTCCTGGCCGACATCACCCTGAACGTCCGGGGTGACCCCGACCGCGCAACCGAGCTGTTCGAGCAGGCCCTCACCGCCGCGGGCGAGCTGGGCGA
>WNGB01009483.1_pt1 | contig 20609 bp, 25 predicted proteins | sample 5400681 | NCBI WGS metagenome assembly WNGB01 (sample SAMN13153367, study PRJNA577476) | soil metagenome | isolation source: 115 cm soil or saprolite under grassland replicate 2 | place: USA:California | collected 2016-06-15
CCGTACTGCTTGTAGCCAGCGTGAAACGGCTGGTAGTTCGCGACGAGGATGCCCCCTGTCGCGGCGACGGCGATGATCGCCGCGAGCAGCGCGAGGAGGAGCCACCGCAGCCAACGGCGTCGAGGCTTCCGGACTACAGAGGTGTCACCGCTTGGCGGCGCTGCTGGCGGGCGGATGGATGTGTCTACCACCCGGCGAGCATACGCCGGGCATGCGTGCGCAACAGGTGGGCTGGCCACCGTGGACCCGCGGACCTACCTGCGGCGGCGGACCCGAGCCCTAACCATCGGTGGCCTCGATCACGGCCTGAAGGCCGGTGCACCCCTCTGATGGCGCAGGCGAGGATGTCCCGCGACCAGCGACGCATGTTCGGGGGCGAGCTCGCCATCGCAGGTGGGCTCCTTACAGCGGCCGGTGCCTTTCTGCCGTGGGTGTCCGCGGGGTTGCCATTCCTCGGAAGGATCATCACCAAGAGCGGCATGGAGGATGGCGACGGCGTCATCTTCTTGGGAGCCGGACTCATCATCGCAGCTGTGGGCCTCTGGAGTCTGCTCGGGAGGCCGACCTTCTCCCCGTTCCTGCTCATCGGGGGCGGTCTCGCAGTAGGCCTCGGAGCCTTCGCGGAGTACCGGGACGTGAGCGACCGGGTCCCTGAGGTGGAGAGGCTCGGTGGAGGAGCAGTTGACGTGGCCGTCGGAGGGGGTATTTGGGCGATATTCGCAGGGGCTGCCCTCGCTGTCGTCGCCGGGCTAGTCCTAGTCGGTCAGATGAAGCCATCGACTCCGCCGCCGCTCTCGTGAACGTCTACTTCTCGCAAGACTTCTGACCAGGCATTATGCGACTAACTTCTGCGCACTACTGCGCACTTGGGCGCCACGCAGACGCGTAGGTAGGCTGACAACGTGGACCCTCGGGACTACCTACGCCGACGGACCCGCGCCCTTGCCGTCTCCGGGCTCGCACATGCGCTGGAGGTCGTCCGGCCCGAGGACCGCGCGCAGGTGCTCGAACGGTGGGCCCCGATCCTCCGGCGCCTGGAGATCACGATTCCTCGTGAAGAGCCTCGCGCAACTCCTTGACGTTCGCGTCGAGCTGCTTCCACTCCTTCATCCCTTCGGACATCGCGTGTCGATCGACTCATTTTCAGTGATCCTTTGCTGCCCTATCGGGCAGGTCGCCAGGGACCTTGATCTATGTTCAACCCACGTTACGGCCGCTTCCGGCGGGTCATCTCAACCTTCGCGCCGACGGAGTGGATCGTGTCGCCCGTCGCGCTCTGGGACCTAATGCCGTCGACGACGGCCTCGTGCCGTCCGCTGGGCAACGGCCAAACGACGGGGGTGAACTCGTCGGGGTACCGCCACTCAATCGCCCGTGTTTGACTCACTACGCCAGCCTTGGGCGTCTCGCACCGGTGGCGGACGTTCCCGATGGCGAGGAAGCATGTTGCTGCGTCGACGGCGACATCTCCAGAATAACCGTCGCTCAGAAGCAACTGGACGATAATTCGGCGTTCCTCTTCCGCGACCCCAACTGCAACGACCCACGGCGATCGCGGCAACAGGCTCTCCAGTCGCTGTCGTTGCAACTCAAACAGTTCAACCGGGGCCTTCGCTCGGTAGTAGAGCCAAGTGCCAGCGATGTACAGGGATGGCGGGACGACGACCGCTAGAACGCCAGCCGGATCAAAGGACGCCCCGTGCCACATCGCCCAAACCCAGAGGACGAGCACGCCCACAACGCCGAGGGCAACCGAGACACCTAGACCCTTTGGCCGGAGGTGAGCCGTCAGGCGCTCGCGGACCCACGCTCGCCGCGCAGAGGTATACCGCCGCCGAACCTCGCGCCGCTCACGACGCTGCTCCCACCAGTCCCGCACCCCCGACACGAGCTGAAGTGTACGGGGCAGGTTCGGCGAGGATTGCGCGTGCGGAATCTCCTCGGCGGCACACGAGCCACCCCCACGACGATCCCGAGCCCGACCCCCACCGCGGAGCAGTATCCCGAATCCACCGTCCGCACGTCCCTACCCCTCCGTAGCAGATCACGACGTGCTGACCGTCGCCGTCATGGTCGCCGTCAATACGATGCTGCTCATCGTCGGCAACTGACTGTCGCTTCCTGTACGAACCGACGGCGTCGATCCGTAGGATGCGGCCATGAAGATTCTCCGGGCCGAACCCGACGACTGGCAGCATGTGCGAGAGCTTCGGCTGCGGGCTTTGCTCGACACCCCGGACGCCTTCGGCTCCACGCATGCACAAGAGGCGGTGGAAGGCGAGGGTGCGTGGCGGTCATGGGCTACTGGCTGGCCCCGCGCAGGCGACCAGGCACTGTTCGCTGCCGTGGACCAAGGGGTCTGGGTCGGGATCGCCCTGGGCGTCCGCTGGGAGGAAGACCCAGAGGACGTGAACCTGTACGCGATGTGGGTGGAGCCCTCGTCACGCCGACGCGGCGTCGGCCGCGCGCTCGCAGAGGCGGTCAGCCGATGGGCTCGGGACCTCGGCATCAGTCGAATCGTGCTCAGGGTCACCGAGGGAAACGACGCCGCGCTCGCGCTGTACCGGGAGACCGGGTTCGTGGACACCGGGGTGCGCGAAGCCCTCCGCGAAGGCTCGGGGACCACAACCGTTGTGATGCAGCGTCGGCTGTGACTGATCCCAGCCCCTCCTACCTTGCCGTGAGCCTGCTCGCCGTGTACGGGATGGTTCGTAAGCGGCAAGGACACGAAGTTGGAGGCAGGATGTCGGTTCCGTCACGAAGCGACCGTCCGTGGCTCGCCAGAACAGGTAGTTTTCCGCTACTTTACCTGGCAGAGAACGTTCGCCACTACGTTGCCGCCGTCCCGCACGATTACGGGCATCTTCGCCGCAAGACAAGGTGTCCGTCCGCCGTTGTACTGAGGACTTCGACCTTCGACCGTGTACTGTCCCGGGGGCACGGTAATCGAGTACTCCCCGTCGGAGCCGACGGACGCGGTAAACCGCCCGCTTCCCGTCGGAACGAAGATGTTTCCCCGACTGGACGCGAAGATGCGGCCCCCAAGCGGCCGGCTCTCGTCGAGAAGTCCTCCGACGGCCAGAAGCCTGCCGGAGATCGTTCCAGTCGCTGGTTGCGGAGACGAGCCGTTTGGTGAGCCAGGCGGATGAGCGAACCACCTTGCAACGAACCCGATCCCGAGCGCCAAGACAACCGCCCCCGCCGCAAGCACCCGCCTCATGCCGTTGTTCCCTCCAGTCAGATGATGCCACCACTCCCTCTCGGTGTGACGTGGGGGGCAAGGGTGTCGGTTCCGATGGCAAGCGACATCCTTCTTAGCTCAGCGGCTGCGAAGTGTTCCTGCCGCGGACAGGATTGCGACGGGGTCTGGCCTCATCAGCCGCCGGGGATGGTCGGCGCTTCGCACTTGGGCCCGGACGAGTAGCTGGACGAGTCCGGCGAGATGGACACGAACGCCGCGCGGGAGCAGGACGTGGCGCTCGCCGTGACGACCGTTACCCACCAGAACAGCCGGATCGTGCTTCCGTTCGGGAAGGAGAACACCGGGACGGCCTCGATCATGTCCGCGAGCTGCCCCAGATCGACTGAAGGGGCATCAGGCGGTGCGACCGTCGCGAGCACGACCACGTCGAATCCGGGGTAAGCGATCACGAGCGCCGCGCACCGGGCGTCGAACTTCCCGCTCGTGCCCGAGATGATCCCAGTCACCCACACACCGCTCTGTCTCGGGCGGCACGAGTCGAATTTGCTGCCGAAGGCGGTCACGGCTTGGTCCAGTGCCGCGGTTGTCGTCGCGGGTGCCCCAGGCGAGGCGACCGGCAGCGTGACGGCCGGCAACGCCTTGCCCATGCAGGACGGCGTGATCTGGAGCGGTCCGGGCCAGAGGACGGCCGTGTCCTCGCTCCCGATCTTCATCGTGTGCTCCGGTGGTTCTGCGGCGCGGGACCGGCGATCCCGTCGTGGGTCCGTGAGGAGTCCTGCAGTCTCGTGCCGTCGCTCGCGAACACCAGCCACCCGACGTCACCGTTGATGCCGACACGGACCTGTTCGGCCTTGCCGGTGACGTTCTGCACGCTGAAAATCGCGCCGGTGGGGGCACCGGGCGTCAGCGGCACCTGCGGGAAGGTCACAGTGCAACGGAACGTGCGACCGTCGGAGCGGACGATGGCGGAACTCGTGGAGGCGGACGGGCGAATCGAGGCGATCAGCGCGTCCATGGCGGCGATGTCGGCCTTCGAGGCGGAAGCGCCGACCCGCAGGGTCGCGGAGTAGCGGACGCCGTCGATCGTGAAGTCCAGCAAAGAGAAGTCGACCGGCCCTGGCACCGGCTTGAAGTCGCTCGCCGACAGCGGGAACGCGGACGAGCCAGCGGAGGGATCGGCAGTCGCATTCAAGGCGTGCGTGATGCGCAGCATCACGTAATTCTGGGTCGGTCCCTGCTGGAGCGCCGCGACGCGGTTCACGAAGGTCACCGCAGTCGCGAGGCCGTCAGAGGTTCGGCCGGTGGTGAAGACGAGCGAGTCAGCTGGGTAGCTGGCGGTCCAGCCGAGCGGGTCGGTGTACACGCGCAGACCAGACGAGGGCGTCGGAGTCGCCGAACTGACCGCTGGGGAGGTCGGGCCGAACGCGCGCCACGCGAACACACCCGCGCCCGCGAACACAGCCAGAGCCACCACAGCCGCCACGAGGCGGCGCCGGGGCGGCAGACCCAGCGGCGGCTGGTTCCGCGACCCCTCCTGGACGCGCCGCCACATCTCGGGCGAGGCCTCGACGTGCAGATCCCGGAGCCGCTTCTCCCAGCGTTCAGTCAACGGACTCGACCTCCTCTTCGCCGAGTAGTTCGCGTAGGCGCCTCCGCGCGCGGAACAGATGGACCTTCACGCTGGACGTGCTGACGCCCATGCGCCTCGCGACCTCCTGCACCGGCAGGTCGGCCAGGTAATACATGACGACGGCGGACCGCTGCTGGTCGCTGAGCCCACGGAGCGCATCCAGCACGTCGGAGTGCGGAAGCGACGGTGGGTCGGCCGGTTCGTCGTGGCGCTGCCCGCGGGTGCGGTCCTCCTCCAGCTCGGCCGCGGCAAGGCGAAAGGCCGTGCGGTAGAGCCACGGGACAGGGTCGCGGACGCGGTCACCTTCGGAGATCGCGCGCGCGAACGCCTCGACGGTTGCGTCTTCTGCGATGTCACGCCGACCGCCGGTGTACGCGTAGAGCGACCTGTAGAGCCTGCCGCTCTCGGCGCCGAACAGCGCGGCGTAGTCGTGGCCGCCGCTCACTTGTCCGCCGGCCTCGGTCCGTTCGTCGATCCCAACGCCTCCGCTCGCACTCATCATGCCCCTCGCTACATCAGAGCGCCGATGGCGCCCTGAGGTTGACGCCTGACACCAATTTCTTTTCGGCCTTCGAATCTGCGGCCGCCCCGTCCGTCTTCAGTGGACCAGGGCACCGTCATCCGCGCCGTTTCTGGCGTGTAACCAGGAGCGGGCGGCGTGGCGGCGCGACTCTAGACAGTCGCTTCCGGCGGAAACCGACACCGGCGGAGAACGCCGGCGAGGCCGCACTGGTAGAGGGAGTGCGGGTCGTGGGCGCCCGCGGCCTCAGTGATGTGGCGGGGTTCCTCCGCGGCACGTGGGATCCGCCCACGCCCCGTGCAAGCGAAGCGACCGAGGTAACGCGGCACGGCGTGGACTTCGCCGAGGTCCGGGGGCAGGCCCAGGCCAGGCGGGCCTTGGAAGTGGCGGCGGCGGGCGGCCACAACGTCCTGCTCGTCGGTTCACCGGGCGCGGGCAAGACCATGCTGGCCAGACGTCTGGCCACCATCCTCCCCGGCCTGTCCCGAGGGGAGGCCCTGGAAGTCACGCAACTCCACTCCGTGGCCGGGATGTTGGGCGCGGGAGGGTTGGTCGGCTCGCGGCCGTTCCGGTCGCCGCACCACTCCATCTCCCTGTCGGCGCTGCTCGGTGGTGGGAGCGGCTTCGTCAGGCCGGGGGAGGTCTCACTCGCGCACTACACGATCGATTGTGTTACCCATCCGCGAGCCCCGGAGCCGTCGCTGCCCTTGACGGTGGAATCACACGCGTGTAAGTTACTTCTCGACCGATCGAGATACTGGGGGCGGTGTCTCCCTTCGCCGCCTCGGAAGAGGGGACGATAGTGAGCGCCGCAACGAAGATTCTCGACGACGTTCGGGCGCAGCTCGCGCCGAATAAGGCGGTCCTCGACGAGGCCCGCGGCCGGCGCGGCCTGGTGCTCAAGGCCGCAAAGGCGTTCCGGGGCGTCCGAGACTCGTACAACTCCGGGTCGATCGCACACGGAACAGCGAACTCCGACCTCGACGCCGACTGTGGCATCGTCCTCGACCGGAGGACGCATCCCGACCTGGGGCCCGACGGCCGCGGCGAGGGCCCGAACGAGATCGTGAGCGAGGTCCGCGACTTCGTCGCCGAGCGACTTGCCAAGGAGGACGAAGCCGTCGAGGTCAGGCTGACGAAGAGACGGGCGATCAAGGCGACGTTCGGTGAAGACCCTAGCGTCGACCTCGTTGTCGCCCTCGAGCGCAGGGACGAGCCGGGCGTCTGGATCCCGAACCGCCCCGAGGACGACTGGGACCCCGCTCACCCGGCCGAGCACACAAGCCTCTTTCTTTCCGGTAGCCCGGAGCTCGTCCGGGTCCGGGCTCACGCAATCCGACTCGCGAAGGGCTGGAACGGGCAATACGAGAAGCCCGGCCTGAGCTCGTTCAACATCGAGGCCCTCGCCTGGGAGAGCGTCGAGGGGACGATGAGCGACGCGGAGGCGCTCACGGAGGTCTTCGCCTACGGCGCGAAGGAGCTCGCGGGCGGCGAGACGGACGACCCGGCGGGCGTCTCGGGGCCGATCCGGGTACTCATCGATCGGCGGGAGGTCGTGAAGAGGCTCGTGCACGCCTCCGACCTGATGGGGAGGGCGCTCGACGCTGGGGACGACAAGGACGCCGCGAGGGAGGCGCTCGCCGAGCTGTTCTGGGACTACATTGAGCCTCCGGAGAGCAGCACCTCGAAGGCGGCGTACGCCGATGCCCTCCGCCGGGAGAAGACGCTCTCGGTCGGCCCCGCTGGCCTCACCATCGGGGCGGCCGCGGGCACCAAGCCGCTGAAGCCCACAAGGTCATACGGGGATGCCTCGGGGCAGTAGGCGGCCAGGGAGGCGGCGGAGTGGTCCTTGGTACGGAGAGTTCAGAGAGCGACTGGCCTTCGAGCATGGGACAAGGGCGGTCTTCCCTTCGCTGAAGACCAGCTTCGGACGAGGCGCTGGCGGCTACTCGCACGGCGTCGAGGTCCACGTACCCGGCTTCGGCTTGCGGCGGCTTCGGATCGTGTTCGACCGGGGTCACGTTCAGATCCCCCGGATCTTCGCCGACGGCCCGACTGAGTCGAAGCACCGATTCCAGGACGGGTCGCTCTGCATGTGGTACCCGAACGACCCGCCTGATCGTCGTTGGGTTCGTGAAGATGGCCTCCTCGAATTGATCGGCCACGCGATCCAGCATCTGTTCCGGGAGGATTGGTGGCGAGAGACGGGGCACTGGCTGGGACCAGAAGCGCCACATGGGCCTCCCGGCCCGAAGCCGTCCCCGCCGCGAGAGGACAATCATGATGGCGACGGGAGATAGCGGAGTCTCGCTCCTCCAGTCGGGCGTCGTAGCTGCCCTGGTCGCTGCCGCGGTGTCGCTCGCAACCGTCTGGGCGACTGAGCGGCGGGCCCGACAGGATCGACAGCGGCAGCTCTTCGCGGATGCGTTCGAGACGTGTGTCAGCTATGGCGAGTTCGCTTACATTGTCCGTCGTCGCGCGAACGACTCCGTTGAGGAGCGGATCAGGATCTCCGATGCGCTCAGCGAGGTGCAGCGCCGTCTTCGCGCCCTGGAAGCTCGTCTTCGGGTCGAAGCCCCACGAGTAGCCGTTCGGTACACACAATTGGTTGCAGCCACACGCCGAGTCGCTGGGACACAGATCAAGACGGGTTGGCAGGCATCGCCAATCGCGCATGACGAGACGGGGAACATCAAAGATGTGGACTTCTCTCCACTTGCTGACGACCAAGATGCGTACTTGAACGCCGTGAGAGATCACCTGAGCTTGGTTCCACGACTACATCTGTTCCGACCCGAATCGTCCCGTGCCTCTTAGGGGCTTCCACCGAGGATGAGGTGGGCCTGGTCCCAATCACGCGCCCGGTGTCGGAGCCACTTGCCGAGGAGAGGACTTGAACGCGATCGACCTTCCTCCGCCGCCCAATGAACTGCCGGGAGACGTCCTCGGCATGGTGCGCCGGTTACCACTGGGGTCGCCGGAAGAGGGGCCTTACGTCTCGTCCTCATCGCTATCCTGTGCGGCCTCGCGAAGCTCCTCTATCCGGCGCGCGACCGTAGTCAAAGCTTCCCCCAGAGCTGACCCCGCACGTTCGCCTGCGAGTCGATCTAGTTCCTGAACCGCCTCGATCTGTGCCTCTTCCTTGAACGCGTACGAGAGCAGCGCATCCTGCGCTCGATCAACCAGTTCCTTGAAGACGCGTTCCTTGCGGTCGCCTGGGAGACGCTCCGCGATCGCAGCTGCGAGAGGGAGATCGATGGGCTTCATTCGTAGGAAGCCGTCGTGGTCCAACAGCAGCCCCTCCAAGACGCCAGCGGCGAAGGCTGGCGGGTACTCGGCCTTGCCGGTTGCGAGCGGTTCTATGACGTCCTCTCGGGGCAGGAAGGTGTCGTTGACGCTCCAACGTCGTGCGACCGCCAACCCCAGCTTGGACTGATCGTCCTCGCTGCGCTCGTCGATACGAAGTTCTTGAAGAAGAGCCGGCAGCTTCCCTCGCGAGAGAGTCAGCGGCCCCGAGATGTCGTTGACTACCTCGGCTATAGGAACTCGATCGCGCAGAGCGCGATGGGTTGCAGATAGAACCCACCGAGACCAGCTCATAGCTGCCTCTTGCGCGAGAGTGGCGTGAGATGGGTCAAGGTTGGACGGGACCGCCCGACCGTGGCCGGTGCCGTCGCTATTACGAAGCTCGGCGAGTGCGTTGACCGTAGAGGCGAGCGCGGATCCCAGCTTGCGGAGTGAAGGTCGGTCGCTGAGTCCAGCCGGATGCATCCCGATGGCAACCAACGTCTCGTGCGCGAGCGTCGACATCTCGGCGTTCGAACCATAGGTCCCGCCCAGAGCGTTGATCGCGGCCTTGGCGACGGTCTCGACTAGCTCCTTGGACGTGCCGATGACCTGCTCAACGTCACCAGCACTCGATGCACGTTCGACGCGCCCTAGCGCATTCTCGATCGCCGTTCGGGCGGACGGCGGCAACTCGGCGAGATCAGCGCGGTCGAACATGATGGCACGAGTTCATCTCTTCGCTCTTGTTCCCGATCGTATCGGACGAGATCAATTCCGGGGCCCCCAGTCAGCGCCCTACGCATGGAGGTCGAGACCGAGCTGCTCGGCCTGCTCGATCACCAGGGTGGTCGCGCGCTCCTGTTTGTCAGGTGGATACCCGTACTTCCTGAGCACCCGCTTCACAGCGACGCGCATCCCCGAGCTCCCGAGCGATTGTCCGCAGGGTCTCGTCGCCAAAAACTGCCACGGCTGACTCGTTCGTGCCGAGAGCGTCGTAGAACGACACATCTTCGTCGGTCAGGCCGAGCTCCTCGCCGCGCGAGGCGGCCTCCCGCATCTCGCGCGCCAGCTCGATGAGCTCCTCGATCACTTGAGCCGTGGTGATCGCGCGGGCCTGGTATCGGAGCAGTGAGGTGGCCAGCAACTCGGCGCGCGCGCCAGGTCCGATCTGCTCGAGGAAACGCCGCTCGGAGTCCACCTCGGGATCGTAACCACGCGTCTGTCCCCCGCCAGCGGTCCTCGCCGCCGTGTTCGACCGGAGCGCGCCGACCCGGATGAGGCGATCTCGCGGATCGGGGTTGCGGTCGCCGAGGCAGTGGCCGGCGGGCGGGTCGGGGACGCCAGCCGCTCGCAGCGTTCGCCTGGGCTGTGGCGGAGGCGGCCGGAGTGCTCATAACTCCCTGAGCAGGATGACCCCGACCTCCCGGTAGCCGACGCCGCCGTACAGGGCGCGCGCCCCCTCGTTCGTGAGGTGAGTGTCGAGCCAGACCATCCGGGATCCCGCCTCCTGCGCCCACGCCTCGACGGCGCGTATCAGGTGGGTGGCCGCGCCGCGGCGGCGGTGACGGGCCGTGACGACCAGCTCCTCGACGTAGGCATCGACGCCGGGTGCGTGGTACGTGCCCTGGTCCTCGTGCCGCTGGAGCGCGGCGTCCACGAAGCCGACCACGGCGCCGTCGGCGAGGGCGACGAGCACGGCGCGGTCCGCCTCCTCGATCCGGGATATGTACCGGCGCTTGACGCCGGCCGCGTCGGGCACGTGGCGGAAGGAGGGCTCCCGGCCCACGACCTCCTCGGCGACCTCGAGGTACAGCCCGGCGATCACGGGGACGTCCTGCGCCTCGGCGCTCCGGACGACGGGCTCCACGGCGCCACTCTACCGGCCCCTCTCCTGCGGCTCCCGCGCGGGCGCCACGGCGCGCACCCCGTTCAGCGACAGGGCAGCGATCCCGCTCGAGACGTCTGCTGCCTCAATCGGGAGCCGGGAGGAATGGGCGAATCCATATATCCGCCCCCGTGCAGACAGGCCATGCGCAGGGGTCCGCGTCTCGTCAGGGCAGGTCGATGCGGAGGAGGCTTCCGTCCAGCCTCAGGACCCAGACCGACCCCGGCGACAGGGCGATGTCGAGCGGATTTCCCGTGACCTCGACTGACATGTCGATCAGACCACTGCCGGGTTCGACTCGATCGATGGTAGTCGGCACGGTGTTGTCGCGCCCCTCGAAGCCGACGAACCACAGACCTCCTTCCCCAATCGCGAGCCCGTCCGGACGGACGTCTCGGTCGAGGGGGATGGGGTCGCCGACGCTCTGCGCGGTGGCGGAGTCGATTTGAACCAGGGCGCGATCCAGGCTAGCCCAGACGACGCCCTCCCCTTGGGCAAGCGGTGTCGGACCGTCCAGCTGGCTGGCGACGATCCGGTTCGTTGCCGGATCGATCACGATGAGCCCGCCCGGGTTGAGCGTATGGACAAGCACTGCGCCGTCCACCGCGAAGATCTCACGCACCCACTCGGCTTCCAACGGGATCCTGGCCTCCACCTGATCGGTGGCGGGGTCGATGCGGGCAACCTCTGTGGAGCCGTCCGTGTCGAACATCGAGACCCAGACACCCGTCTCGTCGACTGCGACATCGGCCCCGCCCTCGCCGCCCAGCGAGATCGTCGCCACGACCTCGTTGATGAAGGGGTCGACGCGCTGGAGGATCCCCCGCGACCCTGGCGGCTGTCCCGGCGTCGACACCGCACCGGTCACCCAGACGGCACCGCCTCCCATCGCGATGCCGCCTCCGCCCACGTCCCAGCCCGGGACCGCGTCGACGGCGATCCTGGCGACGATGTCGTTCGTCGTCGGATCGATTCTGAGGAGGGACGGAGTCTCGCTCCCGCGGATGGGAGAGATGGAAACCCACAGGCTTCCGTACCCGACGGCCAGGGATGTCGCCTTGAACTCGTCTCCCACCTGGATGGTTGCCCCCACGTGGGGCGCGGCGGCGTCGGCCGGCGTGGGCGTCGGACTGCCGGCACCTGCCGGAATCGGCTGCCAGGCCAGCGAGCCCGGGCTTCCGCCGACATGCGTGATCTTCGTCTCCCCCGTCCCATCCGTGTTGATGGTGTAGACGTCGAACGTTCCGGCGTTGTCCCCCCCGCCTGGTGGGCTTCCCAATGGGCTTCCCATGAAGGCCACGCTGGTGCCATCAGGCGACCACACGGGCTTGATCTCGTCGCCCGGGGAGTCGGTCAGCTGGGTCCATCCGGTGCCATCGGGGTCGACGAGGTACAGATCCCAGTTGTCATGGTCGTAGGCCTCCAGGAGGATGCTCGGCCCCGGCGACCACGTCGGCGAGTACCCCCCGAGGTCGTTCGTCGGCGCGTCGGTCAACCTGATAAGGCCAGAACCATCGGAGTTCACGACGTACAGTTCCTTCTCGCCGTCTCTGTTACTCAGGAACGCGAGACGCGAGCCATCCGGGGACCACACGGGCATGTCCTCCCAGCCCGGGTCGCTGGTCACGTTGGTCAGCCCGGTGCCGTCAGGACGCGCCGTGAAGATGTCCGGTTCGTTCCCTGCTCCCGTAGCGACGAACGCGATCCGGCTGCCGTCCGGGGACCAGGACGGACTGCCGCCGTCGGCAAGCTTGGTCAGGCCGGAGCCATCGGCGCTAGCCAGGTAGAGCCCGTTGTCACTGCCGAATGCGATCCTCGTTCCGTCGGGCGACCAGCGCGGACTCCATTGGGACGTCCCGTTTGCGATGTCTTGGGGAGACGTCGTGAGATTGACGAGACCGGTCCCGTCAGCGTTGATCACGAACACGTCGTAGTTCGCTCCAGCCGATTCGCGGTCGTACGCATACCCCACGCACGCCAGCCGACGACCGTCGGGCGACCACTCCCATGGTGCAAGGAGCACATCGCCCGTCTTCACGTCCCCCGCCTTATCTATGACCGGCACGTCCCAGATGGCCCTGAGTCCAGTGCCGTCCGGCCTGACCACGTAGACGTGCTGGAAGCCGCTGGCGAAGGCGATCAACCCGTTCTGGACCGTGGCCGCCGGACGAGGCAGTGACTCGGCCGCTCGGAAGGCGCGAACGGTCAAGGCCATCCCGGCCAATCCGACGAGCAGCGCGACCACAACGGCCGCGCTCCTACGTCCACGGCCCGCGTGGAGCCCGCGTTGGTCCAACAGGACCTCGGGGGCTGGTTCCCGGACCTTGCTCACCTGGGAGAACGACTGGCCGGCCTGGCTGCGGGGTCCCTTATCGGCTCTGATACCCAACGCGACTCAGCCTGACGAGATGGTGTCGTCAGCTTGTTGCCTGGGCAACACCGTGTTGCGGGGAGCCCGCTCATCCTGCGAGGTCACCGTCGACCCCGGCCTGCTATCGGATGAGGAGCTCCCCTACCGGGGCATCCATCGGCTGCCGCGATCCGTCGAGGAGGCGTTGTCGCACCTGGATCCGACCTGTTCAGGGATGCCATGGGACCGATGCTATTCGGGTCCTTCGCGGCGGTCCGCCGGGCAGAGGCCGCGACCATCAATGCACTGGGGCGGCTGGTGGTCTCGAAGATCCAGGCGGTCGAGGGGATCACCCGGACCCTGACCTGCCCCGTGGTGCGCCTCTGACTGCAGCCCGCTCGGGGCGACCCGCAGCCCTCGCAGCAGGTCCGAAGCGCTCTCCGCACGTCAGAGAGTGTCGTTTCCGCACCGAAACGACATCCGTGGAGGCCGCAGTTCGGGGGGGGCCGTCCGATCCCGTACGCAGTTCCCCAAAAACCACCCCAAAAGTCCTTTGCGCGTGCGCGTAGGCGTGTAGCGGTCTGGGGAATCCACCGCCTTCGGCATCCGCACGTCCCCTACCCTCCCGCTCTGATGTCCCACCGCCGTGAGGGGTACTCGCCCCGGAAGACTCGTTCCTCATCATCTATCTGTAGAAGAAGAAGGTGGGACAAGCGTTTCCGCAGCTCACAGGGCCTAAAGCATGTCCCACCGGCAGGTGGGACACCACGTACGCCCGGACCTTCTTGCCAGCGATCCTGACGCTCACCTGGAGCTTGCTCTCGCTGTCTCTGCGCAACCTGCCGTCCTTCGCCAGTCCGCTGAGTGCCGTCGTCGCATCGCGAAGCCCGATCTCGTCGGCCAGCTTCTTCACCTCGGCCGGGAGGAGCGCGACGCCCCCGTCGTCCTTCCAGAGGCGGCCGATGACGTCACCGTCCACTTCTGCTGCGTACCCCATCCCCTCGATCCGCCGGGCGTTCCGGAGGACGAAGCCCGGCAGCGCATCCCAGAGCCGTTCCTCCTGGAGGATCCCGACGGCCTGCGCCTGCACTCGGAACTGCTCGAACACGGCGCGGGCGAGTTCTTCGCCAGTCGGCGGTTCCGGGTAGTTCGCGGCCACCGCCAAGATGTTCCATCCGAGCGCGCAGGCCGCGAAGTTCCGGGCAGCCCTCTCCAGCGGGTCGCCGCTCGAGACGTACAAGTACTCGGGGCGTCGGAGGAACACCCGAGCGTCGTCGATCTCGATTGCTCCCTCCAGGATCCAACGGAACGGCCAGCCACAGTGCGTCCCCGTGAGGTCCTCCAGCCGCCACTGGAGCCGGGCGGAATCGCTGGCGTTGCCCTCGTCGATCAGCGGGGCCTCGATCTCGACGACCCGCGAGACCATGCCGCTTCGACCTGCCGACAGGATCGGGGCCTCGGAGGTCGAGAGCACGACTGTCTCGAAGGTCGCGGCTGCCTGCAGCGATCCATCCTGGCGAAGCCGGCTCTTGTCCCGGCCGCCGGATACCGCGTAGACCATGTCCTCGAGGACCTGTTCCACGTCCCTGGCGCGGTCAGCTGTGATCTTCGAGGTGTCATCCAGGAACACGGGCAGGATCCCGGCATCACGCACCTCGCCGAGAAGCGCGTTCGACGTGCCGCGCCAGTCCCGGAGCAGGTGATCTTCCCTCGGGATGCCGAACGCCGCCGCGGCCGTCCGAAGGCTCTCGGTCTTGCCGCTGTTCTGGTTGCCGAAGACGTTCGCGAGGAACCCCCGAACATCCAGGCCGAGCCGCCCGATGAACGGGGCGATCATGGCGGCCCCCATGAAGACCGCGAACCGTGGATGACGCTCCCCGGCCTCGATGACCTCGTGCCAAGCCTCCACGGCCTCGGCCTCTTCGCCTTGGATCGTGCCGTACTCCGTTCGAGACCCGAGCGTGTTGACACCAGGCACCAGGAGCCAGTTACCCGACCATCGTGCTGTGGAGACCACCTTGATGACCGGAGCCTCCATCGAGGCCGCCTGAGTCAACCACCGACCGACGATTCCCACCTGCTCGGGCGTCCACGGCTGGCCCGTGATCCTCGCAAGCTCCTCGGCGCTCCGGTTCCGGTTGCCTGAGGCGACCGAAGACGGGATGTCGTACGGACGAGCTGGCCGCTCTCCGAAGGTGATCAGCGTCCGCACCGCAACGAGCGCCCCGCCGTCCATGACGTGCGCAAGGAGCTCCAAGGACCGCCTCGAGAGCACGGTCTTGTACTTTGGGTTCTTGGTGCCGTCGTAGCCGTCGAACTGCAAGAGCGAACCATTCGATACCTGGAAGCCATCGACCGTAATCGGCTCCCGAGGATCGGGGTTCCGTAGCTCCGAGGGTTGCGACTCCAGAGCCTCTCTGAGCGCTTCCAGCTCGTCGATGTTCATATCGTCTCCCGCTAGCTGTGCGGCTTGAGTCCCCTCTGCTACTCGGTAGGTCCCCCGCTCGAGTTGAGTAATCCACGCTGGACGACGTTCTGAGCGTGCCCGCGCTCACACCGCCGTTCGGAGGCAGAATTGACTACGGTCCAAGAAGCGCTGCGGGGACGACCGCAATTCCGTCCGAACGACGAAACGCATCCTTGCCCGTCGTGATGACGACAGCGTCGAGCAGGTCTTCGCCTAGCTGGTCCGAGAGCCACATCAGATGCCGGACGGCACCCGAGTCTGCCGTCTGCCCGAGCTTGACCTCTAAGGCAACAACTCGACCGTCTTGACGTTCGACGATGAGGTCCGCCTCATGATCTCCGCGGTGGGTACGGAAATGCGCAACCTTTGCATCGGCCGTCTGCGCGTACACGCGGACGGACTGCGTCACCAGCGACTCGAACAAGGCTCCGAGGAACGTGCCGTCCCGCGGTATCGGCGGTCCCGGAGCCTCGCCTTGTAACAGCGACAAGGCCGTGGCCCCGACCAGCCGAGCCGCAAGCGCAGGATCAGCGAGGTGATGCTTCGGTGGAAGAGCTAGCTCCGCGATGTGGCTTCTTGACGGCGTCCAAGCCGGTACGGGGTCCATGATGAACAGGCGCTGGAGGACGTCACGGTACGGCGCCGTTGTCGATTTTGCGGGCTTGCGCCCCTCGCCACTCGTCGCCGCATCGCGGATCGTCTCGAACGTCGCGGTAGTAGCCGTGGCCGCAGCGTATGCAGCCATCCATCGGCGGAGCGCAGTAGGGTTTCGGATGGAGTGGTGACCAAGCTCAGGAAAGTCACGGTCCACCACGCGCTGGAGATACCCGTCGAGTTGAGCACGCAGTGGCCGGCCGCTCAGGTGGCGCAGTCCGGGGAACCCCGACCGAAGAATCTCGTTCGTGTAGTCGCCTAGCGATACCGTGCTTCGTCCGTCCACTTTTGGGCGTTCGCCGGTCAGCAAATCGGCCAACCTCACGGTGTTCCGAAGGCCAAGTCGCTCGGCCAGCGACAAGGGTCTCATCCGGAGACTGACGATCCGGCCGCCCCCCGAGTGGGTGCCGGTTCCCGCCGGAGACGCGGATCCGGTGAACAGGAATCGGCCTGGCGGAGCTCCCTCGTCGACGGCGCGCCGCACGCGATCCCAGACCGCGGGCAGGTATTGCCACTCGTCGATCAGCACCGGTCCTGGTTCTGAAACGAGTCGGTCGATGTCGGCTTCGAGGACGGCGCGCTGGGCTGGATCATCCAGCTCATACACGATAGAGGCACGCTGGGAAGCGGTGGCGGTCTTCCCAACGGCCTTCGCCCCTTCCAACGCGAGAGCAGGCAAGTCGTTCAGCAGCACGTCGAGTTCATCGTCAAGCACTCGGCGGAGGTATGGTCCGCTAGCAGCTGTCATGGGGGCAACACTACCATTTCGGGCGGCTCTAGGCTCCCACTTCGGGCGACTCTAGGCTCCCATTCCGGGCGGCTCTAGGCTCCCACTTCGGGCAAACTCTAGGCTCCCACTTCAGGCGACTCTAGGCTCCCATTTCGGGCAACTCTAGGCTCCCACTTCGGGCAACTCTAGGCTCCCACTTCGGGCGACTCTAGGCTCCCACTTCGGGCGGCTCTAGGCTCCCATTCCGGGCGACTCTAGGCTCCCACTTCGGGCAACTCTAGGCTCCCACTTCGGGCGGCTCTAGGCTCCCATTCCGGGCGACTCTAGGCTCCCACTTCGGGGCGGCATACCGAGCAGGTCCAGGTACGGTTGGCCCCCTCCGCGCGGCCCTCAGCGAGCGATCTTGACCCATGGCGCTCCACGCTGCGCCACGCTTCAAGGTCCCAACGGGTCCCAATGATGGGTGTCGTTTCCTGCTGGAAAGGGACATCTTGTTCCGAAGCAGATTCCCGAGACGACCTCGCGATCAGGCGGCGGCCTGGTTCCGATACTGCTCACGGCGGCGTTCCATGGAATCGGCGAGAGCCTGACCGCCGTAGTCGAATAGGTGCCCGTACGTGTCCATCGTCTCGCGGATGTTCGAGTGCCCCACGAACGCCTGGATCGCCTTTGGGTTGGCACCGTCGTCGATCAACAGCGAGACGGCCGTGTGCCGGAGCAGGTGGCTGTTCACCGGCCGCATTCTGCCGCAGCAGCCTTCTGGAACGCGGTGCGCGACCTGGACAATCCGGACGCGGACGAGAAGGTCCGCGGCGAGGCGTTCTCGACGCTGAAGGAGCTCGCGGAGAACCCGCCGCGGAGTCAACCTTGGCTGCCGCACAACCGATAGGAGAAGGGTCGATGAGGGACAGCGAGCCAATGATCATCCACATGATCAAGGACCACGCATGGCCATTGAACGGCCTCGTGGCCGTGACGGACATGCTGTACGAGACGCACGACGCCTACCACCGCGGGACCGCCACCTGCGGTCACCGCGAGGGCTATGAGCCGGTCGAGCACAGCCACGAGGAGGATGAGACGTGGACGCGTTTGCAGGATTCGTGACGGACGTGATCGCGGCTCTCGTGACGGTCTGCTTCTTCGGGACCGTGCTGTACGGGGTGTGGCACTTCCTGACCCACATGCCACCGCCAGACCCCCGGTGATTCATAGGCCACCCTCACGGGCTGGGGGTTCGTCCCGTTCCCTCGTAGCCCGTCCCCCCTGTCCGGCCTCGATCTGGGCCCGGTAGTCGTCCTCGGACAGGAACCAAGAGGCTTCCTCGTCCGTGAACTCGTGCTCGCGGTCGTCACTCACTCCGCCTCCCCCGCCGCCAGAGGAAGTGCCTTGACCGTGGCGGCCGCCCGGAGCGCGCCCATCACATCGGCGAGCGGGTCGTCGGCGTTCGGGAAGAGATCGCCGTACACGTCGTACGTCATGCGGATGCTGGAGTGCCCGAGATACACCTGAATCGACTTCGGCTCCATGCGAGCCTCGATCAGGAGCGACGCGCAGGTGTGCCTCAAGTCGTGGAACGTCACGCGCCGGAGACCGGCGCGCTTCGCCGCGATGGCCGTCGCATGCGTCAGGACTTGGTCGGTGAGCGGGTGGCCCTGCCGCGTCCAGAAGATGGTCCCGTCAGCCTGCGGCGGGTTCGCCTCCATGTAGCGGTGGAGGTCGTCCGCGATCGAGCAGTCGATCGAGAGGCGCCGCTTGCTGGTCTTCGTCTTCGGCGGCCCGAAGATGTACCCGGCGGTCGTCCGCTGCGCGTTCCGGCGGATGTTCAGGTAACAGCGGTCGCCGCGCCGCTCGATGCCCTCGACGGCCAGCCCGCCGACCTCGCCCGCCCGGAGCCCGACGTACGCGCCGAGCCGGATCGCGAGCGCGTCGCGGTCGGTCTCAGCAGCCGACGCGAGACGCTCGACCTCGGTCGGGTTCAGGATTCGGAGCTTCTTCTCCTTGTCCCCGTTCTTCACCTTGATGTTCGCCTGCACGAGGGGGGATGTCCTAATGATGCCCTCGCGCACCGCAGCGTTGAATACCTTCGCGAGCGTCGAGCGCACGTTGTTCCGGTTCGCCGACAGGTCCCGGAAGAAGTCGCGGCAGTCGCCGGGCCGGACCTTGCCGAGCTGCATCCCGCCGAGCGGCTCCTTCTCGACCCGGTTCAGAGCCGCCGAGTACATGTCGCGAGTGTTCGGCCGAAGGTCCGGGTCGTCGATCAACTCACGCCCGAAGTCCACGACCGTTGGCGTCGGCTTCCCGCCGATCCTGCCGAGGAGCGCGGGTGAGGTCGCCTTCGTGATGAGGACAGCGTCCAGGGTGGACAAGAACGTGGTGGCCTCCGACTCCTTGTCGAACGACCGCCGCTTCTTCCCGCTGCGCTCCCGCCAGATCACGCGGTACTTGTCGCCGTGCTTCTCGATCCAGGCCACCTGTCCGCCATCCTTGGGGGCACCCTGCCCCCACACCTAGAGGTATCGGCGCAGGTAGATGGCTACTTGAGCCAGACCATGCTCTTCTCGTCGACCGGGCGATAGGACTTCCTCCGGTCAGGGAACGTCCGGGGTCCGCAGACAGCCCTCATCACGGCCCAGCTTCGTCAGGCCCTCGAGGTCGCCGGGGCCCCAGTCCGTCATCCCCCCACCGCCGGCGTTCATGAGCTCGCCCCACTCGGACGTGTGGCCCAGGCCGATGACATGGCCGAACTCGTGCTGGAGCACCGGCCCCTCGTCGTCCGGAAAGCCGAACCCCGAGGGGCCGATCTGCTCGGCGTTGATCACGATCCACCCGCTCACGTACACGCCCGTGCTGCCGAGCGCCGGCAGTGGCGTCGAGAGGCCCGCGAACTGAAGGCCGGGGCGTGACCACTCGGAGTCGTCGCCGCGGACGACCGAGATCCAGGCGATCAGGACCGGCGCCCATCGCTCGCCGTACAGGTCCGGCTCATAGGCGTCCCGGTCTCGGGAGGGAGTCTCATCGGTCGGCCCGTCGTAGATCAGGTTGATACCGGTTGCGGCCTTCACCCGTGCCGCCACGACCTCCACGTCCTGCCGGGCTCCGGGAGGCGCGTTCTGGAAGTTGACCACGTAGTGGATCGGCGCACAGGGGTTCCACCGGTAAGGGTGACCGTCGGACGAGGCGATGAACGCGTATTCCTCCGGTCGGTCGTGTCCGACCGCGACCACCACGGGGCCGGCGACCATGAGCCCGGCCAACACGAGGGCGAGCAATCGTCCCCCGTGCAGCCACCGGGAGCGGACCCGCGCCCGGGGGATGGGCGGGATGAACAGGTCCGGGCGCGGGGGAACCGGGGTGTCGGGGCGCGGCGGGGGGACGGGCGCCGGGTGACCGATCACACCTTTTGGTCGGCACCGGCGGGGCCGGGACTTGAGCTCGAGGGTCCGGCCTGAAAGCCCCGCGGCAGGGGGCTGCGGCCGGACCCGGTGGAACGGCTCGATTCAGATGAAGAGCTGGATCGACGACTCCTTCATCTCCAGGAGCGCCGTCGCGGCCCCGATGGGTTCCTCCAGGCCGTCGATCAGGTCCTCCTGCTTGACCCCCATCAGGTCCATGGTCATCTGGCAGGGGATCAGGCGCACGCCCATGTCGCGCGCCATCTCCAGGAGCTCGGTGGGATGCGGGGTCTTGTAGTCCTCGGCCACCTTGCCGAGCATCCACGGACCCATGCCGGCGAAGTTGTAGCGGGACAGCTTGGCCCGCTTCATGGCGCCGGGGTTGAGGACTGAGAGGGCCTTGGTCATCCACTCCTTGCCGGTCATGCGCTTCTCCGGCTTCACCAGCGCGAACAGGCCCCAGAACGTGAAGAATACCGACACTTCCA
>WNGB01004723.1_pt1 | contig 20601 bp, 5 predicted proteins | sample 5400681 | NCBI WGS metagenome assembly WNGB01 (sample SAMN13153367, study PRJNA577476) | soil metagenome | isolation source: 115 cm soil or saprolite under grassland replicate 2 | place: USA:California | collected 2016-06-15
GACCGCGTTCCTGCAAGACAGGCGCATTACCGAACCCTCCGCACAAGACCTGCTCACCTACCCCGATCTGCGGACCCACCCCGCCATGGTCAGCTGGCCTCCGGCACGTACCGCTCCATGCTGGTGCGGTTCGAGTCGCAAGTACAAGCAATGCTGCCGTCCACACAGCCTGGGCACCCTGGACTGACAGCGCACGCCACCTGCGATCTTGCTCTTCCCCGTTCCGCCGACGCAACGCCTCCCAGCTCCCCGTTCCCGCCCGGCCGATACCCGGCGCCTCACGTCCACAACGACAGTGACCCCACCCGGGACCGATCCGCATCACCGCAAGACCAGACGACCGTGCCGATGAGAGGGCGTTGCGTCGGAAACCTCAGACTTCTGCGCATGTCGGAGCACGACCAAATATCTGCCGCGCAGTAATGATCGACATCATTGCGGTCGACCGCGGTGAATGGAGATCCGTGCCTGGATCTATCGCAAGGGGGCTTACGCGCTCTTAGGAAGAGCATCGGCACGCTGCTGCGATCCATACCGCCCTTACGTGCGCGCCGGTGAGTTGCCCCATGTCGAGGTCAGCCAGGCCAGGTCGGTCACGGCCTGCTGCCGCGCGTTGGTGGCGCGGATGAACAGCGCGTCAGTCTTGGTCAGCACGAGCGTGTATGGCCGGCCCTGTCGGCGGGTCTGGTGCCGGACTGGCAGCCCGGCCGAATCGATCTGGCTGTGCACGTGCCGGCGCCCGTCTGTCGCCAGAGGCCACTCGAAGATTCGCCGTGACCGGGAGCGGAGAAACGTCCTCAGCGTGTCACAAAGGTCGCACCGGCACCCAGTCCATTCGATCGACCAGTCGTCTTCGGCACGCGGCGGCCTCGCCGTGATCGCGCCGAGCCGTTGCGTGCAGTCGCGGGCGACCGCGTCGAGCCCCGTCGGCCGCCGCGGGTGCGCCGAACGCAATGCCGGCATGAGGCACTCCAGCACGGTGTCATCGTACTCGCGCAGCGCTGTCGTAATCTCCTCGCGCAGCTTATCGGTGGCCGCCTCCAGCAGCCGCACCAGCGGCGAGCTGAGCATCTCCAGTTGCGGCTGGCGGGATTCGGATTGCGCGATGGTGGTCCAGAGTCGGAGCTCGCCGCCCAGCCAGCGCCAGGCTCCGGCGACCAGTAGCCGCGCCACATCCGGCGTCCCGGCGGCACGCAACGCCCCGCACAGTCCTGCCAGCCGGTCGATCCACTCGTACCGGCCGGTTCCGTACTGGTGCCCTTGTCCGAACCATCCGTCGATGACGCTCCGCGTCCACTGCTCGCCGTATCGCCCGACCGCCACCGCCAGCCCACCCGCGTGCTCCTGCGCGAGCGTCTCCACCCGGAACGGCTCCAGCAGCATCGCCGCCGTCCCGGCAACGCCCAGGCCTGCTGCCACGTCCAGCGCGGCGCCGAGGAGTCCGGCCTGTGTCGCTGTCTTCTTCCAGAACGGCGCGATCGAGTCCGCCGCGGCGCGTGCGCCCTCCATATCGCCCGCCTCGATGCGGTCGCGGAGCTCATGCAGAGCCCACTGCGATCCGGCCTCGGCGCGCGCGGCGAACGCCCGATCCTGCGGCCATACGACAACCGCGGCCCGCCGGTACCACCGGTCGAGCGTGTTGCCGTAGTTGCCCATGTAGCCCTCGTACTCGGACTGGTAGGGCTCCAGGTCCGCGCTCGGGGTGCTAGCACACACCTCGTGGTCGGGAACGTGCAGCGAGATCGGCTCGCCGCCGCTGCCGTCCGGCCTGGTCCACCAGCCGAGAGTGATCTCGTCATCGATCAGCGAACGGAGCTGGTAGTCGCCGAAGTCCTCGTCCTCGTCGTAGTCGTCCCAGGGATCGCCACCGGACGGCTCGGCGTCCCAGGTCTGCTTCACCTCCGCGAGCGCCAGGACCGTGTCGCACCCGGCCTGCTCGGCCGCGGCGCGTACCAGCGCGGCTCGCTTCGCGTCGGTGCCCTTGAGCCGGTGCCAGTCCAGCCCGCGCTGGGTGTATTCGTGGTCGAGCAGGAACACCAGCCGGTTCGGCAGGCCGACGTCGCAGCCGCCGTACCGCGCGGTGACCGGAGTGGTGAAGTGCTCGGTCAGGCAGTGCGCCAGCTCGGCGGCGGCGCCGGTATGCGGAGCCGGGGTCTCGGCGACGGCCAGCAGGTTGAACGTCAGCGTCACCCGGTACCCGGACCTGACCGGCGTGACCTCGTGACGGCAGTCGGAGTAGAACGCGAGGAGGGTCAGCTCCTCCGTCGAAGCGCGGTAGGCCCTGGTCTCCCCAGCGTGCTCGATGACCAGTTCCCCGCCGGTGTGCGCCGAGGGCAGCGACACCACCAGCGTGCCCACCATGGCGTCGTGCTTTTCCGAGTCCTGGTGGGGGAGGAAGAACTGTCCCTTGCCGTAGACCAGCATCGAGTGCGGCTCGGCCCGCAGCCGTGCGGTTCGCGGGAGCCCGAGCTCGTCACGGAAGTGCTCCAGCGCGCGTTCCAGCAGCGCCGTCCAGCCGGCGCCGCCGAGCGTGATCTGATCCGGAGTGAGCTCCCAGGTGTCGCGGACGCTGGTGTCGGTCAGCGTCTCCTCGCCACGCCCGAACATCGCCGACCGCGCCACCGCGATCAGCTTCTTCGCGAAAGGCGCGCGGACGGGAAGGCTCACCGGCCCGACACCCGACACCTCAAGCTGGAGCAGATGCGCCGGCGCCAGCAACTGGGCGCTGAACGACCCGGTCGGCTCGGAATCGCCGAGCAGTCCCGCCAACCGTTCCCGTGCCGTGGCCGCCATGAATCCCCTCGCCTGCTCGTCGTGTCTCTCCCGCGGCCCGACTGTAGCGGCGGCCTCAGGAGAGGTCGCAGACGCCCGAGCCCGCTCAGCGCCGCTCAACAAGACGGCGCCGACCGCGGCCGTGGCGTTCACCGCAGCACATCTTCCCGCCGCGCGCCCCACCAGGCGACGGGTGCCTACCTGGGCGGATCGTGATTTTCAGGGCCTTCGACCAGCACGTCGCCGCCGGGACGTCGGTGGGGCGCGCCGGAGGTGGGTCACCGCAGTGTCGTGGTGGGTCTGTGCGCTCGTATCGACAGGATCGAGGGCACCGGCTCGGTTCGCGGCTCGCCGACCCGGCTGATGACCAGACCGGCGTTGAGGACCCATCCAGCAGAACCGCCAGCGGCTGGTGTCGCATCCTGACCCGACGCCGGATGTTCTGTCCCACACGACGCCGCCTCGTGCCATCCCGCCCGGCGGTACACCGGATGCACGATCCGGGCGCCGTCCTCACGGTTCTGGGTGTGCGGGCACGTGCACGCGTAGTTCCCGTCGGCTGGCCGACGGCACCCGGAACGCCTGGCCATCGACACCCTGCATGGACGGGCCTCGACACCGCGGTGGCGCCGCCTACGACGTCCGGGACGAGGTCGCCGAGCTGCCCACGCTCCTGCCGGTGCGCGCGCTAGCCGGCTACCCACGCGCTACCGGGTCTTGGTCTGCCGGGAACGCCGTACCCAGGCGCGCAGGTCTGGTGCGAGGCGGCACAGCCTTGGCGAAGCCCTCGGGGGCACGAGAGGCCGAACCTCAATCGGAGTCCATTGCTCAGCACCGTCAGGATTTCGGCGTGAGCACGCAAAAGCGCAGGTCACAGGGCCATGAGTGGGGCGGGCGGGACTCGAACCCGCGGCCGATGGATTATGAGAACCCCAGGCACCACCGACCACGGCCACTACCAGCACCTTCAGCCCCAGCCGGCCCCACACACACCAGCCACCCCAACCACACCGCCCACCGGCATTTCGCACCACGTTTGGCTCCACGCCCTGCGCCACGCCGGGCCCCGCCGTCACTGCCGTGCCGATGAGGGTCGACGCCGTGCGATGGCTGGGTCGGCGGAGCCCCGGTCGTGGTCGGCATGCGGCGGGCTCGGCTGCCGCAGCGTCGGTGGGGCTGGCCTTGGTCCCGCTGGACCGGGCGGTCGCCCGCCTCGCCGTCGCTGAGACGTATATCGAGACGACGCCGCCAGATCGCCGGCGCCGCCTCCGGATAGCGATCACGTCGGTGAAGCTGTCGCTGGCGAGGCGGCGCGGCCACTTTGTCGGCGTCGCCGAACAGGCCAAGTTCCTCGACTGGCCGATAACCGGGCAGTCCGACGAAGACATCGCGCTCGGCAGCGACCTGCGAGCAGTGGCGCTGATGAATCTGGGGATCGTCGAGGCATGGTCCATAGCTCTTCCCGACGCCGAACGCCACCTCCACGAAGGCGCCGTCCTCGCCCGGGAGATCGGCCGGCCGTACGTCGAAGTCGGCTGCCTCGCGCAGCTCGCGTTCGCCTCGAAGATCCACTCGTTCGCAACGACCCGGCGGCGCTGCCACGAGGCGATCGCGCTCGCGGAGCGACATGGCTGGGGCACGGACTGGATAGTTGCGCCCGCGCTGGTAACGCTGGCCGGCACGATGGTGTTGACGGGTGAGTTCGACGAAGGCGAGCGATGGCTGCAGCGCACCGAACGGGCCCTGCAAACAGACACCGGGCCCGATATTACGCTGCTTGTGCACATTGTGAGCGGCACGCTGTAGGCCGGCCGCGGCCGCCACCACGAGGCGTTCGAGGAGTTCAGCGCGGCCGAACGCCTGGGATCGCAGCTTGAGGAATCGCACGCGCTGGCGGGCCAGGTGACCGGCTGGATGCTGGCCACCCAAGCCCGTGCCGGGATGCCCGGCGAGGCCCGCGCCCTGCTCGCGGCGCTCGATGACGAGCGGGCCAACTTGGGCGAAATCGGTAATGCCCGCGCGGTGATCTGCCTCGCGGAGGGCAATCCGGCCGCGGCTCTCGCCGCCGTGCAGGATGTTCTGGACGGCACGTCACCGGTCATCGGTTACGTCACGGTCGTTGAGGCTCATCTGATAGCCGGGCTCGCCCACCGTGCGCTCGGTGACCAGCGCGCGGCGAATCAGGCTGCCGAACGCGCGCTCGGCCTCGCCGAGCCTGACCGGCTGGTCCTGCCGTTCGTGATGGCCGGCTCAGGGGAGCTGCTCGAGGCGCTGCCGCGGCATGAGACGGCTCACGCCGCGCTGCTCGCCGACATCCTCGACGTCGTGCACGGCTCATCCCTGGCCGCCAAAGACCAGTCCTCATCGCCGCCAACGGAGGAGCTCACACCAACCGAGCTCAGGGTGCTGCGATATCTGCCGACCAACCTGTCCAGGCCTGAGATCGCCAGCGAACTGTCCGTCTCGGTGAACACAGTCAACACCCACGTCCGCAATATCTACGCCAAACTGCAGGCCCGTGATCGCTCCTCGGCAGTGCAGCGCGCGCGAGAGCTGCGGCTACTGTCGGCCGGACTTACGCATTAGCACGGCGGTCACCCGATCCTGGTGATGACGGTTCACCTGCCAGCACTCGACCATGGCCTCATGGACCCAGCAGCCGCCCAGTACATGCTCCGGATCCACGGCCACCTCGGGGCCACCATGCTTTCAGCGTTCCCAGCGATGGTGCCGCAGCGGCACGGCGCCGACACCGTGCTCACCGGCCCCTTGGACCGGTCGGCACTATACGGCGTACTGGCTCAGATCGAGGCGCTCGGCCTCGACCTCCTCGAGGTCCGCCAGCTCACACCACAACCCAAATCACCAGAACCAGGTGACAGCCGCCCACCCTGACGGCCACCAGCTTCGGGCCACGTTGGGTTCGGACGAGGATCGGCCGGCCCGGCAGACACGAACACCGGGAGGCATGAGATGCCCACCACTACCCAACCGTCTATGACACGGCTCAAGGTGAACGAAGCGTGGTACGTGGCGCTGTTCGCCTCCGCGCTGCAGCCATCGGACTCCCCAACCACCGACGTGGTCGCGGAGGCCATCAGGCTGCGCCCTGCGGTGAAGACCGCCTCGGGAGCGACGGCGGTGCAGATCGTGCACTCCTCGCGGCGTGGTTCGCGGGACATCGAGCACCTGGGGTCGGCGCACGACGAGGCGGAGCTGGAGGCGCTCAAGGCTGCGGCGAGGCAGCGGCTTGTGCGGGGCCAGGGCGAGTTCGACCTCGGTTTGGGTTCCGCTGGTGGGTCGGCTCCGTTGGAGATCACCTCGTCGCGGGTGGGTCACCTGTGGGATGGGCTGTGCCGCGCCTACGACGTGCTCGGTCTGGACGAGGCCACCGGTGGGGATGAGGTGTTCCGGGACCTGGTGTTGGCGCGGGTCATCGAACCGACCAGCAAGCTGGACTGCCTGCGTGTGCTGGCCGAGGTTGGGATCGACCCGGTCTCATACCGGACGATCACCCGCCGCCTGCCGGCCTACGCCAAGGAGTCGTGGCGACGGCGCCTGGCGGCGACTTTCGCACAGCATGCGGCGCTGGGGCCGGCCTCGCTGGTGCTCTACGACGTCTCCACCCTGTACTTCGAAACCGACGCCGCAGATGGGTTCCGCGAGCCAGGGTTCTGGCAAGGAACGCCGGCTGGAGCCGCAGATCACGATCGGGTTGCTCACCGACGCCTCCGGGTTCCCGTTGATGGTCGAGGCGTTCGAGGGCAACAAGGCCGAGACCACAACCATGCTCCCGACCATCACCTCGTTCATGGCCGCCCACCACCTCGCTCATGTGACCGTGGTGGCGGATGCGGGGATGGTGTCGGAGGCGAACAGTAGGCGATCGAGGACGCGGGGTTGTCGTTCATCATCGGCGCGAAGATCCCCGAGGTCCCCTACGTGGTCAGCAGGTGGCGCACCAACCACCCGGACACCGAGATCGCCGATGGACAGGTGTTCACCCAGCCGTGGCCGGCCGGCCCCACGGATAAGTGGCTCTTTGAAGTTAGGCGCTCGTGCACCCGCCCGGCCGGCACTGAGCAACCGGGACACACCGCCGCGGCCGGATCATCAGTGGCCACCCACACCGAAAGGCGCCCGCCGTCCTCGACCTCGACATCAACGACCTGCACACCGTCCACGCCCAGCAGCGCTGACGCCCTATCCTGTTCCACAGTGCCCGCGGCCTTCTACCGATCATGTCTCTGCCAAGATCTTCAGAACCGCGGGCACACCCCTGCCACTACCACCACGACAGGCCGAAGCACCCACCCGGCGCGGACTCCCCCGCCCCACCCGCCAAGCCTTCCCGAGATCCGATCACGCTACGTAATCAGCGTTCGGCTACTCACTGTACTCAACCGATGACCGCATCCCGGCCAACCTCGAAGAGCCCCAAACTCGCCCGCGGATGAGCCGAGACGAAATCAAGACGCTCATCGACGCCCTCGGCGGGCTGCTGTCCGTCCTCCGCGACGCCGACCCCGCCGACAAGGCTGAGGTCTACCGCCAGCTCGGCCTGCGCCTGACCTACGACCACGAAACGCACACGGTGCTGGCCGAGTCCCAGCCCGCACCGTCCGTGGGTGTAGTGGTCGTGTCCGAGGGGGGACGTGCACACTAACCACACGGATCCTCCTCATGCCGGCCAGGGCCGTAGCGGACGGTGATCCGCTGGTCCAGGGCGGCAAGCACGCCCAAGCGTAGCCGCTGCGGCAGGGCGGGCTGCCCGATCAGGATCGCGGCGAAGGGGGGCGCCGGAGCCCGTGTCGTGGTTGGTCAACATCCGTAGGGTTTCGAGCTGGGCGTTGTCGAGCAGGTGCGCCTCGTCGAAGACGACGATCGGGGTACGGCCGCGCTCGGCGTGTTCGGCTGCGAGTGCCTCGGCGGCCTGCGGGACCAAGCGGGCGGTGTAGAAGTTGGGCTGCCCCCCACGGGCGCAGCGCCTCGCTGCGCACAGGACAGCCGACCTGTCCCGCCGCCAGCCGCGCCTCGACCCGAACCGGATCAGCCTCCACCGTCACCACCGGTGCCTCCGTGCATCAGCACGGCCCTCCCACTGCGTGTCCTCCACGACACATCAAGCGGGAAGGCCGTCGTCGTCTTCGTCGGCAGGATTGTTCAGATGCCCGTCACGATGACGGTGCCGACCACCACGCTGCCCACCCTTGGCGCCGCACACACCGGTCCTCGGCAGCCACCAAGACGTCCCACGCCTCGCTCGTCGTCATCCAAAGTGGCTCTTCGAGGTTAACCGGAAGGTTTGTCCGATTAACTACGATTGTGAACGTCGGTTGGTGACGTTGAGTGTTCGTCGAGCAATCACCTTCGACGTCGGCCCCGTGATCTCCGGCGATTCGATAACCCTGCGGAGCCAACCGCTGGACACGAACTGTGTTCATCCGGTTACCCGTCCCGGCTAAGCTCGAAGACCCTCCAGAGCGGAGGGCAACAGCCCCCTGCGAGAGCACCGCCCCGGCATTGAACCGTCTGCGGCCGGCCGCCGTTTCATCAGGCACGACGCTTGCATGCTGGAGGCCGTACGGGGGCAGCGCACCGACTGTCGTCGTCGGGCGGTTCGTCACGGGCTCGAATTCACAGCCTGTCGCCTCGTTGCATGCCGGCTCTCACCGGATAGTGACGCTCGGCACAGATGATGGCGCCTCCAGGAGACGGGTAGAATGCCTCACACCATTCTTGACGTACTGGCATCTCGCGAACTGCGGCAGCGCGACACGACCGCATACCGCTTTCTGTCCACAGGTGACATCGACGGCACCATCGAGGAAGTCTCCTTCGGTGCGCTGGTCAGGCGCGCACGTGCAGTTGGCTCGTGGCTTCAGGAGAATGGCTTCCAAGGGCACCGCGCTCTGCTGCTGTACCCGCCCGGTCTCGAGTTCGTCGACGGCTTCTTCGGGTGCATGGTCAGTGGCGTGGTGGCGGTACCGGCTCCGGCTCCCCATGGCGGCCAACTTAAACGTGCCCTGCCGCGGCTGCGCGCGATGATTTCTGACGCCGAGGCGGCCGTGGTGCTGACCACTCGACAGGTCATCTCGGCGATGAGCGCTGTGGGGGATGAGTTCCCGGAGCTGGCACGGCTGGCCTGGGTGGCAACGGAGGAGATCCCCGATGAGGCGGAGGCCTCATGGCGTGATGCCGGCATCCGTCCGGAGGACCTTGCTTTCCTCCAGTACACCTCCGGCTCCACAAGTGCTCCGCGCGGAGTGATGGTGAGTCATGGCAACCTGCTCCACAATCAGCAGGTCATTGCGAGTGCCATGGGGCACACACCGGAGCGCGTTGCCGCATGGGGCGGAGAGCTCTGGCTCAGTTGGCTACCCACCTTCCACGACATGGGGCTGATCGGCCCGGTCATGCAGGCGGTTTATGCGGGGGGTACCACGACCCTCTTCCCACCGTTCAGCTTCATCCGAAGGCCTGAGCGATGGCTGACGGCGATCTCGAAGTACCAGCCGCACACCAGCGGAGCGCCGAACTTCGCCTACGAGCTCTGCCTGCGCCACGCCACGCCTGAGCTGCTCGACCGCCTCGATCTGCGGCGGTGGGAGGTGGCCTTCAACGGGGCGGAGCCGGTGCGGGCCACCACACTCCGCCGGTTCGCCGAGATCTTCGGCAAGGCCGGATTCCGGCCCGAGGCGTTCTTCCCGGCCTACGGGCTCGCCGAGGCCACGCTGATGGTGACGGGCAGCAAAGCGGGCGGCGCGCCGGGTCCGGATGTCCACGACAGCAGCCCGAGGCTCACTCCGGCGACGCGTCCGGCTCAGTTCCTGCATCCCGAACTGCCGGGTAGCCGGGAGCTGGTGAGTACGGGGCGGCCGGGCGACGGGGTGACGGTGGTGATTGCCGACCCCGAGCGATGCTCTGAGATCACCGACGAGCAGGTCGGGGAGATCTGGGTCGCCGGACCGAGCGTGGCTCGCGGCTACTGGCGCCAGGAGCAGGCGACGAAGGACGTGTTCCATGCGGCCCTGGATGACGGCAGAGCCGGTTTCCTGCGGACCGGGGATCTCGGGTTCCTGCGTGGAGGGGAGCTGTTCGTCACCGGGCGGCTGAAAGACCTGCTCGTGATCGACGGAAGGAACCACTATCCCCAGGACCTGGAGCTGTCCGCCGAGAGAGCGCACAGCGCGATACGTCCCGGTGGTGTGGCCGCGTTCTCGGTCGATGGTCACGAGATAGACGGCGCCGGGGGCGAGCAGCCGGTGGTGGTTGCCGAGGTGCCGCCGTCGAAGGCCGCGACTGACGCGGACGAGATCTGCGCTGCCATTCGCGGTGCGGTGGGATCTGAACACGGTCTGTCGCTGCGGTCGGTGGTGCTTGTCGCACCCGGGGGGATTCCGAAGACGTCCAGCGGGAAGCTCCAGCGGAGTGCATGCCGGGCTGCCTTCCTGCAGGGAACGCTGAGGGTGCTTGGTGACACCAGCGGCACGCCCGGTGAGATGCCGGCGGAGGAACCGCCGAATCCGGAGATGTCCGCGGAGGCGGTCCGGTCGTGGCTGATGGCGGCTGTTGCCGAGCAGGCCGAAGTCGACCCGGCGCGAGTCGATGTGGATCGGCCGATCGCCGACCTCGGTCTGGGGTCGATGGCACTGGTCCGTTTGTCGGCCAAGCTGTCGGATCTACTCGGCCGCGAGCTGGAGCCCGGCTTGTTCTTCGATCATCCCACGATCGCGCTGGCCAGCCAGGCCGTACACCTCCGAAACGCTGCCGCGCCGGTTCCGGTGCGCCCGCGCGCGATGCCCACGGACGCGGTGGCCATCATCTCGATGGGCTGCCACTTCCCCGGCGGCGCGGACGATCCGCAGGGCCTGTGGCAGCTGCTGGCCGCGGAGACGGATGCGGTTGCCGAAGTGCCCGCTGACCGCTGGGACACCGATGGCCTTTACGATCCGGATCCGGAAGCGGCCGGCCGGACCTACACCCTGCGCGGTGGCTTCCTTGCCGACATCGACCGTTTCGATGCCGCGTTCTTCGGCATTTCTCCGCGCGAAGCAGCGGCGATGGATCCCCAGCAGCGCCTGCTTCTGCAGACCTGCTGGGAGACGATAGAGCGTGCCGGGATCGTGCCCGGGCAGCTGAACGGCACGTCGACGGGTGTGTACATCGGCTTGTACGACAGCGGTTACTCCGCCGGTGTCGGGCTCGATCAGCTGAACGGGCATGTCGGTACCGGGTCCGCGGCCAGCGTCGCCTCCGGGCGGATCGCTTACGCACTTGGCCTGCACGGGCCGGCGATGACTGTCGACACCGCTTGTTCCTCCTCGCTGGTCGCCGTGCACCTGGCTGCACAGGCCCTGCGCAACGGCGAATGCGACCTTGCCCTGGCCGGTGGCGCCACGCTGATGGTCACCCCGCGTGCTCATGTCGAGTTCAGCCGGGTCCAGGTGCTGTCGAAGTCGGGCGGCTGCAAACCGTTCTCTGCCGCGGCGGATGGCATTGCCTGGGCTGAGGGCTGCGGCCTGGTCCTGCTCAAACGCCTCAGTGATGCGGTGCGTGACGGCGACCGGGTGCTGGCGGTCGTGCGGGGCTCCGCCGTCAACCAGGACGGCCGCAGCCAGGGGCTCACTGCGCCGAACAGCCTGGCGCAGGAACGGGTCGTGCGCGCGGCCCTGGACGCCGCCGGACTTGCTCCGGAGGATCTGGACTTTGTCGAGGCGCACGGCACCGGCACCCCCCTTGGCGACCCGATCGAGCTGCGCGCCCTGGCGCGCGTGTTCGGCCCCGACCGCCCGCCGGGCCGTCCCCTTGCCGTCGGGTCGCTCAAATCCAACCTCGGCCACACCCAGGCGGCAGCCGGAATCGCGGGAGTCATCAAGACGGTGCTGGCGATGCAGCACCACATGCTGCCTGCTTCACTGCACGCCGACCCGTTGACGGATCAGTTCGACTGGTCGGCAGGCGGGCTGGAGGTCATCGGACGTTCCCAGCCCTGGACCCGTGGTTCTCGCGCCCGCCGAGCGGGGGTGAGCTCCTTCGGCATCAGCGGCACCAATGCCCACGTCATCCTCGAAGAGGCTCCGCCGCCCCCGGGGACCGTCACCGATCCAGGCGGTGCAGCGGAGCCGACGGACCAGGACGCACCCGGACACGGCGGGGATCTGTTCCCGCTGTCGGCGCGCAGCCTCACCTCACTTCGCGGACAGGCCGCCCGCCTGCAAGCCGCCCTGGCCGCCGCCCCGGACACGTCACTGCCGGACCTCGCCCGAACGCTCGCCCACCACCGGACGCATTTCGAGCACCGCGCGGTCGTGGTGGCAGGCAACCGGGAGGATCTCCTGGCCGGCCTCGGCACGCTGGCCTTCGACGAGGTGGCGGACGGACCCGCGCGGGCCCTCGTGGCGGGTCCTGGTGAGGCACTCGGGTCCGGGAAACTCGCGTTCGTCTGCCCGGGACAAGGGCAGCAGTGGGTCGGGATGGGGCGCGAACTGCTCCTCCGGTCAGGGGTGTTCCGGCAGGAACTCGAGCGCTGTGATGCGGCCCTGCGACCCCACACGGGCTGGTCGGTGGTTGCGGTCCTGCGTGGCGAAGCCGCTGCGCCGCCTCTGCAGAAGGTCGAGGTGGTGCAGCCCGCGCTGTTCGCGGTGATGGTGTCCCTTGCCGCTGTGTGGCGGGCACGCGGCCTGGAACCCGACGCCGTGGTGGGTCATAGCCAGGGAGAGGTCGCGGCAGCCTGCATCGCGGGAGCGCTCAGCCTTTCCGACGCGGCTGCCGTCGCCGCGCTGCGCAGCCAGGCCCTCTCGGCAGTGGCGGGAACCGGTTCGATGGCTGTGGTGGGCCTGCCGCACGGGGAGGTCGAGGCCCGGCTGGTCGCACGGGGAGGCCGGGTGTGCGTCGCGGCCGTCAACAGCGCCCGCTCCACCGTGGTGGCAGGCGACCACGGCCCGTTGGACGCACTGCTGACCGACCTCGAACGCGATGAGGTGCACACGCGCTGGCTGAGCGTCGAGAACGCCGGGCACAGCCCGCACGTCGAGCCGGTCAGGGAACGGCTGCTGGCCGATCTCGCCGGCATCGCGGCAGGACCGGCATCGGTGCCGTGGTACTCCACCGTCACCACGGAGCTGCTGCCCGGTCAGTGCCTGCCCGCCGACTACTGGTACCGCAACCTGCGCCAGCCCGTCCGGTTCGGCGACACGGTCGAGCGCATGATCGCCGACGGGTTCGGGTACTTCGTGGAACTCAGCGCGCACCCGACGCTGACCACGGCCGTGCGTACCGTGGCCGACGACGCCGGGAAACCGGTGGTCGCCGTCGGTTCGCTGCGTCGCCAGGAGGATGCGCTCGCCTGCCTGGAGCATGCCGTGGCCGAGCTCCACGTCGGCGGAAGAACGGTTGACGTCGGAAAGGCGCTGCCGGGACGGCTGCGGACCGAACTGCCCACCTACGCCTGGGATGCGCAGCGGTACTGGCTCAAGCCCGCTGCGACGAGCAGCGCGTCGGGCCTGGCTCTGGCCGAGCACCCCCTGCTGGGGGCGCAGATGGACACGGCCGATGCGACGCGTCTGATGTTCCGCAAGAGCTGGTCTGCCCGGTCACCGGAATGGCTGCGCGGGCACACCCTGTTCGGCGAGACCGTAGTGCCGGCGACCACGATGCTGGAGCTGTGCCGGGCCGCTCTGGCCGCGGCTCGCCCCGACCAGAACACCGACGTCACCGATGTGTCGCTGTCGGCACCCCTCGTGCTGCCCGCTTCCGGGCTGATCGACGTCCAGGTGGAGGTGGCCCGCCTCAGCTCGGAGGCGCTCCCGCGGGTCTCGGTGTACAGCCGCCCCCAGGCAGCCACGGAAACGGGGTGGACATTGCACGCCACCGCCGGGGCGGGCGAGTCGGCGGGGCTCGCTGCCGGCTCACCGCCGGAGTGGCCGGATGGCGCGGCGGCGGACTGGGGGGCAGCGGGCTACGCCCGGCTCGCTGACGCCGGTCTGGTGTGCGGGCCGGCCTTCCGGTCGCTCGACTCGGTGATGGACATCGGGGACGGGGCCGTCGTGGCCAGGCTGTCGCTGCCGGCGCAGGCAAGAAACACCGCGGAGGCATACCCAGTCCATCCGGTTGTGCTGGACGCCGCCCTGCACGCCGTAGCCGCGTCGGATCCGTCGGGGCGGGTGCTGCTTCCGGTCGCGGTCGGACGGTGCACCCTGGAGGACGCCGGGGGCGCCCAGGATCTTCTGGCGTGCGTCCGCCGTACCGGTTCCATCGAAGCGGACCTCATGGTCGATGTGACGCTCTGGGACGACGACGGCCTCCCGGTCGGGCGCCTGGAGCAGGTGCGGATGCGCGCCGCGACCCGCGCCGACCTGCTGCGCGGGACGACGGGCAGCCGTCACCTGTATGAGGTGTCGTGGCTTCCCGTCCCGGCCGCGCCGGTTCCGTCCGAGGGCTCCTGGGTACTGCTCGCCGACCCCGCGCATCCGCTGGCGGAACCACTGCGGCGCGCATTGGCCGCGACGGGGGCACAGGTCAGCACGGCCGCTACCGCCGGGAGCCTGCCGACCGACGCCGGCACGGTCATCCGGCTCTGGTCGGCCGGGGACGCGCACTCCGACATGGCCGCCGGTGTCGAACAGCTCACCGCAACGGGCATGTCCGAACTGCAGTCCCTGCTGGCTGCCCCGCACGGCCAGGCGCCGTCCGGGGTGGTCTGGGTGACACAAGGCGCCGTGGCGGCGGACCCGGGCGATCTGGTGCCCGGTCTTGCCCAGTCGGGGCTGTGGGGGCTCGCTCGCAGTGCCCGGGCCGAGCACCCGGACCTCGGGCTCCGCGTCATCGATATCGACGAGACGGCCTCGCCGCACGATCTCCTCAGTGCTCTGGGCCAGGTCGGCGAACCGGAACTGGCAATCCGCGGAGGCGCGCTGCGGGCACCGCGCCTCGCCCATGCTTCACTCGCCGAGCCGGAGCGGGACCGTAGCGCGGCCGAAGCCGACGGCGCGGCTCCCGTGGTCGCCCCGGGAACCGCCCAGCAGGTCGCCCGTGTCCCGGACAACGGGACGGTGCTGATCACCGGTGGACTGGGCGCCCTCGGGATGCACATCGCCCGGTGGCTCGCACGCAACGGCGTGAAGCACCTGCTGCTGACCTCCCGCCGGGGCCTGGCCGATCCGCGCTGCGCCGAGGTCCGGGCCGAGTTGTCCACGCTGGGCGCCGCCGTCACCATCGCCGCCTGCGATGCAGCCGACGCTGCCGCCGTCCGTTCCCTGCTCAGCGGAATCGACTCCCACATGCCGCTGCGCGGGGTCGTGCACTGCGCCGGGGCCCTCGCCGACGGCGTGCTGACGCAGCAGACCCCCACGCAGCTGGCTGCGGTGATGCACCCGAAAGCGGCGGGTGCGGCACACCTCCACCAGCTCACCGCTGATACGCCACTGGACCTCTTCTTGCTGGTGTCCTCCGCCGCCGGGGTTCTCGGAAGTGCCGGCCAGAGCAACTACGCGGCCGCGAACGCCTTCCTGGACCAGCTGGCGCACCACCGGCGTGCGCTGGGGTTGCCCGCCAGCTCCCTCTCCTTCGGAGTCTGGGCCGGCGGCGGGCTCGCCGACGGCCACGCCGACCTGCAACGGATGGCCGATCACGGGTATCCGGCGCTGACTCCCGACGAGGGATGCGACCTGGTCGAGGCCGCGCTGCTGCGCAGTGCGCCGCATCTTCTGGCCTGCAAGGTCGACCACGCGAGGCTACGCGAAGGGTTCGCCCGCGACGGGGAGGTCCCCGGGCTGTGGCGGTTCTTGGTGCCCTCCGCGGAAGCGGGCCCCGCAAGAAGCGGCCTCACCGAGCGGCTGGCCCGCTTGCCCGAAACCGAGCGGGCTGACCGGGTACGGGGCCTTGTTTCGCGGGAGGTTGCGCGCGTGCTCCGGCTGCGCCCGGGACTGCGGCTGCGGTCCGACCAGCCCCTGCGGGAACTCGGCATGGACTCCCTGATGGCGGTCGAGATCCGCAACCGGATCGCCACCGCGCTGGGCGCGAGGCTGCCGGTCTCCCTGGCGTTCGACCACCCCACGGTCGAACAGCTCACCGCCCATCTGCTCAGCGCTGTGATCGCCCCCGCCTCGGCGCCGGCCCTCACCAGGCGGGCAGCCGCAGCCCCGTTGGAGCGCACCGCGCTCGATGAGCCGCTGGCGGTGGTGTCGATGGCCTGCCGGCTGCCCGGCGGCATCAACGACCCCGAGGGCCTGTGGCAACTGCTCAGCGAGGGACGCGACGCCATCGGGGCCTTGCCGTTGCAGCGCTGGGGCGTGCAGGAGCTCTACGATCCGGACCCGCGGGCCGCGGGCAGAACCACGGCCCGCGAGGGTGGGTTCCTGCACGACATCGATGCTTTCGACCCTGCTTTCTTCGGGATCACCGGCCACGAGGCCAGCGCGATGGATCCGCAGCAGAGGCTGCTGCTGGAGACGGCCTGGGAGGCGCTGGAGCGGGCCGGGATCGTGCCCGCCACGCTTGCCGGCAGCGACACCGGCGTCTACGTCGGCATGTTCGGCAGCGGCTATCTGGCCGAGGCCCGCCTCGACGAGCGAGACGGCTATGTCGGCATCGGGTCGGCGCTGAGCGTGGCATCCGGTCGGCTGGCCTACACCCTGGGCCTGCGCGGACCGGCCGTGTCGGTGGAGACAGCCTGCTCCTCCTCGCTGGTGGCGCTGCACCTGGCCGCGCAGGCGCTGCGCAACCGGGAGTGCGATCTGGCCCTGGCCGGCGGGGTCACGGTGATGGTCACCCCGCACGCGTTCGTGGAGTTCAGCCGACTGGGAGGTCTGGCCTCCTCCGGTCGCTGCCGGTCCTTCTCCGATGATGCCGACGGTACCGGCTGGGCCGAAGGCGCCGCGATGGTCCTCCTGAAGCGGCTCAGCGATGCCCGGCGCGACGGCGACCAGGTGCTTGCCGTGCTGCGCGGAACCGCCATCAACCAGGACGGCCGCAGCCAGGGCCTGACGGCACCCAACGGCCCGTCCCAGGAGCAGGTGATCCGCAGGGCCCTGGACGCCTCCGGGCTCGCCCCGGCGGACATCGACTACGTTGAGGCGCACGGCACCGGCACCACACTCGGCGACCCCATTGAAGCCAACGCCTTGTCAGAGGTGTTCGGACGCACGCGCACACCCGGGCGCCCGCTCTGGCTCGGTTCCCTGAAGTCGAACATCGGGCACCCCCAGGCCGCCGCGGGCATCGCCGGCTTGATCAAGGTCGTGCTGTCGCTCCAGGCGGGTCAGCTGCCACGCACCCTGCACGCCGACACCCCCAGCCGTCATGTGGACTGGGACCACAGCGGACTGCGGCTGGTCCGCGAACCGCAGCATTGGCCGTCCGGTGAGCGCCCGCGACGCGCCGGAGTCAGCGCCTTCGGAATCAGCGGCACCAACGCCCACGTGATCGTCGAGGAAGCACCGACCGACCTGGGAACTCCGCAGCGCCGGCCCGCGCACGGCGAGCCGGAAGCCGCCGTGCAGAGCCGGGACCACCGCAGGCAACTGCTCGTGCTGTCCGCCCGCAGCGCGTCCGCACTGCGCCGGCAGGCATCGCGGCTCGCCGAGCACATCACCACGGCGGCAGAAGTCGGAGCGGGCGCCCCCGCGCTGCGCGATGTCGCCTACACGCTGGCCTGCCACCGCAGCCACTTCGAGCGGCGTGCGGCACTGCTTGCGGCCGACCGCAGCGAACTGCTCGAGCAACTACAAGCGCTCGCGGCGAACCGGCCCCACGCCCGGGTGTCGTCGCCCTCCTCACGTGAGGTTCCGCCGGGCAAGGTGGCGTTCGTGTTCGGGGGCCACGGTGGCCAGTGGACCGGCATGGCCAAGGACCTGCTGACGTGCCCGGACTTCGCCGAGGAGGTCGCGCGGTGCGACGAGGCGATCCGCCGTCACACTGGCTGGTCGGTTCTCGCAGTGCTGCGCGGTGACGCCGGGGCGCCGGATCCCGAGCGGGTCGACGTCGTCCAACCGCTTCTGTTCACCGTGGGCGCCGGACTCGCCGCGATGTGGCGGTCGCTCGGGGTGGATCCGGACGCGGTGGTAGGCCACAGTGTGGGCGAGATCGCCGCGGCCTACACGGCGGGCCTGCTGACCCTGGATACCGCCGCCGCCCTCGTCGCCCGACGCGCGCGCAGCCTGGTTCCGCTCGCCGGTCGCGGTGGCCTGCTGGCCGTCGAGCTCACCGCGGAGAGCGTCGAAGCTCATCTGTCCGCCTACACCGGGCGCCTGTGTGTGGCTGCCCTCAACAGCGCGGGATCAACCGTCGTCTCCGGTGACCTCGACGCGCTGACGGACCTGCAAGAGCAGCTCACTGCCCAGAACGTCCACGTGCGACGCGTGCCCATCGCGTTCGCCTCGCACAGCCCTCAGATGGAGGCGGTCCGCGAAGACCTCGTGGGCCAGCTGGCCGCCATCAGCGGCACGGACGGGAAGCTCCCGCTGTACTCGACGGTGGTCGGGGAGGCGGTGGAGGGATCGGCGCTGGGACCGGACTACTGGTACCGGAACCTGCGCGAGCCCGTGCGTTTCGCCGCTGCGGTGCAACAGATGGTGGCTGACGGATATCGGAACTTCGTCGAGATCAGCCCCCACCCGACGCTGCGCCCGGCCATCGAAAGCGTGGCCGCCGATGCAGGCGTGGAGGTGGTGAGCGTCGGGTCGCTGCGACGCGGCGAAGACGGCCACGAGGCGATGCTGCACCAGCTCGGGCGCCTGTACACCGGCGGCTGCATGCCCGACTGGCAGCGGGCCTACCCCAGCGGTGTCCGGGTGGACCTGCCCACCTACGCCTTCGACCGCGAGCGCTACTGGAGGACCGTCGCGCCGAGCCTGGGGGCCACCGGCGCCTGGCCGCTGGCCGGCGTCCACGTCGAGCCCAGTGACGGCTCGGGACTGGACATCTTCCAGACCGAGATCGGCCTGCGGGACAGCAGGTTCTCCTACCTGGCCGACCACCGGATCACCGGAGCTGTCTGGCTGCCCGGCGCCGCGTTCCTGGAGATGGCCCTGGAGGCAGCCACCCGTCTGGGGACGCACGGTCCTGTCCAGCTGGCCGAGGTCGCGTTCGAGCAGCCCCTGCAACTGCCGTCCGACGCCGCTGTACGGCTGCAGATGGTGGTGCAGCCCACCGCCGCCGACGGCTCCCGCCGCTTCACCATCGCCTCCAGAACGGTCCCGGACGGGGGCGGCAGCGGCCATGCATGGCTTCACCATGTGGCGGGCCGGATCGAACCCGCCGGCACCGGTGAGAACAGCGAGCTGCTCGCACCGGACGTGTCCCGGGCCCGGTGCACGGATGAGGTCGACCTGCCCGGGATGTACGAGACGCTGGCGGCCGCGGGGATCGACTTCGGGCCGTCCTTCCGACGGCTGGAGGAGGGACGGCGCGGGCCGCGATCAGCGGTAGGACGGCTGGCCGAGTCGGCCCGTTCGCCGTACCTGCTGCATCCCGCGCTGCTCGACGCGGCCCTGCAGACGGTCGCCCTCCTCGGCGAAGCCCCGGCGGGCACGGCCTTTGTGCCCGCCGGGGTGCGGCAGATGCGCTTCACCGGGCTGCGGACCCAGCCTGTCTGGGTCACCTGCCGGCTGGACACGCTGCAGGACGACACCGCCGTCCTGGATCTGCAGCTCTTCGACGAAAGCGACGAGCTGGTGCTGGACGTCCAGGGCTTCGCGCTGGCCGCACTGTCCCGCCTGGACCGGGCCCTGTTCGAGGTGCAGTGGCAGCCCGCACCGACTGCCCAGAACTCGCCCGCCCGTGGCAGCTGGCTCATCATGGCCGACGACTCGGGAGTGGGAGAGGAGCTCAGCCGCCGCCTTGGTGCGGCCCCGCACGTGATCGCCTGTGCAGGAGAAGAGTTCCGCGCAGAAGCCGCGGGCCGGTACGTTCTCGACCCGACGGACCCGGCCCACCTCGCACGCCTCCTCGACGAAGCCTTCCCCGACGCCCCGCCTGAGCAGGTGGTCCATCTGCTGGCCCTGGACGCCCCGGCGATCGACACCCCCGACTCGGCCGCCACCGCCGAGCGGCTGTGCTGCTTGAGCACCCTGCAGCTGGTGCGGGCACTGTCCAGCCGGGCCCCGGACTGGCATCCGCGCCTGTTCCTGGTCACCCGGGCCTGCCAGCCGGCCCAAGGCAGCGCCGAGGTGACCTGCCCGCAACAGGCACTCGGCTGGGGCTTCGGCACAGCCGTCGCCCAGGAGCAACCCCAACTCACCACCACACTGATCGACCTGCCCCCCACCGGCGGAGTGGATGCGCTGTGGGCCGAGCTCCACCACGCGGACGAGGAAACCCTCGTAGCGCTGCGCGACAGCGGTCGATGGGTACCCCGGCTCGCGCGCACCCGCCCCGAACACCGGATCGGAGCGACCATCCGGACCGACGGCACCTACCTCGTGACGGGAGGTCTCGGCGGACTCGGCCGGGTGGCCGCCGAGCGCCTGGCAGCGCAGGGAGCACGCCATCTCGCCCTGCTGGGCCGCAGCGCACCCACCCCGGAGGCAACCGAGTGGCTCACCAACCTGCGGGAACAGGGCATCGCGGTGCACGTGCTGCAGGCGGACGTCGCCGACCGCAACAGTCTCGGCACCGCACTGGATACCCTGCACCGACAAGCGCCACAGGTCACCGGCATCATTCACACGGCTGGGGTGCTGCACGACGCCACCCTGCCGAACGTGACGGCCGAGGGGATCAGCCAGGTCCTGGCACCCAAGGTCCTCGGTACGCTCTGGCTCACCGAACTGGTACCCGACACCGACTTCCTGCTGCTGTTCTCATCCGCCGCAGCCCTGTTCGGCTCGG